>Ga0315284_10001853_pt1 | contig 30161 bp, 24 predicted proteins | sample YL17G09_16_MG_FD_203696 | JGI IMG/M metagenome (GOLD analysis project Ga0315284, IMG submission 203696) | Sediment microbial communities from Yellowstone Lake, YNP, Wyoming, USA - YL17G09_16 | ecosystem: Environmental > Aquatic > Freshwater > Lake > Sediment | place: USA: Wyoming | collected...
TATGGAAAAGATGCGAACCAGAAACAGAGACACCAGGTGTGCTGAACAGCCAGAAACCTCCGCCGCGGCCGTCGGCCACTCCCTGCATTATTGACCAGACTGATACGGATTGCCCCTGCATATTCAGCACCGGGATGCCGTTGATGGTTAATAGGGGCAGACCTGAGGCGTTTAAGTGCTGCACGAAGAGATGTTCATTCAGGACGCTGCCGTGCCGGGTGTCCATCCAAAGATCCAAGGCACCCCCTTGGCCGTCCGGAACCATCTGCTGGTAGTCAGCCAGCGACACTCCGCCGCAGGTCATAGCGCCATAATCGCCCCACAACCGCTGCCCATCCAGAGTGATCTTCTGCATGTACATTTCATTGGTCGGTGTGGTATTGCGGATCCAGGCAATGAAAATATTGCCGTTGGAATCTATCCCAGCATCCTTTAATCCGATGCCCTCAGCGCCCGGCCATATGGCCAGCGGCAGCCCGGCATCTCCCCAGAGGCGATTGCCCAAGCTGTCCAACCGCTGCCCGTAGATCTGGTAGTAACCGCTGCGGTTATCACCTAAGGCAATTATCGCACCCCCGGAACCATCGGTAACTAAAGTTCTGACATCGGGACCTCCCCATCCGCTCAGTCCATTGCTGACAGCCAGTTGCTGTCCGTTAATGGGAAGGAGTGGATCGCCCGCTGGGGTTAGTACTTGGTAATAGACTTGGTACTGACTGGCACCGGAACGCTCATCAAGCCAGGCAACCAGAGTCCTTCCCCCAGCAAGCGATATTGCACGCAATTGGGTCTGATGGTTCGGCAGAGTGCACACCCTCACCATGCCGTTCACGGGATCGTTGGTCCAGCCGGCGTGGGCGCAAAGCTGCAGGGCCAGCAGCAGGGCCACAAGGGCTAAAATCAAGGCGTGTTTTCGCATGAGAGGCTCCAATTCTTATCAAAATGGCTTCAGGCTATAATATAAGGAAAAAAAAGGGAAAAGTCAAGTGCTGCAGGGCAACTCCAGAAAATATTTATTTATGATGTACACATATTGTATGCCAATTCCATGCCAAAATCAGCGCATCATAAATAACAATGGCTTAGGTGAGAATCGTCCCCCCAAAACCCCATAGAGGTGTCTAAAATCCGTCAGTTGGTGTCTAATTTTCGTCAGCGCGTCCCGGCCATTGCGCTGGTTTTATTTAGAATACACCCGACCCTAAAAGGGTCGGGCCACCCAGCCCTGGCGGGACTGGCCCGGCAACCCGGCACCCGTTTACTGTTATGATAAACCCGGCCATCAAGCTGGCCGGGCCACCCACATACTGTCCCCCGGGCCACCCAGCCTCACTGACGGATATTAGATAGCGAAGGCAATAAGAAAGGGGCGCACTGCTGTGCGCCCCTACAAATTCGCGGCTAATCGTCTTCGGACGGATTTACAATTCTGGAAAGACGGTTGTCAGCACCTGGTTGAGATCATTCAAGTGAAACGGTTTATGCAGCAGGCCCAGGGATTTCTGCAGGCAGCTCTTGCGGGATTCGGCGAACATATAGCCGGAAATAAAGAGAAATTTCTGCTGCGGTTTGAGCGCCTGCACCCGGTTGAATACCTCGAATCCATCCATTCCCGGCATGGAGACGTCGCAGAGAACCAAGCCAAATTCCTCCTTCTCCAGCAGCGCCAGGCATTCCGGTCCGGAGGCCACGGCCACCGCTTCCAGCCCGAGGATCTCGAAATACTCCTTTAGCAAGCTGCGGATGGATTCCTCATCATCCACCACCAGGACTCGTCGGGGAGGGCAAGTTGTGTGTTGAGTCATCATAAGGGTAATGGGAAGATCGCTGTTTTTCCGTTCACGCTAATATGCCTCTCAATGGCATAAAATGCAAAAAAGAACACCAGAAATTTGAGCCTCTTCCCCCCCTTTCCAGCAGGGCGGCAACTTTGCCCTCTTGCCGGTAGTTTGAAATCAATAAAAGGGCTTTAGCCTTGACAAAGCCGCTAAAGTTAATTATATTCTTAAACTTAAGTTCCGCAGAGGCCGACTTTTTGAGGAGGCTGGCTGGCTAAGAAGAAGAAATCGCCTGAAGCTGCCCCACCGAAGGCGGTGGGTCTTGCTGCTTGCAGGCAAGAGGGCTGCCCCTTTGGGGCCCTGGCTCAGGCCGAGCATTGCTGGCATCACCTGCCGGATCGGGCTCGCTACGCGCGCGAACTGGCCCGGCAAATCCGATCCGGCGAGAATTTCGACGGCGCCAACCTCTGTAAAATTCACCTGGCTGGAGCCGACCTTCAGGGAGCCAATCTGGCTCAAGCCGATCTTTCCGGAGCGCGCCTGACCGGCTGTAACCTCCGTGAAGCGGACATGCCCGCCGCCCGGTTGCGCGGCGCTGATCTGCGCCATGGCAACCTTTTCCGTGCCCAGTGCAGCGGCGCCTCATTTGAAGGCGCCTATCTGGCTGAAGCCATTCTGGAATTTGCTCAGTTGGCCGACGCGAATCTGGCGCAAGCGGATCTGCGCGGCGCCCGCCTGACCGGGGCCTCGCTTTACCGCGCCCGTTTGGACTTCGCCATTCTGGAAAGCGCCGACTTCAGCGCCGCCGACCTCTCTTTCGCCGTCATGGGCGGCGTCCACGCCGCCGCGGCCTGCTTCGATGAGGCCGACCTCTCGCGGGCCAATCTTGTCGGCGCTGATTTGGAAGAGGCCCGCTTCATCAGCGCCAACCTTTTTTACGCCCGCCTGGGGCGCGCCCGGCTGAAGCGCGCCGATTTTAGACTGGCGCGCCTGCAGCGCACGATTCTGCGCGAGGCGGACCTGCAAGATGCCATCTTAGCGGATGCGTTGATCGAGGGGACGATCCTGGAACGCGCCTATCTTGTCGGAACCGATCTAACGGGAGTGAATCTCGAGAAGGCCAACACCAGCAACGCCGTTTTCCAGGCGGAGGAGCCGCCATGATTCTCGAACATTTCCTGCTGTCCATCAACGAAACCAACGCCTATATCGTCGCCTGCACCGAGACCGGAGAGGCCGCCGTGATTGATCCCGGCGAATGGAATTCTCAACTTGCCGGATTCTTGCTGGATCAGAAGCTTACGCTGAAATGGGCGCTGATCACTCATGGCCATGCTGATCATACCGGAGGGATCGAGGCCATACGGCAGAGCTATCCCGAAGTCAAAATCGCCGCGCACCCGCTGTTTTCCGGAAGCGATTTGCGCTTGACGCGAAAGACGGCGGTGCCGGTGGGGAAATTATCCCTGCGGGTATTGGAAACGCCCGGCCATACGGCCGACTCGATCTCCTTTGCCGTCGGCAATGACGTCTTTTGCGGAGACGCCCTCTTCGCCGGGTCCGTAGGCGGGACAAACAGCCCGGAGGAGTACACAATGCTAATCCAGTCCATCCGGCAGCAGCTCCTGCCCCTGGGTGACGACATGGTGCTGCACCCCGGACATGGTCCCGCAACCACCATATTGATTGAACGACTATTTAATCCTTTTCTGATGGCTTAGAACGCCGAGGCCGCCGGTCTTGGCCAGACTGCTCATGATTTGCTGGAAACGCAGGGAGCTCTGGGCTACGCCGCGAGAGACGTTTTGGTAGGTACGGCCATTCTGCGCCGACTCGCGCCGGTCTTGCGGCAACGCCTTGCGCCAATCTACCTGGCGCTGGTCATTCTGGGAGCCGTTCTGGCAGGAGCGAATGGATTCTTGGGGGGAAGAATGGTTTTTACAGAAGGTGCGGGCGTGCACCCATCGCAAATTTATCGCCCGCCGGCCGAAGGGGACGCCGGAAAAGCCGGCCATTTGCGCGATAATGGGGAAATCCCGAAGGATGATTCACATGCGGAGAACGACGATTGAGAGATAATATCGTGCCGAACGGCGGGGATGAAGAGGCCGTCCAGCAATCTCAAAAATCGCTGCGCTGGCTGCTGGTGAACTACGTTTGGATCGCCGGCATCGCCACGTTTGTGGATACGGGCATACTGGTGTTGGCCAGAGTCAAACTGGGTCTTTATGTTTGGCTATCGGCGGCGCTCGGATACCTCTGCGGCATGGCGGCCAATTTCCTGCTCAATAAATATGTCAATTTCGCCTCGAAGGATCGCTCCATCCTGCGCCAGGCGCGCACTTTTTTTATCGTAGCCAGCATCGGCCTGGCGCTGACTTCCCTCTTGATGGAGCTGCTTGTCCAGAAATTTCATCTGCGGTTGCTGGTCGCCAAAGCCATCTCCATCGGCATCGTCATGTTTTGGAGCTTTTGGGGCCATAATACGCTGACCTTTCAGGGCGGCATCCGGCAGTTTGTAGCCAAGAAACTGAATCGTTCCGGCAACCGCCCCTAAGCCTGGCCCTGCGTTAGCGGGCGAACTCCAGTTCCGCCGCCTTCTGATACCCCTCTCCGATAACCTTCTCTTCCCGAATCGTCGGCTGCATGAGCACGCGGATGGTATCCCGCCGCACGTGCAATACTGCCTGATAGGAACCCGACGCCAAAGGACCCGAGAGCGGAATTTCCCAGCCCACGAAGCGCATATCCGCCGTCCCCCCGACCATTCCGTCCAACTGCACCTGCGGGCGCGAAACGTAAACATTGATCGAATGCCCTGCGACGATCACCGAATCCACTGACGCGCGCCGCAATTCATCCGCGCCGGAGGTGCTCCAACCGTATAGGACGAATAGGCTGCGCGGCGGGGTTTGGGCACTGCTGGATTTGAAGATGTTTGTCGTTTCCAGACCTGCCGGCGCCTGTCGCAGCCAATCCATAAATTCCGGCCCTGATGGATCGGCCAGCGCGAATACGGCGGACTTATTCCACTGCATGGCATCCGCCACTGCGCCCATTTCGATGCGCTGAGCCGGCAACTCCAACCGAGGCGAACCGCCTCGCTGACCGTGCAGCATTCAGCCGCCGCACAGGCCGCTGATGAATACCAGCGCCAGCGCAAACAACGCCATTCCAGCTATGATTCTTTTCATGTGCTCCTCAGGTGTTGAGAAAGTTCTTATTCCGTCGCCAACATCGCCCTGACGCCGACATTCTATTTCAGGTGTTCCAGAAAATAATTATGCATCGCTTTCATCAGGTGCATGTCTGCCTCGTCATGTTGAAAACCGTGATCTTCGCGCGGATAGATCAGCAGGTCGAACTGCTTGCCCAGGCGAACCAACTTGTCAATCAATTGAATGGTATCCTGAGCGTGCACGTTGTCATCCTGCAGACCATGAACCAGCAGAATCTTCCCCTGCAGACCTTCGGCGTAGGTGATCGGCGATGACCGGTCATACGCGACTGAATCCTGATCCGGAAAATTGAACCGCTGGGTCGTGTACCACAGATTGTAATTTCGCCAATCGTTCGGCGCCGCGACCGAGCAGCCCACCTTGAAAATGTCGGGCAGCCTAAACATCGCCATATTCGTCAAAAAGCCGCCATACGACCAGCCCCAGATGCCCACTTTCGTTGAATCCGCAAAACCCTGCCGAGCGCAATACAGCGCGGCGTCCACGGCGTCATCCAGATCCTTCCCGCCCAAATGGCGGTACACATCCACCCGCCACTGCCGCCCGTAACCCGAAGAACCGCGATAGTCAATGTCTACAATGACGAACCCTTCTTCGACCAGCATGCGATGTAATTTATCGTCGTAACTCCAGGGCGATTTGTCCACGTTCTGGGCGTAACCTGCGCCGTGAATGTAAACGATCACCGGCGCGGGCTTGTTTTGATCCTTTGGCCGCCACAGTTTCGCTGGCATGGACTTGCCATCCGAGGTTGGAATCGTGATAAATTCAGGCGCGAACCAATCATATTTCTTGAATTCCTCCGGCGGCGAAATTGTCAACCGGCGCAGAGGGCTTTCGCCCTTTATTTCGCATAGAAAGAGGTCTGCGGGGGTTTGCAAATCTGCGTAAACGAATGCGGCCCGCGAGCCATCTTCCGTCGGATAGACCGACGAAATCCAGCCCTGCTCTGCCGTGACCCGGTTCACCTTTCCGCTCAGTAGATCCAGGCGATAGAGATGTCTCTCGGTGGGATCATCCTGGCTGGACCGGAACAGAAGCGCCCGCCGATCCTCCGAAATCGTCCAATCGCCTTCGATCTCCCACTCGCCGTCCGTGAGTTGCTTGGGTGCCGCCTTTTCGCGATCCAGATCAAGCTGATAGAGATGACACCATCCGCTCAGCTCCGATGCAAAGATGATCGTCTTCCCCTCGGGCCCGAATTTCACCTGAGCGGCATTGTCGGCGACCCAGCAGGAATCGCTCTCCCGCCAGACCGTATCCACCGCGCCTCCGCCGGCATCCGCGACAAGGATAAAACGCTCCTTCATCGAACGCGCCATCGTCTCCAGAGCCAATTTGTCTCCGCGCGGGGACCACTCCAGCGAGCGAAGATAGAACTGCTCCTTTTCGGGAAGCTTCAGCCAGCGCGGCGTCTTGTGGGCCGAATCCGGATTTATAATTCCCACCTTGATTAACGGCAGCTTGCCCCCGGCGATTTCCCGCTGCTGCTTGCGCGCTTCCACCTTCTTCGTCGTGTAATCCGGAATCTGCAGACGGTCAAAGCCGGTAATATCGTATTGCACAAACGCCAGAGCATGGCCCGTTGGCGCCCAGAAAGCGCCATCCAAGTAGGTGTCATAAGCCCCGCCGCCGTTGATGATATCGTCCGACCCACCGCGTGTGAGCTGCACGATGCGGTTGCTGGATGTCTCCAGAGCAAAAAGATCGCTGCCCGACGTATAGGCCAGCCACTTTCCATCCCGACTGACGGAAAAGCGGCCTTCACCGGCCGACGTATGCCAGATCCTCTCCGGCGCAGAACCCGCTTTCGGAGAGATGCAGAAGAGATCCCCGCGAAAGCCGAAATAAATCTTCGACCCATCCCTCGACCAGACCGGATTGGAAAGTCCGCCGTCAAGAATAATCTCGTCGCGTTTCTCCTGCCCCGTGCGTTCATCCTGCTCGCGTTCATCGCGCGGCCAGGATTTCAGGTCCGTCAAGCGCGTGATTGTGCCGGACCGGTCGGCCATATAGAGATCATTGAAACGATCGGCCTTCTCATTCCAGAGAAACGCCAGCCGCCGGCCGTCCGGCGACCAGACGACGCTCGACGGGGCGATGCCGGTCACGCGGGGATGGGAGAACATCGCCTCAAAGGTGAATTTTTCGGCGCCCCTGGAAAGGCTCAGGGGCACCGAAAATAGGAGCAGGAAAAGGAAGATTCTTCTCATCTCATAATCCGGTTATATCGCAGGGGGTCGAAGAGTGGACGCTGAGTATGCTCGGCAAACCTGCGGCCTAAAATAGCCAATAAAAGCGTCCAGAACAAGAATTTTTGCAACGGTGCGACTTTGGCATTAGAGCAGACTGAGCCGCGTTGCGTGGGGCCAAATTGCGCCTTGATAAGGAAACCTTGCAACAGAATTGACGTGGCTGGCTTTAAGGGGGGAGATGCTTTTGCCAGACCCAATGCCATAACATATTGAAAAACAACAACTAATATATATGATCTTCACAAAAAATTCCCCAAAAAAATGCAGAATTTGCTTGACTTAATCCAACGCGAGTATTATACTATGCCCACGTTTTCCCTGATTTGCCTTATTTTACCCTAATATAATATGGCACCTCGACGAACTAACGCCTCCAATCCTTTCCCGAATTCCTTCATCGGCGGCGAGCTGTGCAGCATTGACCGCCGCGGCCGGTCGAAGTTCCCCGCCAAGTTCCGGCGTGTGCTCTCGCGCGAATCCCAGAGCCGGCTGGTCATCGCGCCCGGCCAGGGGGGCTACCTGATTGCCTTCCCCCGCGACGCCTGGGAAAACCTGCAGAACCGCTATGACTATTCCCCCTATGACCAAGAGCCCAAGCTGAACGAAATGCGCGGACGCTACCATTTCGCCGAAGAGGTTATTTTCGATTCCCAAGGCCGCCTCTGCATTCCGGAGGAGCTTTTGAAATTCGCCAAAATCGAGAGTGAATTCATCATTGTTTCCATGCGCAATTGGTTTGAAATTTGGAATCCCCAGACCTTGTCCGACTTAAGGAAGAAACTGCAGCAACGGGAAAGCATTCCCAAGGACACTCAGAGCTAAACCACAAAGCCCGGATAGATGGCGCAGTCTACCCCACCGAGTCAACACCGGCCGGTCATGGCGCCGCAGGTGTTGGAGATGCTGTCACACGCTTTTCACGATCCCCAGACCTTCGACGGTATCGTCGTGGATGGCACGGTGGGAGGCGGCGGCCACGCCGCCCTGATGGCGGAACGCCTGGGTCCTCAGGGTCGGCTGGTCGGTTTTGACCGCGATCCCCGCGCCGTGCAAGCAGCTCGGAACGTCTTAACGGGGAGCAAGGAGATCACCATTATTCAAGACAGCTACGCCGAAATCGAGCGCTGCCTGGAGCAGGAGTCGGTTTCGGCGGTGCTGCTCGATCTGGGGCTGTGCACCGATCAAATTCTTTCGGATCGCGGCTTCTCTTTCTCGCGCGAGAGCCACTTGGACATGCGCTATGATCCGTCATCGGGTGCGACCGCCTACGATGTTGTCAATCACTACTCCATAGAGCGGCTGCGGGAAATATTTTTCAAATACGGCGAGGAGCCGCTGGCGCCGAGGATCGCGCGCCGCATCGCCGAAAAGAGGCTGGGCGGAGCGATCAAGACCACAACCGAACTCGCGCAAGTGATCCGAGAAGCCGTTCCGGCTCGATTTGAAATCAAAGCTCTGGCGCGCATCTTTCAAGCCATTCGCATCGAAGTGAACGGTGAAATCGGGCACCTGGAAAGAGGGATCGAAGCCTGCTGGCGGACGCTGAAGGCTGGGGGCGTTCTCTGCATCATCAGTTACCATTCCTTGGAAGACCGCCGCGTCAAGCGATTTTTCGCGGCGCAGGCCAAAGGATGCATCTGTCCGCCGCGGTTCCCCATCTGCGTCTGCGGACGAAAGCCCTCGGCGAAGATACTAACCTCTTCCGCCCTGAGACCGACGCCGCCGGAAATTCGTTTGAATCCCGCGTCGCGCAGCGCTCGCTTGCGAGCGGCGCGAAAACTTCTTTCTAGCTGAGAAGCGCAGCCATAGAGAGGCTCCACAGGAGCAAAAGCAATTGCATAGAGACAATCTTTAGCCATGCTATTCAGGCGAAAACACTCCAAACCCCGCCGCCGCAAGCCCTTCGTTCTGAGCGGCGCAGACGGCCACTCCGCCGGCGCGCCCTACCGGCCGCGTCGCCTGCCGCGGCTGATCCAACCGCCCAAGTTCACACTCTTTTTCATTCTGCTTTTCGTCCTGTTCCTGGGATTCAGTTTCGTCCACATCTGGAAAGCCCACGCCGTCAATCAAATCTGCATCAGTCTGGATTCTCTGCGCAACCGCCAACAGGAACTGCTCGAACGCCTGAAGACCCAGCAGTTGATCTTTCAGGAGATCACCCTCTACTCCAAGGTCGAGCCGTTGGCTCGCAACGTTCTGGGGATGCGGCCCGCAACGGTGAAGCCGGTCGTCATCGCCCCGCTGCAAGAATCAGTGGGAAGCACCAGAACCGCCGCCAACGTTCATTCCAGCGCCAAGTGAGACTAGCCATGCCGAGAACCACGAGGAATTTTCAGCCCCGGGCCGTCCAGCGAGTCGGCCGCCTGAGACTGCTGTTCTGGAGCTTTGTCGTCTTCGTCCTTCTGCTTCTGCTGCGGCTGGGGCAATTACAGTTGGTGCGCGGCGAACATTACACCCGGCTGGCGAATGACCAGCAGACTCAGAAAATCGCGGTGGCCCCGCAGCGGGGCCGCATGGTAGATCGCAACGGCCAGGAGTTGGCCGTGGATCTGCCACAGTTCTATACGGTGCGAGTGGATCCCAAGAAGCTGTCGCAGGGGCAATACCTCTGCCAGGAGCTGGCCGCCATGACAAACCGGCCCGCCTGGCACTATATGAAGCGCTTGCAGTCCCGCACACTCCCCTTCTACCTTGAATGGCGCCTGACCGAAGAACAGAAGCGGCATCTGGAGGGCTGCGGCATCGGTGGCATCAGCCTCGAACAGAATACCGGCCGCTTCTATCCCTACGACTATGCCACCGCCCAGCTTCTCGGCTACACGGATGTGGACGGCCGCGGCATTTCCGGTCTGGAAATGTACTGCGATTCCGTCCTGCAGGGACTAAAGGGCTGGGAGATGCGCTCCAAGAGCGCCAGCGGCCGCACGATTCTGGACCCCTTCAATCAATCCCTTTCCCCCAAGCATGGGGGCACGGTTCGCCTGGCGATAGACATCGTCGCGCAGGAAGTGCTGTATCAGGAGCTCGAAGCCGCCATCTGTTCCACGCGGTCTGAATGGATCGGCGGCCTGCTGATGGATCCCAAATCGGGCGAAATTCTTTCGATGGTCAGTCTCCCATCTTACGATCCCATGCGTCCCGAACTAAGCGATCCCGCCAGCCATAAACTGCGTCCTCTGACCGACCTGATTGAACCCGGCTCCGTCTTCAAAATCGTCGCGGCCAGCGCCGCTTTGGATAAGGATGTCGCCGGCCTGAACGACGTTTTCTATTGCGAAAACGGCCGCTACCAGATCGGCCCGAAGATCTTGCGGGACGCGCACCCTTATGGGATGCTGAGCTTCGCGGACGTCATGGCCCACTCCAGCAATATCGGCACGGCTAAAATCGCGGAGCGTACCGGCGCCCGTGAACTTTTTCGCTACGCCATGCGCTACGGGTTCGGCAGCATGACGGGCGTGGAATTCCCCGGCGAAGCCTCCGGATTCCTTCGCCCTTACGATCAGTGGCGCGACATCGGCCGGGCCAACGTCGCCATCGGACAGGGAGTGTCAGTCACCATGCTTCAAATCGCCCTGGCCTATAGCGCCATCGCGAACGACGGCATCCTCATGGAGCCGCGACTAATCCTGGGTTTGACCACTCCGCAGGGCGACTACTACGCCAATCCGCCGCGTGAAGTCCGTCGCGTCATCGAACCCGAAACCGCCCGCAGCATGCAGCAGATCCTGGCCAAAGCGGTCCGAGAAGGCACCGGCAAAGCCGCCGCCTTTGACTCCACCATTGAGATCGCAGGCAAAACCGGAACCGCTCAGATTCCCAATTTGGAATCCGGCGGATACTACGCGGATCGTTACGTTGCCTCCTTCATCGGATTTCTGCCGGCCTACAACGCCCGTCGCGTTCTGATCATTTGCGCGTATAACCCTGAGGGGGCTTATTACGGAGCCCAGGTGGCCGCGCCCATTTTCAGCACGGTGCTGAAACGTCTGGCGCCGGCGGATATGGTGCGGGATTCCTGGCGCGAAGCCGACGCCAGCTTCGTCTCGATACCATCGTACGATCACGCCTCCGGAGACGACGGTGACGGCGCCACCGCCGTTTCGACGGCGAGCCTCACCACTCCGCTGCTGAACATCGCCAAGGCCGCGCCCGCGCCTCGGCCCCGCGTGACCACCCAGCCCAATGAGGTGCCCGATGTACGCGGCTTGGCTCTGCGCAAAGCGGTCAGCCAGTTGACACAGCGCGGCATCCACTGCGCAAAAACCGGCTCCGGACGAGTGATCTATCAATCGCTGGAACCCGGCTCTCCCATCGCGCCAAATAGCATTTGCTATTTCACCGCCTCGCTGGGCGAAGAAAGTGACTCTACAAGAACTGACAGCCTTGATTCCGGACAGCCGCCGGCTGGGGAACAGTAATCCGAAGGTCACACGAGCGGATTACGATTCTCGCCAAGTCCGACCCGGAAGCCTTTTCGTTGCCCTGGTGGGGCAAAAGAGCGACGGTCACCGCTTTCTCGCCGATGCTTTTTCCCGGGGCGCCGTTGCAGCGGTTGTTCAGGCCGTCCCGGATGAGAAATTCAATCGGCCGCTCCTGGTCGTTCCGGATACCCGCCGCGTCCTGGCAATTTTCGCCCGGGCTTTGGCTAATTTCCCCGATCAACGGTTGAAGCTGATCGGTATTACCGGCACCAACGGCAAGACCAGCACGGCCATGCTTCTGGCTCAAGTTCTTTCACAACCCGGATCGCCAGCCGGTCTAATCTCGACGGTGGGCATTTCGCTGGGCAACCGCCGGCTTCCCGCCGAGAGAACGACCCCGGAAGCGCCGGACATCTGCGATCTGTTAAATCAAATGCTTCAGTCCGGCTGCCGCAGCGCCGTTATGGAAGTCTCCTCGCACGCCTTGACCCAGGATCGAGTTTACGGCCTTCAATTCGCGGCGGCCGCCTTCACGAATCTGACTCAGGATCATCTCGACTACCACGGCGATATGGAAGGCTATTTCTCAGCCAAAGCGCGGCTCTTCAAAGACTACAACTTGGGAGCCGCAGTCATCAACCTCGATGATCCCTATGGACGGCGGCTCGCAAAAATGACCCGCCGCCCCATCGTCGGCTATTCCCTGAAAGATGCCTCGGCTGACGTCTATGCCGCTGACTTGGACTTGAAAATAGACAGCATCAATCTCACGGCTCGCACGCCGCGCGGCAACGTGAAGATCCATTCGCCTCTGGTGGGGCAATTCAACGCTTACAACCTCCTCTGCGCTTTGGCTGTAAGTGAATCGCTGGGCCTGCCACACGGAGCTTTCGCCGCGGCGGCGAGTCAATTCGCCGGAGCGCCCGGCCGGCTGGAGAAATTCGATCTGGGCGGACGCTGGGCCTATGTGGATTATGCCCACACTCCCGACGCTCTGGCCCAGGCGTTGCAAGGTCTGCGATCCCTGACTACGGGTCCGCTGCATGTTCTCTTCGGCTGCGGAGGCAACCGCGACCGCGCCAAACGCCCGCTCATGGCCCACGCCGCCGAAGCAATCGCGGATAAAGTTTACGTCACCAGCGACAATCCGCGCGACGAAGATCCGGCGGCCATCGCCGCCGAAATCAGGGCCGGATTCACGCATCCCGCCCGAGCCGAACTGATCCTCGACCGCCGGGAAGCGATTCGCGCCGCCCTCGCAGAGCTGCCTCGAGGCGGCATGCTGCTCATTGCCGGCAAGGGCCACGAAGACTATCAGGAAATCCGCGGCGTCAAACATCCATTCGATGATCGCGCTGAAGTTCGCCGCTACCTAGCCGAACGAAAATGAAGCTGCGCTACGAAGAGCTGCCTGCTCTGATATCCTGCCGCCTGCATCCGGCCAGTCTGAAGGGTGAGCTCGGCGCATCCGGCATTGATAGCCGCCTGCTGAAGTCCGGCGATCTTTTTTGGGCGCTGCGGGGCGAGCATTCCGACGGCCACGATTTCGTCGGCAGCGCGCTGGAAAACGGAGCCCAAGCCGCCGTCGTTCGCGAAGCTTGGCTCGCGCAAAACAGCAGCCGCTTCCCTCAGGCTGCCTTCGTCATCGTCGCCGATCCCTTAAAGGCTCTGCAGGATCTGGCGCGCCGCCACCGCCGCCGCTTCGCGATCCCGGTCGTGGCGCTGACCGGTTCCAACGGCAAGACCTCCACCAAGGAGATGATCGCCGCCGCTCTGAGCCGGCGCTTCCGAGTCGTGAAGTCTCAAGACAATTTCAACAACCACATAGGCATTCCGCTAACCTTATTGCAGTTGCATGACGCCACGCAATTGGTCGTCCTCGAAATGGGCGCGAATCATCCAGGGGAAATCAGTTTCCTCTGCTCCATCGCCCAGCCGACCGCCGGACTGGTTCTAAATGTCGGCCCGGCACATCTCGAGGGCTTCGGCAGCGTCGAAAATATCGCCCGCGAAAAAGGCGCCATCTACGAAACCCTGCCGGAGGACGGCGTCGCCTTCTTCAATCTCGACGATCCCTGGGTCGCCAAAATGTTGTCGCCGGCGAAAACCCAAGTCGGTTACAGTTTCGCCGAGGCCGCCGAGAGCCGTTTTGCCAAATTAATCACCGCCCGCAAATTGGATTTGACCGAAGACGGTTATTCTGGATTAAGAATCGGAAAAACCACCATTCGCCTGAGCCTGCCCGGCCTGGCGCCGCTGTCCAATGCCCTGGCCGCCGTCGCCGTCGCAGACCATTTCGGAGTCCCCATGCCCAGCATCGCTGAAGCTCTGTCCACCCTCGCCCCGGTCAAAGGCCGCATGGATGTCCAGCGCGCCGGGGGAATTCTCGTCATTGACGACACCTACAACGCCAATTCGGCCTCCACCCAGGCCGCTCTCGACTTTCTCACGAGCTTGCAAGTTAAGGGCCGCCGGATCGCCGTTTTGGGCGATCACCTGGAACTGGGCGCTCAAAGCGAAAGTGAACATCGCAAGATCGGAAAAATGCTCCTGGCCCCCGCCATCAGCGGCGCCATATTGATCGGCGGCCAGATGCGCCATGCCTGGGCGGAATTTTCCGGCTGCGGCAAGATGGCGGTTTATTACGATTATCCCGACGATTACGACGACATCGTGGACATACTGCTGAAAATCCTGCGCCCGGGGGACGCCATTCTGATCAAGGGTTCGCGCGGGATGAGGTTGGAGAAGATCAGCGAAGGCCTGCTCCGCGGTCTGGAACCAGCCCCCCTGACAACCGAGGTGGCCTGATACCATGCTCTACCACCTGCTCTATCCCCTGCACGAGTACGTCTCCTGGCTGAACCTGTTTCGCTATATCACGTTTCGCTCCGCCGCAGCCGCCATCACGGCCCTGTTGATCAGCTTCTTGGTTGGTCCCTACATCATCCGCTACCTGAAGCGCAAGCAGATCAGCGAGGAGATCCGCAGCGACGGCCCGCAGACGCATCTAAGCAAAGCCGGCACGCCCACCATGGGCGGTCTGATCATCCTGGCGGCGGTGATTATCCCCACGCTCCTCTGGGCGCGGCTGGATAACCTCTACGTCAGTTTGGTTCTCCTTGCCACCACCTGGATGGGTCTGGTCGGCTTCTGTGACGACTACCTGAAAATCGTCAAGAGGAAGAAAAAGGGGCTGGTGGCGCGCTATAAATTGGCGGGGCAGATCGGCATCGGGCTGGTCATCGGCATCGTCTTGATGGTCTCCTCAAAAACTCTGGGCGTCAATTTTACCCAGCATCTGACGGAAACCACGGTGCCCTTTTTCAAGAATATGCTTTTTGCCTTTGGCATCTTCTATATCCCGATGATCATCATCGTCGTGACCGGCACCTCCAACGGCGTCAACCTGACCGACGGTCTGGACGGCCTGGCCATCGGCATTGTGGGCATCGCCGCCGCGGCCTTCGCCGCCATCAGCTACGTCTCCGGCCACATTCAATTCAGCAGCTACCTGAACATAATCTACCTTGAGGGCTGCGGCGAGCTGACCATCTTCTGCGCCTCGCTCATGGGAGCGGCGCTGGGATTCTTGTGGTTCAATGCTTTCCCCGCGCAAGTCTTCATGGGCGACACCGGCAGCTTAGCCATGGGCGGCGCGCTGGGCACACTGGCCGTCCTGATCAAAAAGGAACTCCTGCTGATCATCATCGGCGGCATCTTTGTGATGGAAGCCCTGTCCGTCATCATCCAAACTGGATATTTCAAATATACCAAAAAACGCTTTGGCGCGGGGCGCCGCGTTTTTCGCATGGCGCCGCTCCATCACCATTTCGAACTGCTCGGCTGGCCGGAATCCCAGGTGGTGGTGCGCTTCTGGATCATCGAGATTCTGCTGGTGCTGATCTCCTTGACGACATTCAAGCTACGCTGACTCATTGCGCCGTCTGGCGGCGACGCCTGCGGTTTCAGATTATTTAAATAATCCCCCTTAATCCCCCTTTAAAAAAGGGGGAACCACAACTTCCTCCCCCCTTTCCTATAAGGGGGGTTGGGGGGGATTATCGGAACTCCCATAATGCTCCGCCCCGACGACATAACAGCCTTCGGCAAACCACCCCGGATCTCGAATCTCAAGGTGACAGTCCTGGGGCTGGCGCGCAGCGGGATGGCCGTTTCCAGACTGCTGAAGGAGCGCGGCTGCCGCGTCTTCGTCAGCGATGGAGCGGAAAATGCCGCCCTCCGCACCGCCGCGGAAGAGCTCTCGGCGCTGGGCATCCCCTCCGAATTGGGCGGTCACACCGGGCGAGCGCTCGAATGCGACTTCCTCGTCCGCAGCCCCGGCGTGCCGAACTCGAATCCCATTCTGGCTCAAGCCCGCCGCCAGGGCATGGCGGTCGTCTCCGAGATTGAGGCCGCTTTCTGGTTCTGCCCGGCGCAGGTCGCGGCCATCACGGGATCCAACGGCAAGACCACCACGACGCAGTGGCTGGGGGACGTCATCCGCCGCTCGGGACGCAAAGTCGCCGTCTGCGGCAATGTGGGTCATCCCTTCTCGGCGGCCATCGCCGATCTCGACGCCAACGCCATCGCTGTGCTCGAAGTTTCCAGCTTTCAGCTCGAAGACATCCATCTCTTCAGCCCCCGCGCGGCGGTGATGACCAATCTATCGCCAGACCACCTCGACCGCTACGATGATTACGACGCCTATATCAGAGCGAAGTGCCGCATTTTCGAAAAAATGACGCCGGACGCCGCGTTGATCTACAACCGCGCCGATGACGAGTTGACGCGCCGGGCTCTGCGAGCTTCCTGCCGCAAGCTCTCGTTCGGTCGGAATCGGCCTCCCGCCGCCGGCGCCGGCGTCGAAGGAGCCGATCTCATCCTCCACAACGGTGAACAGTCCCGCCGTCTGCTGAAGGTAGGTGAAATCGCTCTGCCGGGCCGGCATAACCTCGAGAATGCTCTGGCGGTCGCCAGCGCCGCCGCCGACCTGCGCATCGGCGATTGGCCCATCGCCGAATCTCTGCGCAAATTCGCCGGTGTGCCGCACCGTCTCGAAACCGTGCTCGAATCCAAAGGGATTCTCTGGGTGAATGATTCGAAAGCCACGAATATCGCTTCGGGACTGGTGGGCCTGCAGAGCTTCCAGCGGCCCATCATTCTGCTGGCCGGAGGCCGCGACAAGGGCAGCGATTTCGCCTCAATCGCGGATGAAGTCGCACAACTGGTTCGTCGCGTCATTCTCTTCGGCGAAGCCGGCGCTTTGATTGAAAAAGCCTGGACGAGAGAAATGGATCTGCAGCGGGTGGGATCACTGCACGAAGCCGTGAACATGGCCGCGTCCCTGGCGCAGCCGCAGGACGTCGTCCTCCTCTCCCCCATGTGCGCGTCTTTCGATGAATTCAAGAACTACGAAGACCGCGGAGAGCAGTTCAAGATTTGGGTTAAAGAGCATGCCTAAGCGAATTCAAAAGCGCCCCATCCTGGGATTGGATGAAATAGATCTCCACTCTCGCCACGGCGATGCCCTCTTCCTTGTGGCCCTGGGCTCGCTCTGCGCCATCGGCCTGCTGATGGTTTTCAGCTCCTCCTCGTACAGGGCACAGGCCGCCTACGGCGATCCCTTCTACTTCCTAAAATCCCACGCCCTGCGCCTCGTGCTGGGAACGATTCTCTTTTTCGCCGCTTATCGCTTAGATTACCACCGCCTGCGCCGCTGGAGCCGCTGGGGATTGGCGGTATGGATGGTCATGCTCTTGTTTGTGCTGGTGCTGCCGTCCCGGAATGGCACTCATCGCTGGCTCGAGATTTTCGGCTTCAGCATCCAGCCGGCGGAATTCGCGCGCGTGGCTCTGCTGATCTACTTGGCCGACTGGTGTTCGCGCCACGCCAACCGCCTCGAAAAAACCTGGAGCGCCTACATCAGCGCGCTGGCGATGATTCTGGCGCCGGTCGCCCTGGTGGTCATCGAACCGAGTTACTCTGAGGCGCTGATGATCGCAGCGTCCGGCGCGCTGGTGATCTTCCTGGCCGGGGCGCAGATCAAGAAATTGGCTCTGACGGCCGCCGCCGCGCTCCCCGTCGGTCTGGTTGTGGCGCTCTTAAAAGAATACCGGGTGGATCGCATCCCGGCGTTCTTTAACCCTGAGGCCGACCCACGGGGCGCCGGCTATCATATTCTGCAGTCGCTGATTGCCGTGGGCAGCGGACGCCTCTGGGGGCTGGGGCCGGGCATGAGCGGCCAGAAGATGGGTTTCCTCCCCGAAGCCCACTGCGATTTCATCTATTCGATTCTCTGCGAAGAGATCGGCTTTATCGGCGGCGCGTTGCTGCTGATTCTCTTCCTCGTTTTTTTCTGGCGGGGCGCCCGAGTGGCCTTGAAGGCGCCCGACCAATTCGGCTTTTTGCTGGCCTCCGGGCTCATGGCTTCCATCGTGCTCTTCATTATGGTCAACCTTTCGGTGACGCTGGGGCTGATGCCCGTCACCGGCCTGCCGCTCCCTTTCGTCTCATACGGCGGCAGCGCCCTGATCGCCAATCTGATCTGTTGCGGTATCATCATGAACATCTCGCGGCACGCTCAATCGCCCGAGGCCATTTGATGCCGCGCATCTTGATCGCGGGAGGCGGGACCGGCGGCCACCTCTTTCCCGGGCTGGCCGTGGCCCAAGCCCTGCAAAAACGCGGCGCCGAGATTCTTTTCGTCGGCACCCGCACCGGAGTCGAAGCGAAGATCATTCCCAAATATAATTTCTCCTTGGACTTTATCAACGTGGCCGGATTCAAACGCGGCCGCCTGCTCGCCAATCTGGGCTTCCCGGTGAAGGTCGTGCAGGCGTTGCTGCAATCTCATCGTATCATCCGCCGCTTCAGGCCGCAGGCCGCGCTGGGAACCGGCGGCTACGTCAGCGGCCCGATCCTCTTCATCGCGGCGCTCTGCGGCGTGCCCATCATCCTGCAGGAGCAGAACAGCTATCCCGGCGTGACCACGCGCCTGCTCTCTCGCTTCGCCCGCAAGGTTTTCCTGAATTTCGGCGAAGCCGCGCGCTACCTGCCGAAAAACGCCCCCTGGCAGCAGGCCGGAAATCCGATTCGACCTGGCTTTGCTCTGGAGGAGCGCATCCTGGCCGTCGCCAAATGGGGCTTGAATCCTGATCTGCCGACGCTCCTCGTTTTCGGCGGCTCGCAGGGAGCCATGAGCCTGAACCGCGCGACTTCGCAGGCGCTTTCAAAATTGGGAAAAACCTGCAATTTAATCTGGGGGCGTGGGGAACGGGACGCGTCGGATTTAAGTTCTTGGACAGAGCCCGGCGTCCTCGCCGCGCGGCCTTTCATTGATGATATGCCCTCCGCCTACGCCGCCGCCGATCTCGCGCTTTGTCGCAGCGGAGCCATGACGCTCGCCGAGCTCCAGACCGCCGCGCTGCCGGCCATCCTGGTGCCGTTCCCTCACGCCGCGGGAAATCATCAACTGCACAACGCACTGTCCTACGTCAAATCCGGCGGCGCCATCGTCATTGAAGACAAGGATTTCTCCGGCGATAAACTCCTGGCAACCATACGAAATCTGCTGGCGGATCCCGAACGCCTGGCGCAGATGCGTCAAGCGCTCGCGGCGCTGCCGAAGCAGGACACGGCTGAACTCATCGCGGATGAGATCATGAGAGCAACGGAGTCCTAAAATTCAAATGTTCTTCCGCCTCAAACACCTCCACTTCGTCGGCATCGGCGGAATCGGCATGTCCGGCATTGCCGAAGTGCTGCTGAATCAGGGCTTCCGCATCACGGGGTCCGATCAGCAGGACAGCGATTTGATCGGGCGCTTGAGCGACCTCGGGGCGGAAATTATCATCGGCCACCGCGCCGAGAACGTCGGGGCGGCTCAGGTGGTGGTCTATTCTTCCGCCGTGAAGCCGGACAACGTGGAGCTGCAGGAGGCGCGCCGCCGCAACCTGCCCATCATCCCCCGCGCCGAAATCCTGGGTGAGCTGATGCGCATGAAATACGGCATCGCTATCGCTGGCACCCACGGCAAGACCACCACGACCTCGATGATCGGCGCCGTGATGACCGAGGCCGAACTGGACCCGACCATTATCGTCGGCGGGCGTGTCAAATCGCTGGCCACCAACGCCGTGCTGGGATCGGGCGAATTTCTGGTGGCCGAAGCGGACGAATTCGACCGCTCTTTCCTGCGCCTGACTCCCGCCATCGCCGTCATCACGACTCTGGAAACGGAACATCTCGACTGCTATAAAGACCTCGACGAAATTCGCAGCGCCTTCTTGCAGTTCGCCGAGCATGTGCCGTTCTACGGCTCGATTATCGCGTGCAGCGATGAACCCGGCGTGGCCGGACTGATCCCCGACATGCGCCGCTCCGTCATCACCTACGGCCTGAATGACCAGGCCGACATCCGCGCCCTGGATCCGACTTTCGCCGAGACTCAGACTCGCTTTCGAGTGATCGTTCGGGGCCAGGAGCGCGGCGCGTTGGAACTCAATCTGCCCGGCCTGCACAATGTCAAGAACGCTCTGGCGGCCGTCGGCGTCGCCGAAGAGCTCGGCATCTCCTTCTCCACCGTTCAGCGCAGCCTGAAAAAATTTCGCGGCGTGGAGCGGCGCTTCGAGATCAAGGGCGAAGCTCGCGGCATCATGGTCGTGGATGACTACGCCCATCATCCGACCGAGATCAAGGCCACTCTGGCCGCCGCCAAACGGGGATGGAATCGGCGCGTGATCGCCGTGTTTCAACCGCACCTTTACACCCGCACCCGCGATTTCGCCGTGGATTTCGGCGCCAGCTTCAAGGACGCCGACCTGCTGATCGTCACCGAAATCTACGGCGCCCGCGAGCAGCCCATCGCCGGCGTTGCCGGAGATCTGATCGTTCAGGCTGCTAAAAAGGCCGGGCATCAGAGCATTCATTACGTGCCCGATAAATCTGAAATCCCTCAGCATTTGATTCGCCTCTGCCGTGCCGGAGATATCGTCATCACTCTTGGCGCCGGAGATATCTGGAAGATCGCCCGCGATTTCCTCGGGTTCTTGGAGAAATAATAAGAACCGTGCAACGCCCGCCGCTGATCCAAGAGAATGTGCCGCTGCAGCCGCTGACTTCCTATCGCATCGGCGGGCCGGCAAAATACTACTTCAAGCCGCCGCAGTTGGAGGATTTGCAGACGGCGCTCGCCTGGGCGGGCGAGGAGGAGATCCCTTTCTTCATCCTCGGCGCGGGCAGCAATGTCCTTGTCGCCGACCGCGGCTATGACGGGCTGATAATTCACCTGCAGGGTTTCTTGAGCGGCCTCCAAGAGCCGGATCGCGAAGGAATGTGGGAGATCGGATCGGGAGCCAGCCTGCTGCACTGGGTGCGGCGCAGCGTGGCGCGCGGCTATTCCGGCGCCGAGGCTCTGATCGGCATCCCAGGCACCATCGGCGGGGCGCTGCGCATGAATGCCGGAGCCTACGGCGTCGAAATCGGCGCGCTGCTCGATAGCGCAGAAGTCATTTTTCTCGGATCTGGAAGCCGCCAAAGGGGTTATAAGCTGGAGCGCATTAGCCCCGATCGCATCGGCTTCGCTTACCGGCAGGCTCCGGGGCTCGAGAACACGGCCATTGTCCGCGCCCGCTTTCGGCTGATTCCCGGCGATAAAAAAAAGCTGCTCAAGGGCCTGCGGGAAGTCATCGCCCTGCGCCGATCCAAGCAGCCGTTCGAATGGCCTTCCTGTGGCTCTGTTTTCAAGCGTCCCGCCGGAGACTTCGCCGGACGCCTGATCGAAGCCTCCGGTCTGAAGGGAGCCATCTGCGGCGGCGCCCAAATATCACCCAAACACGCCAATTTCATCAGCAATACGGGCGACGCCAAAGCCGGCGACGTTCTGGATCTAATCAAGCTGGTGAAGAAACGCGTGCTCGAAGATCATGGCGTGACGCTGCAACGCGAGGTCATTCTGATCGGCTTTAAGGAAGACGAGCTTGAAGGCGCATAAGAGACGACAGAAGCTGCACCGCCGGCTCGTGCACAAGCGCCTGAGCCCGCAGGCTCGCCGCCGCCGCAAGCTTCTTCGGTTGATCGCCTCGCTAACGCTTCTGTCACTACTGATAGCCGGGGGTTTGATCGCCTATCCTCATGTCCGGAATGCGATCTGCACGTCGCCCTATTTCAACATCTCAGAAATTACCTACGTCGGCTTGGATCGCGTCAGCCGGCAAGAGCTGAGCGACCGGCTGCCACGCCTTACTGGGGTCAATAGCTTCACTCTCGATTTGGAGCAGTTGGAAGCGCAGGTGGAATGCCACCCCTGGGTGGCCGACGCGCAACTGCGCCGCCAGTTGCCCCGCGAATTGATCATCGAAATCCGGGAGCGCGAACCGGTGGCCTTGCTCTCCCGATCCGGCCTCTGGGCGGCTGACGCCTCCGGAGTCATCCTGCCTTTGGATGCACCGCGCGGCGAATTGAATTACCCGGTGGTCAATCTGCCGCCCGGCCCGACGCCTTCGCCCGGCCTGGCGCTGGCGGAGACCAGCATCGTCGAGTTGCTGCCGAAGCTGCGCGCCCTGCAGCGCCGACTGCCGCAGCTCTGGGAGATGATTTCGGAGGTCTCCTGGGATGCGAAAGGACAAATCGAACTGCTGGCCTTTGATAATGCCGCCAAAGTCCTGCTCGGCAAAGATATGACTTTTCAGCAGATGTTAGGCCTCTACGCGTTCCTCTTGCACGAAGGCCAGCGCAAAGGCATTTCCGATATCGAATGCATTGATCTGCGTTTCTGGGGACAGGTGGTTGTCAAGCGGCTGCCGGCCGAGACCGATTCCACCCGAACCCGGGCGGCTTGAAGTCCATACCCAGGACCCGTATGACCAGGGAGTAGAAGCGATATGTTCGGCAGAAAAAAATCATCCGGCAAGACCGAGCGCGAGATCCTGGCCGGACTCGACTTGGGCACCACCAAAACCAGCGTTATCATCGCGGAGCGCGATGACATGGGTCTGAACGTGATCGGTCTGGGGAGCAGCCCCTCGCTGGGGATGAAGCAGGGCGTGGTGATCAACATCGAGCATACCGTGAACGCTATTGCCGCGGCGGTGGAGGCCGCGGAGCGCATGGCCAATGTGAGCGTGGAGTCGGTCTGGGCGGGCATTGCCGGAGATCACATCCGCTCGGTCAATTCGCGCGGCATGATCGCCGTCGGGCGTTCCAAGAACGGCGCGGGCAACAAGATATTGCGGGAGGACATCGTCCGCGTCATTGAGACCGCTCAGGCCGTCACCTTTCCCGCCGACCGCGAAATCCTCCATGTCATCCCGCAGGATTACTTGGTGGATGACCGCGACGGCTTCAAGGATCCCGTCGGCATCGTGGGCACGCGCCTGGAAGCCAACGTCCATATCATTACGTCGGCCCTGTCGGCGGCCCAGACGATCCACCACTGCATCCAGGAAGCCGGCCTGCACCTCGAGGATTTGGTCCTGCAGTCCCTCGCCTCCAGTTTGGCGGTGCTGAGCCACGACGACCGCGAGCTGGGCGTGGCGCTGATAGATCTGGGCGGCGGAACCGCCGACGTTGCCGTCTATTACGACGGTTCCATCCGCCATACTTCGGTCATCGGACTGGGGGGCGAAAACGTCACTCGCGACCTGGCGCACGGCCTGCGCACCCCCATGAATATCGCCGAGAAAATCAAGATCGAATATGGCTGCGCGCACCGCAACCGCCTGAATCGCACCGAACCGATCCCCATTTCCAGCGGCGACGACCGGCCTGACCGGCAGGTGACGCAAGAAATCCTCTGCGCCATCATCCAGCCGCGCATGGAAGAAATTTTCGACCTGGTGGTCCGCGATCTGCGGCAGGCGGGCTGCTATCAGCGGCTGACGGCAGGCGTGGTTCTAACCGGCGGCGCGGCTCTGGTGCCCGGCGCCATTGAAGTGGCCGAGGAGGTCTTCAATCTGCCCGTGCGCATGATGAAGCCGCAGGGGCTCTTCGGATTGCGCGAGGTGGCGCAATCACCCATCCATTCCACCGGCGTGGGGCTGATCCACTACGGCATCCTGCAGCAGGACAGTGAAGCCAAAGGCATGGTCGCGCGCAAGAGAAGCCGCATTCCGGCGAAAGTGCATCAGGGAAAGCTGCGCCGCGTCGGGCAGTGGCTTTCAGAGAAGTTCTGATATCCGATTAGCGGGGCCAAAGCAATCGTTAGAACGAATAGAAATTAAGCAACCCATCCATAAAACCCAGAGGAGTCGGCATGGAAGAGATGAAAATCCGCTTTTGCGAAGAAGATCGCAGGCGGCAAGCGCGAATCAAGGTTCTGGGAATCGGCGGAGCCGGCTGCAATGCCTTGAACGGCATGATTGAGGCGGGATTGGCGGGCGTGGAATTCATCGCCATTAATACCGATCAGCAGGCGCTGGAGCGCTCGCTGGCGCCGCGCATTATGCCCATCGGTCAGTCTGGTCTGGGAGCCGGGGGCGAACCTGATCTGGGCCGCCAGGCGATGGAAGAGAGCCGCGAAAAGCTTTACGACGCGCTGGCCAACACCGACATGGTTTTCATCACGGCCGGCATGGGCGGTGGGACTGGCACCGGCGCTGCCCCGGTCATCGCCGAAGTCGCCAAGGAGCTGGGCCTGCTCACTGTGGCCGTCATCACCAAGCCTTTTCTCAACGAAGGCCGCCTGCGCATGGTGCGCGCCGAGGAAGGCATTCGCAACTTGAAGCAGCACGTGGATACGCTGATCCTGATCCCCAACCAGCGCCTGATCGCCATCATCGAGAAGGGGACAGCGTTGGCCGCCGCCTTCCGCCGTGCCGATCAAGTTCTGCTGCAGGCCACGCGGGGCATCAGCGATCTAATCACGGTGCACGGTTTCATCAATCTCGATTTTGCCGACGTCAAGGCGGTCATGGCCGAAGGCGGCGACGCCCTGATGGGCGTGGGCGTGGCCAAGGGCGAAAACCGCGCCGTCGAGGCCACGCAGCAGGCCATCGCCTCCCCCTTCATGGAAGAGGTCTCCATCACCGGCGCGCGCGCGGTCCTGTGCAACATTACCGGCAACCTGACTTTCGATGACTACAACGAAGCCTCGAACATCGTCCATGACGCCGTCGGCGACGACGCCAACATCTTCATCGGAGCGGTGCTGGATCCCAGTATGAGCGACGAAGTGCGCGTCACCATCATCGCCACGGGCTTCAACAGCGCCAAGCCGCAACGCGTTGGAGCCGCGGCTGCATACGGTGATCCCGGGCGCCTGGTCAGCTACCGTCCGCAGCGCATTGTGACCGACCGTCCGGTCGTCACCCCCGCTCAAGCCGCCGCCGAAGCCACCGCTCAGGTAAAAAACTTGACCCTGGATCGTCCCGCGCCGGGCTCGGCCATGATTGACGATCGCAATATTCCCGCGTTCTTACGAAAACAACTCGATTGAAAACCGTGAAAAAGCGGCCAGGCGCCGGCCGCCGCGGCGCCAAATCGTTTGACTGGCTGGCTCAGGAGAAGCGGCTTCTCGATATCCGCTTTCCGCGCCGGCCGCAAAGCGTCATCCTCTTCCCCGCGCCCTACCCCACGGCGATTGCCAACCTCGGTTTCATGTCCGTCTGGCAGCGACTGAACAGCATCCAGGATTTTAGCTGCGACCGCGCTTTCTGGGATCCGCAACACCCCCAGCCGGTGCGCAGCCTAGAAATGGATCTGCCGCTGCGCGATTTTCCGCTGATCCTCATCTCCTCTTCATCCGAACTCGATCTGGCGGAGGTCATCAAGGCGCTGCTGGCCAGCGACATCGAACCGTCGGCCAAACTGCGGGGCCCCAAACAGCCTTTCATCATCGCCGGCGGCATCACGCTGTCGTTGAATCCGGCGCCCTGGACGCCCATCCTCAATCTGGCGCTCCTGGGCGAAGGCGAGGAGGCGTTGACGCAGTGGATGCGGATCTATCAGCGAGTCCAGGAGCGTGAGTCGGATCGCGGCGAGCTCATGGCGGAGAGCTCTCACCTGCCGTTCGCGTTCATCCCATCCATGCCCAGGCGGCCGCTCTACCCGGCCGTCAGCCTGACCTATATGGAGGATCCTGCGGCTTCGCCGGTGATCCATCCTCAAGGGCATTTCGGCGAGTGCTATCTGATCGAAATGACCCGCGGCTGCCCGCGCCTCTGTCGTTTTTGCGCCGTCTGCGGAGTCTATCCGCCGCGCTTCGCCAAGGAAGAGGCCATCCGCGAAAAGATCGGCCTGGCCAGGGAGTTGAAGGCACCCAAGCTGGGGCTTCTGGGCGGCGCCGTCGGCGACCACCCGGCGCTGATGCAGATCGCGGATGAGATCGTTACCAAGGGCAGGGAAATCACCGTGTCGTCGCTGCGCATCGAACGCAGCGAACCTGAGCTGCTGCAGATTTTGTCGAAGGGAGGCCTGAAGACGCTGACCGTCGCCCCCGAAACCGGCAGCGACGACCTGCGCCAGTCGGTGGGCAAGAAGGCGACCAACGACGACATCATCGCGCTGGCCGGAAACGCCGCCCGCGCGGGCATCAAGACCCTGCGCCTCTACTTCCTGATCGGCCTGCCGGAAAAGGAGCCTCCGCAGGCCATCGTGAACCTGATCAAGAACATGCGCAAGGAGGTGCCGCGCGGGCTGAAGTTGGATCTCTCCGTCTCCAGTTTCATCCCCAAGCCGGGAACGCCCTGGGAACGCGCTCCCTTCGCCGACATTAAGGAGTTGGACGCCGTCAAGAAGACGCTAAAAACCAAGCTCCAAGGGATTTCCGGAGTCACCGTTCATTTCGAGGCATCCAAGGTGGAACGGGAGATGGCGCTGCTCTCGCGCGGGGATGAGATTTTGGGCGAGGCCATGCTGCGCGCCGTGCGCGCCGGCCGGCCGCTGGAGCAGGAGATGCGCACCTCGGGTTTAAACATTGAGAAATATCTGGATTTCACAGGCTGGCGCGGCGAAACGCTCTGGGAGATCATCGCGCGGCATGCAGTGGGGAGGATGTAGAAGCAAATGGGCGGATGATTCCCATCCGCCTTTGCATTTTGGGCCGTCTTCAATTCAAGCCCCGAAAGGGCAGCGATCTGCGCGGCGTGTTATTTTAGCAATACCATTTTCTGCATAGCAGGGCCCTGTTGGGTATGGAGGCGGCAGATATAGATTCCAGAAGACAGTCCTGCGCCATCGAATTTTTCCGTATGGCTACCTGCACTCCTCCAGCCTTTCACCAGAGTTGACACGCACCGGCCCTTTGTATCATAGATCGTTAGGTCAACGAAACCCGCCTGACTCAGTTCGAATCGAACGAGTGCGCCTGCGTTGAAAGGATTGGGATAAGGTGGAAAAAGCCCGAATTGACTCGGCATTTGTATTGCCGGCGGATCCTCCACTCCTGAGGTCTGGCTGTACTTTAGCGTGAGAAAATCTCCAGCATGATTGCCCGCAACATACACCCCTTCATCTGAATCCACTTTGAGATCTCTCGCCCCACCGCCGTCATAAGCGGCCATCCACTGCACGATACCCAAACTGTCGTATTTAACGGTGGCCCAGTCGGGTCCTCCGGCATTATAGACATATCCCGTCACATAGGCATTGCCGACCATATCCGCCGCAATGGCCGCCGCACTTTCGACTAAGAAATTCAGCTCGCCGCACAGCGTGCTGCGCCAGACGAGTTCTCCATTTGGGTCACACTGCACGACCAGCCAGTCTAAATTTTCGTTGTAATAGGATGTGTCCAGGTCGATGCTTCCACAGGCCAACACACGCCCATTGATTCCCAGTTCAATTGAACTAAGATGCGCGGCGCTCCAGCCTTCACCCTCCTCGCGAAACGTCCATTGGAGATTGCCGTTGCCATCGTATTTAAGAATGACAGCATCGGGCCAGCTGACACGTCCCTCGGCGCTACTCTCCCCCGCCACATACACGCAGCCGAACTCATCCACAACCAAAGCCATCCCGGCATCATAACCCAGCGCCCCCGGGCCATCATAGCGGGCCACCCACAGTACTCCTCCCCCGGAATTATATTTAATCGTTAAAATGTCAGCATAGGTGCTATCACCCCCATAGCTATACCCGGTGACAAAGACATTGTCTTCTGAGTCCACCGCCAATGCCAAAGCGACGTCCTCGCCATCCGCCGGACCATTGTAGGTAACACTCCAAAGCTCATTGCCACTCGTATCATATTTGACCGTAGCGTAATCAAAGCTATCACCGGGTCCGGGATAAACATCCGAATAACCGGTTATGAGAATATTGCCCGCTCCATCTTCAGCTATGGCATAAGCCCAATCTTGTCCCTGCTGTAATCCATCGTGCCGGGCTGCCCATTGCTCAGTGCCGTCGCCCCGATATTTAATTGTGGCTATATCCCAGAAAGATTGACTGCTTTCACTAACTCCCGCAACACCTACGCCGCCGTCGGCGCAGGCCACCAAGGCAAACGGCTCATCGAAACCGTCCACGGCACCATCATAAGTGGCCGTCCATTCCAGAATGCCTCCGGCGCCATAACGCAGAGTCGTATAGTTGGAGGAAGTTCCGTTGCTATCATAGCTTATGCCCGTCACAAAGACGCCGCCCTCCGGCGCCAATCCAATCGCCGCGCTGGCATCGGCGCCACCCTCCGGGCCATTAAAAATATCCGACCACTCCAGCCAGACCTGACCGAGGGCATTTTGTCCGGCCATGGCCAGAGTAATGATCATTATGGCCAACGCAATCTTCTTGACCTGGATTCTGCTCATGACTTATACCTCCACGATCCCATTGTCGCGCATGAGTACAATTTCACTTTTAACTCTTGGGTACTTTGGAAGGTTCCGCCCTCTTCATGGCGCGATAGCTTCAACCCGCTACCCGAGGCAAAATAAGAAGGGCGCGGTTAGCCGCGCCCTCACCACATTCCCCTGATCCATTTCACTTCAGGTGACGAGCCAATGTACCTGCCGCCGCAGCTACGGCTTCAGAGAGTTTCTCCGGAGACTTCGCTCCCGCCGTGCCGAGGTGTTGGCGGCCTCCTCCCCCGCCCCCCATCACCGCGGCGATCTCCTTAACCAGCGTTCCGGCGGACAGCTTCCTGTTCTGGATCAGATCATCCGTAACAACGACCGCCAGCGATGCCTTGCCTTCGTGGGAAGAGCCCAGCACACCGACGAGATTTGAGCGATTCTCGCGCAGAGCGTCGCCCAGCGTCTTCAGATCGTCCATCGAACGATCATGAAACACGGCCGTGACGAGCCTGACTCCCTTGACATCCTGCGCCATCTTGATCAGCTCTTCCATTTCACCGCCGGCGGAAACTTCCTTCATCTGCCCCAGTTGTTTCAGCAGGGCTTTTTGCTCTTCCGTTAGCTTCTGAACCTTTTCCAAAACATTGCCGCCGCGAGCCGATAAGACATCCTGCAGCGAGCGGACCAGCCGCTTTTCTTCCAGCATGGCGGCCAGCGCCTTCTGGCCCGTCAACGCTTCAATGCGTCGAATCCCCGCCGCCGCCGCAGATTCCGAGGTAATGCGAAAAGCCAGTAATTGATCCGTGGAACGCACATGCGTGCCGCCGCAGAGTTCCGCCGAGAAGTCGTCCACCGTCACCAGACGAACCTCTTCCCCGTATTTTTCACCGAAGAGGGCAGTGGCCCCCCGCGCCTTGGCCGCCTCAAATTTGGTGTTCTCCCAAATCACGGGCATGGCTCGCGCGATGGCTTCGTTGACGATCTCTTCGACGCGGTCGAGATCAGCCTCCGAGGGTTTCTCGAAATGCGTGAAATCAAAGCGCAGATAATCCGAATGCACCAGCGAGCCGGACTGGTTGACGTGCTTTCCCAAGACCTGGCGCAACGCGGCCTGCAATAGATGCGTCGCCGTGTGGTTGCGCGCAATGTTGGCGCGGCGGCGGGCATCTACCAAAGCACGGACCGGCTGCGGAAATCCGGCATCGGCGTTACGAGCAAAGGCAATCGTACCGGACGTAAGCCGCCCGAGGTGGACAATGTCGTCTCCGATCTTCTGAGTATCATCGACTTCCACCGACCATTCTGCCGTTGACAGAGTGCCGCTATCCCCAACCTGGCCGCCGGCCTCGGCGTAGAATGGGGTGTGATCCAGAATGATGCGAACGCGTTCGCCGTCCACCTGATAGCCTGCTACACGGGCGTCAGGAATTTCGAGATGCGTATAGCCGAAAAATTCTGACGAGTCGCCTTGGGTCAGACGTAGCAGGGTCGAGTTTTCAAAAGCTGCTCCCGCGGCCGCAAATTTGCCTCCACGCCGGGCGCGCTCGCGCTGCCCCTGCATGGCGCGTTCAAAGCCCTCCAGATCCACGCTCATTCCTTGTTCGCGAGCCATCAACTGAGTCAGATCCAGCGGGAAGCCGAAGGTGTCGTAGAGTTTGAAGGCCTCTTCGCCGGGGAGAGACGATTGCCCCTCCCGCTTCAGGCGTTCTGCAAGGTCCGCAAAGAGTTCGAT
>Ga0315284_10001854_pt1 | contig 30157 bp, 32 predicted proteins | sample YL17G09_16_MG_FD_203696 | JGI IMG/M metagenome (GOLD analysis project Ga0315284, IMG submission 203696) | Sediment microbial communities from Yellowstone Lake, YNP, Wyoming, USA - YL17G09_16 | ecosystem: Environmental > Aquatic > Freshwater > Lake > Sediment | place: USA: Wyoming | collected...
GATCAAGTTCACGACCCTCTTCGGCCTCCTCGCCGTGGAGCTCGGCGTCTACCTGACCGGGGAGCGGGGCGCGATGCTCACCCACGCGATGGCCGTGACGTTCCTCGCCGTGGCCGTGGTGTTCGTGTACCGGTCGTTCTACAAGATGCGCATCGAGGCCTAGGCCGGGCGCGTCCCGGCGCGGGCGGGACCCCGCCGGCGGACGGCGCCCTCACGGGGGGCGCCGTTTCGTTGGCGGCCCGGCGCCGGCGATATTGGAGCGGGATGGACACTGCCAGACTCCTCGTGACTCTCCTGGGCTTCGCCGCGATCGGGTGGGTGCTGTGGTATTTCCTCGTGCCCCCCGAGAAGCGCTCGCCGCAGGACGGAGGCCGCCGGTGAGCCTCGGCGAGCCCCTGGCCGCACCGTCGGAGGCGGGCGCCTCGGGCGCCGTCCGCGTGGCGTTCCCCGTCGTGGGGATGACCTGCGCGGCGTGCGTCTCCCGCGTCCAGCGGCAACTCGGCCGGATGCCGGGCGTGCGCGACGCGGCGGTGAACCTCGCCACCAACAAGGCGACGGTGGAACTCGAGCGCGGCGCCGTGACGCCCCAGGCGCTCATCGCGGCGATCCGCGCGGCCGGCTACGACGTCGGCACAGAGAGCGTGTCGATCGCCGTGGAGGACCTCCGATTCCTCCCGGACGTGGAGCCCCTCGAGGCGATCCTCGCCGTGGTGCCGGGCGTGCTCGCCGCGGTCGCGAACCGCGCCGCCGACACCGTGCGCGTGACGTATGTCCCGGGGCTCGTGCCGGTGGCGCGCCTCGAGCACGCCGTCACCGAGGCGGGGTTCGTGGTCGCAGCGCCGGTCGTCGAGGCCGATCCCGTCGAACGGGAGCGCCTGCTGAGGGAACGGGAGGTGCGCCGGCTCGCCGCCCGGGCCGCGGTGGCGGGCGCCGTCGCGCTCGTCGCGATGGTCGCCTCGATGCCGCTGATGGCCGGCGCGACCACCGGGAGCGCCGACCTCCTGACGCGGCTCCTCATGCCGTTCCACCACGCCCTCGTGCGTGCGCTGCCGTGGCTCTACGCGCTCGCGCCGCAGACGCTCAAGATCGTCCTCTTCGTCTTCACCCTGCCGGTGGTTTTCTGGGCGGGCGCGCACTTCTACGTGGCCGCGTGGCGCGGCTTCCGCCATCGCAGTGCGGACATGAACACGCTGATCGGCGTGGGCACCGGCGCGGCGATGCTCTACTCCACGGTGGCGACCTTCGCGCCGGGCGTGTTCACGCGGGCCGGCCTGCCGGCCGACGTGTACTTCGAGGCGGTCTCCACCATCGTGGCGCTCATCCTCGTCGGCCGTCTGCTCGAGGCGCGGGCGAAGGGCCGCACCTCGGCCGCCATCGGCCGCCTGCTGGGTCTCCGGGCCCGGACGGCGCGCGTCGTGCGCGACGGCGTCGAGCTGGAGGTCCCCGTGAACCAGGTGCTGGTCGGCGACCTCGTCAGCGTGCGGCCCGGCGAGAAGGTCCCCGTGGACGGCATCGTGCGCAGCGGCCGGTCCGCGGTGGACGAGTCGATGGTGACGGGCGAGTCCATCCCGGTGGCGAAGACCGAAGGGTCCGCCGTCACCGGAGCGACGATCAACGGCACGGGCGCGTTCGCCTTCGAGGCCACGCGGGTCGGGCGCGACACGGTGCTCGCGCAGATCGTGCGGATGGTGGAGGAGGCCCAGGGCAGCCGGGCGCCGGTCCAGCGGCTCGCCGATCGCATCGCCGGCGTCTTCGTGCCCGTCGTGATCGCCGTGGCGATCTTCGCGTTCATCCTGTGGTTCGATTTCGGCCCGCAGCCTGCCGCCGTATTCGCGACGGTCAGCTTCGTCACCGTCCTCATCATCGCCTGCCCGTGCGCCCTCGGGCTCGCCACGCCCACGGCCATCATGGTCGGCACGGGGCGCGGCGCCGAGCGCGGCGTGCTCATCAAGGGCGGCGACGCGCTCGAGGCCGCGTCGCGTCTCGACGTCGTCATCCTCGACAAGACGGGCACCGTGACGGCGGGCCGGCCGGACGTCGTGGACCTCCTCGCGGCCCGCGGCCCGAGCGCAGCCGGCGCGGCGAGCGAGGCGGAGCGCGCGGAGATCCTCGCGGCAGCGGCGGCAGTGGAGCGCCACTCGGAGCACCCGCTTGGCGCGGCGATCGTGCGTGCCGCCATTGAGCGGGGTCTCGAGGTCCCCGAGGTCGCGGAGTTCGAGGCGCACCGGGGTCGCGGGGCCACCGCGCTGCTCGGCGCGCACCGGGTGGCGGTCGGGAGCGCCGCGTTCCTCATCGAACTGGGGGTGGACATCGGCCCCTTCACCGACGCCGTGGACACCCTGGCGGCCCGGGCACGCACGCCCGTGTTGGTCGCGCTCGACGGCCGGCCGCTGGGCCTGCTCGGGCTCGCGGACCCCATCAAGCCCTCGGCCGTCGGCGCCGTGCGGAAGCTCCTCCGGATGGGGCTCGAGGTCGTGCTGGTCACGGGCGACATGCGGAAGGTGGCCATCGCGGTCGCCGGCGAGGTGGGCATCGACCAGGTGGAGTCGGGGATGCTGCCCGCCGGCAAGGTGCAGGTCGTCAAGCGGCTGCAGGCCGCCGGCAAGCGCGTGGCGATGGTGGGCGACGGCATCAACGACGCCCCGGCGCTGGCCGCCGCGGACGTCGGCATCGCCATCGGCACCGGGACCGACGTCGCCATCGAGGCGGCGGAGATCACCCTGCTCACGGGCGACCTGCGCGCGGCGGTGACCGCGATCGAGCTGGCCCGCGCCACGATGCGCACCATCCGCCAGAACCTCTTCTGGGCCTTCGCCTACAACGTGCTGGGCATCCCCATCGCCGCGGGGGCGCTCTACCCGCTGGCCGGGCTGCTCCTCTCACCGGTCTTCGCCAGCGCCGCGATGGCGTTCTCGTCCGTCGCGGTAGTCACCAACAGCTTGCGGCTCCGCCGCTTCGAACCGACCTTTTCCACCTGACCCCGGATCCGGAGACCGAACCATGCGCCACCTCGTCCTCGCCGCCACCGTCGCGTTCGTCCTCGCCGCCGCGTCGCCGGCCTCCCTCGCGGCGCAGGGTGCGCCCGAGAGCGCCGCCTTCCTGGTGCGCCTTGGCGTGGATACCGTGGCCGTCGAGCGCTTCAGCCGCAGCGCCACGCGGCTCGAGGGCGAGCTGGTCACCCGCAGCCCGCGCACCGTCCTCCGCCGCTACGCCGCGGACCTCGGCCCCAGCGGCACTGTGACACGCTTCGAGATCTCCACGCACAACCCTGCGGCGCCGGCCGACGCGACGCCCCTGCAGCGCGCCGTCGCCACGCTCGTCGGCGACAGCATCCGCGTCGAGGTCACGGGCGTCAGCGTGCAGACTTCCACCGTCGGCGCACCCGCGGGCACAGCGATGCTCCTGGGCGGCGCCTACGGGCCGCACGAACTGCTCACGATGCGCATGCGGCGGGATCGCGGCGACAGCATCAGAGTGCCGACCTACTCGGTGGGAGCGCGGGCGTCGTCGTCGGTCACGCTCAAGCGCCTCGGGCGCGACTCGGTGCTGATGAACGCGTTCCGCGTGCGGGTGGACCGGAATGGCCGCATCCTGGGCCTGCACGCCCCCGGAACCACGCAGCAGATCCAGCTCGAGCGGCTGCCGACCGCGGACGTGGCGGTGCTCGCCGCGGCGTGGGCGGCGCGCGATGCGCAGGGCCAGGCGATGGGCACGCTCTCCCCGCGCGACACCGTCCGGGCGAGCGCCGCCGGCGCGAACCTGCTGGTGGACTACGGCCGGCCGCACAAGCGGGGGCGCGAGATCTTCGGCAACGTCGTGCCGTGGGGCCAGGTGTGGCGCACGGGCGCCAACGCGGCCACGCAGCTGCGGACCGATCGCGAGCTGGTGTTCGCTGGACTGAGCCTGCCCGCAGGCACGTACACGCTCTTTACGCTGCCCACCCAGGCCGGCTGGCAGCTCATCGTCAACAGCCAGGCGGGGCAGTGGGGTACGGCGTACGACTCGGCGCGCGACCTCGGCCGCGTCCCGCTGTCGGTCGGCACGCTCGCCGAGCCGGTCGAGATCTTCACGATCGCCGTGGACGCGCAGGGTCAGGGTGGGGTGCTCACGCTCACCTGGGACCGCACTCGGGCCACGATCCCCTTCACCGTGAGATAGCGGAACACCGATGCGGTACTTCTACCGCGCCCACTGCGCCCCCGAGGCCGTGCTCGAGTTCGCCGGGAAGTACTTCGCGGCGCGCGGCTGCACCGCGCAGGTGGGGCAGGGCGACCACGCGCGGTACACGGGCCCGCTCGGGCACGTGGACCTGAACGTAGAAGTCGAGGGCGGGCACCACACCCGCGTCGACCTCGCGACCGCGGCGGTGGGCGAGTCGGACCTCGACAAAAGCGTGAAGCGGTTCCTCAGCGAGCTGCACCAGATGGAGGAGCCCTCCCACCTGGTGCGCGGCGCGTACTAGCCGACGGCCCTCGCGCTGTAGCCCGCCTTCACGACAGCGGCGGTCATCGCGTCCGCGGTCGAGGCGGAGTCGTCGTATTCGACCTTGGCCTGGCCTGGCTCGAGCGTCACCACGGCCTTGTGGACCCCGGGCACATCCGCCAGCGCCTTCCGGACCCGCATCACGCAGTGGTTGCAGGTCATTCCCTGAATGGCGAGCGTAACATTCGTCATTGTCCTCTCCCTATCACCCATCACCCATCACCCATCACTCATCTTTCACCCATCACCTATCACCCATCACCCATCACTCATCTTTCACCCATCACCCATCACCCATCACCCATCACCTCTCACACTGCAATCTAGCGCCTTGACTCTCCCTCCGGCGCCAGCATCTTCAAGCGCGCCAAGGGAGTGCGATGCCTCGTGGCCTGACGGCTTCCGGCTTCCGGCTATCGGCTTTCGGCTGCCGGCTCTGTAACGGAGTGAGCGATGGCCAGGGTTGACGTGATCATGCCCCAGATGGGCGAGTCCATCGCTGAGGGCACGCTGTCGCGATGGATGAAGAAGGTCGGCGACGAGGTGAAGCGCGACGAGCCGATCTTCGAGATCTCGACCGACAAGGTGGACGCGGAGATCCCCGCGCCGTCCGCCGGTGTCTTGGCGGAGATCGCCGTGCACGAGGGACAGACCGTCCCGGTGCAGACGGTGGTCGCCGTGATCGAGACGGAGCAGGGCGCCGCCGCGTCCATCGCCGCTCCGGCCCAGCCCTCCACGGCGCCGCTGCCGGTGGCCACTCCCGCCGCACCTGCGCCGGCTGCCGGCGGGCACGACGGCGCCGCCGAAACGGCCGACGATCGCCTGCGCCGCCTCTCGACGCCGCTCGTGCGCCGCCTCGCGGCGGAGCACGACCTCGACATCGCGTCCATCCCGGGCAGCGGCCACGCCGGCCGCGTCACGAAGAAGGACATCCTCGGCGTCATCGAAGGCGGGGCGCCCGCGCCCGTCGAGGCAGGTGGCGCCACGCCGCCGCAGCCGGCACGCGGAGCGGCCGTCCGTGCGCCCTCCCCGCCGGTGGCTCCTCTGCTCGCGATGGCGGCGGGCATCGAGGACACGCAGTGGGCGGCGGTGCCGTGGCCCGGTGACCGCGTCGAGCCGATGTCGAAGATCCGGATGCTCACCGCGCAGCACATGGTGCTCTCGCGCCGCACCTCGGCCCACGTCACGTCGTTCTACGAGGTCGACATGACGCGCATCGCCCGGTTGCGCGAGCGGCACAAGGCCTCCTTCGAGACCCGCGGGGCCAAGCTGACGTTCCTCGGCTTCATCGTGAAGGCCGTCGCCGACCTGCTGCGCCGCCACCCCACCCTCAACGCGGCGGTGCAGGGCGGCACCGTCATCTACCGGCAGCCGGTGAACGTCGGCATCGCCGTGGCCCTCGACTGGGGCCTCATCGTACCGGTGCTGAGGAACGCCGACGAACTCTCGCTCTTCGGCGTCGCGCGGGGCATGCGCGATCTCGCCGACCGGGCGCGTGCCAAGAAGCTGCAGCCCGACGAGGTCCGGCAGGGCACCTTCACCATCACCAACCCGGGCGGTCTCGGGTCGTACGTCGGCGCGCCGATCATCAACCAGCCGCAGGTCGCGATCCTGTGCGTCGGCGCGGTGGAGAAGCGCCCCAAGGTCGTCACGCTGGACGACGGCACCGACGTCATCGCGCCGCGGCTCCTGATGATGCTCGGCCTGACCTACGACCACCGCGTCGTGGACGGCGCCGACGCCGACCGGTTCATGGCCGACCTCAAGAAGCAGCTCCAGGAGTTCCCGGAGGGCGCGGCCTGATCCGGCAGCTGCTGGTGCTCATCTTCGATCCCACGCCGGGCACCGAGCCCCGCGTGGACGAGTTGCTCCGCTCGGCGCGCCGGAAGGCCGAGGCGGCGGGCTACCGTTGCTGGGCGTACCGCAACGAGATCCATCCGAGCGAGATCACGCTGTTCCTGGAGGGCCCGCTCCCGGATCCCTCGGAGGGCGGCCCGGCACCGATCTTCGGCGACGAGATCGGCGAGTTGCGCTCGCTGGCCCGCCGCTTCGAGCCGGTGAGGTCCCTCGTCGAGTATCCCCTGGAGGGGGACGACGCATGACCGAGCGCGCCATCACTGTGGACGGCGCCACCTGGACCGTGTCCATGGCCGGCCGCTTCACCGTGTACGAGCGGGACGAGTTCCCGCTCCTCTTCGAGCGCGATACCACCGAGGGCTCGCGCGAGCGGCGGATCGCGCGCTTCTCGCCCCTCGGCAGCCGAAGCCGGAGCCTCGCGCTCCGCGAGCTGACCGACGCGGAACTCACCGGTTACCTGAGGCAGAGCCAGCCGGCATGGACCTCGCCGGAACTCGGCTATGTTCGGGCGTAGGGGCGGATTCGCCCTGCTCGCAGTCGGCGATCCGGCGCCGGAGTTCACCCCCGGCTGAATCCGCCGCGCGCTCCGCCCGGGAAGCCACTGGCCGCTGCGCACCGTCTACCTCATCGGCACCGACGGCCGCGTGCGTTTCGCGTAGCGCGGCGTACCGGACGCCGACGAGATCCTCGAACCCCTGGAGTAGCCCCATGCATCTCGGCCCGGCCTACGACTTCCGCGACAAGGTCGTCCTCGTCACCGGCGTGAACCGCGTGGGCCAGATCGGCCACGCGGTGGCGCTCGCCTTCGGTCAGGCGGGGGCCAAGCTGGTCGTGTGCGATATCAACACGGTGGGCGTGGCCACGCGCGCCAAGGAGTTTCAGGCCGCCGGCATCCCGGCGAAGGCCGCCGCGGGCGACCTGACCGAACCCGACGTGGCGCAGTGGTGCGTGCAGCAGGCCCTGCAGACCTACGGCCGGCTCGATGTCGTGATCAACGCGGCGGGTGGGCTCACCGCTGTCGGGCCGATGGTCGAGGCCGACACCGGCGTGCTCGACCGCGAGTTCGACGTCAACGTGAAGACGACGTACTTGGTCTCGGCCGCTGCGGCGAAGGTGATGGTGTCCCAGCGCCGGGGCTCGATCGTGAACTTCGCCTCCGTCACAGCCCTCCTCGCGCGGCCCCAGATGGCCGCCTATTCCGCCGCCAAGGCCGCCGTGGCCGCCCTGACGCGCAGCCTCGCGCTCGAGCTGCGGGACCACGGCATCCGGGTGAACGCGGTGGCGCCGGGCCTCGCGCGGACCGGCGACAACCTCGAGGCGGCGGGCGAGGACACCGAAGCACGCTGGGTCCAGGTGGCCGAGATCGTCAATGCGGTGATGTTCCTGGCGTCGGACCTCGCCTCGGGCGTCACCGGACACGTGCTGCCCGTTGCGCACGGCGAGGTCTAGGCGCGTGGAGCTGAAGGGCAGGTCGGCGCTGGTCACCGGCGCCGGCCAGCGCGTCGGCCGGGCGATCGCTTTCGGCCTCGCCAAGCGCGGCGTCCACGTCGCTCTGCACTACTTCCACTCCGAGACGGGCGCCAGGTCCACCGCGATGGACTTCGAGGTGATGGGCGTCCGCGCGCCGACCTTGCGGGCGGACCTCTCGGTCGCCGCGGAGGCCGAGGCGCTCCCGGAGCGGGCCCGCGAGGCGCTCGGCGCTCTCGACATCGTGGTGGCCAGCGCCGCCATCATGGAGCGGCGCCCGCTCGCCGAGGTGACCCCGGAGGATTGGGACCGCACGATGGACCTCAACCTGCGCGGCACCTTCTTCGTCGCGAAGGGGGCGGCCGCGGTGTTCGGCGAGCGGGGTGGCGCCATCGTGAACGTCGCGGACGTCGCCGCCTTCGAGCGGTGGCGCGACTACCCCGTGCACTGCGTCAGCAAGGCGGGCGTCGTGGCGCTCACCGAGAACCTGGCCAAGACGCTCGCTCCGGGGATCCGCGTGAACGCGGTGGCGCCCGGGCCCGTGGAGCTCCCGGTCGGCTGGGACGACGCCGCGGCGCGGCGGATCCTCGATACCACGCCCCTGCGGCGCCTGGGGCGCGTGGACGACGTGGTGAACGCCGTGCTCTTCCTGCTCGAGAGCGACTTCATCACCGGCTCGACGCTCGTCGTGGACGGCGGGCGGCGGGTGCGCTGACGGTGGACTCGACGGCGGATGGGCCGCCCCACCGGGAGCCGAACGTGATCGCCAAGAGGATCGTGAGTCCATGAAGACGTACGATGTCGTCATTGTGGGTGCCGGCCCGGGCGGGCTGTGCGCGGCGCTCTACTGCGGCCGCTCGATGCTGAAGACCCTCGTCCTGGAGAAGGGTGTGCCCGGCGGCGAGCTGCTCAACACCGACCTGATCGAGGACTACATCGGCTTCGAGTCCATTCGCGGCTTCGAGCTGGCCGAGAAGATGACGCAGCACGCGCTGAAGTTCGGCGCCGAACTGGTCACCGACGCCGTGGCGGCGGTGGAGCGGCGCCCGGACGGCTGGTTCACCGTCACGACCGAGAGCGGCGAGCCATACGAGGCTCCCGCGGTCATCCTCACGGCGGGCGGCACGCCGGTGAAGCTCGGTGTGCCGGGCGAGCTGGAGTACGCTGGGAAGGGCGTCTCGTACTGCGCGGTGTGCGACGGGCACTTCTTCCGCGGCGAGGTCGTGGCGGTCGTCGGGGGCGGTGACGCCGCGTGCGAGGAGGCGGAATTCCTCACGCGCTACGCGTCGCGGGTTCACATCGTCCACCGCCGGCACGAGTTCCGGGCCTCGAAGATCATCCAGCAGCGGGTCTTCGCGAACCCCAAGATCGAGGTGGTCTGGGACTCGGTCGTCGAGCGCATCGAGGGAGACGGCGGCGCGGTGCGGCACCTCGCGTTGCGGAACGTCGGGACCGGCGCGACCTTCCAACTGCCTGTGGGCGGCGTGTTCGTGTTCGTCGGTTTCAAACCCAACACCGGCGTGGTGAAGGGGCACTTCACCCACGACGAGGGCGGCTACTTCATCACCGACGCCAACATGATGAGCTCCATCCCGGGACTCTTCGCGGCGGGCGACGTACGGGCACAGCTCACGCGTCAGGTCACCACCGCCGTTGGAGACGCCACCACCGCGGCCATCGCGGTCTCGAAGTACCTCGACCAGCTGAAGGCCGGCAAGGCCGTTGGCTGAACCCCGCATCGTCGCGCTGACGAACGGCCCGTTCGCCGAAAACTGCTACCTCGTGGCCGACCCCCAGACCCGGGAGGCGGTGGCGGTGGATCCAGGCGAAGAGGCGGACCTCTTCCTCGCGCGGCTCAGGACCGAGGGCTGGACCCTCCGCGCCATCTGGCTCACGCACGCCCACCTCGACCACGTCGCCGGCATCGCGGCTGTCTGTACGGCGACCGGGGCTCCGGTGTGGCTCCACCCCGGCGACCGCCCCCTCTACGACCACGCGCCCTCCCAGGCGATGGCGTTCGGCCTCCGGCTCGACCCGCTCCCGCCGCCGGACCGGGAATTCGCGGCGGGAGAACCGGCGCGCGTGGGCGGGCTGTCCTTCGACGTGCTGCACACACCCGGCCACTCGCCGGGGAGCGTTAGTCTCGCGGGGCACGGCGTGGTCTTCGTCGGGGACGTGCTCTTCGCGGGCTCGGTCGGCCGCACGGACCTGCCGGGCGGCGATGCCGGGACGCTGCTGGCCAGCATCCGCGAGAAGCTCTACGCCCTGCCCGACGACACCGTCGTGTACGCGGGGCACGGCCCCGCGACGACCATCGGCGCGGAGAAGGCTTACAACCCGTTCGTGCGGCTCGTGCCCGGCGTCAACGCCGGCCCCGCCCCAGGAGGTCCCGATGGCTGATCCCCGTCTTCCCGCTCTGGGGCCCGACGACGTCGCGCCCGACACCCGGACCATCTTCGAGACCTATCTCCGGGAGCGCGGCAACATCCCCAACATGTTCCGCACCGCCGGTGCGCGCGCGCAGCATCTCGCCACGATGATCGCGCACTTCCGGACGGTGATGAACGAGGGGACCGTCCCGCCGCTCCTCAAGGAGCTGCTCTCGGTCCGTGTCTCGCACCTCAATCAGTGTCGCTACTGAATGGCGTCCCACACCGCCTTGGCAAGGCGGCTGGGTGCGACCGACACGATGCTGGCCGCGGTGCGCAGCGACGGCCCGACGGACAGCGCCGTGTTCGAGCCGGCGTGGGCCACGGCGCTCGCCTATGCCGACGCCATGACGGTCAGCGGGCACGCGGTCACCGACGAGATTTACGCCGCGCTCGCGGCGCACTGGGACGGAGGCCAGATCGTCGAGATCACGATGGTGATCGGGCTGTTCAACTACTTCAACCGCTTCAACGATGCGTTGCGGGTGGCGGTGACGCGCTGAACTGTGCCGCTCCGGCCGGGCGTGGGGCCGCTCGGCCGGCTGCCGTAGACGGCGACCGGCGCGCTCCCCATGGCGGAGGACCGCGGACTCACCGACCCTCACACGAGGGGACCTGACCATGGCCGACATGCGAATCGAGCGCGACCCGCTGGGCGAGCTTCCCCTTCCCGCAACGGCGCTCTATGGTGTGCAGACCGAGCGTGCCCGCCGGAACTTCCCCATCTCGGGGCTCCGTCCCCTCCCGGCGTTCGTGGACGCCGTCATCTGGATCAAGAAGGCCGCCGCCCTCACCCACAAGGAAACGGGCCGCCTCGACGCCAAGCTGGCCGACGCGATCGTGAAGGCCGCCGATGAAGTGCTGGGCGGCCAGCATCGCGACCAGTTCGTCGTGGACGTGTACCAGGCCGGCGCCGGGACCTCGCACAACATGAACTGCAACGAGGTGCTGGCGAACCGCGCCAACGAGTTCCTCGGCGCGCAGCGCGGCGAGTACGAGCCCGTGCACCCCAACGACCACGTCAACATGGCGCAGAGCACCAACGACGTGATCCCGACGTCGATCCGGCTCGGCGCCCTCGCCCTGCTCCCGGCGCTCCTCGACTCCCTCGAGGGGCTCGCGGCGGCGTTCGAGACGAAGGGCAAGGACTTCGACCACATCGTGAAGTCGGGGCGCACGCACCTGCAGGACGCGACACCCATCCGGCTCGGCCAGGAGTTCGCGGCCTACGCCCACACCATCCACCGCACCAAGGACCGTCTCGCCCGCGCGGCCGACGACCTCCGCGACCTCGGCATCGGCGGCACCGCCGTGGGCACGGGCTTGAACGCCGAGCCCCAGTACCCGGTGCTGATGGTGAAGCACCTCAGGGCGATCTCCGGGCTCGACCTGCGCGTCGGCAAGGACCTGGTGCAGCTGATGCAGTCACTGGGGGACGTCGCGGCGTTCTCCGGCTCAGTGCGGGTGCTGGCCCTCGACCTCAACAAGATCGCGAACGACTTGCGCCTGCTCGCGTCCGGCCCGCGCACCGGGCTCGCCGAGATTGTCCTCCCGGCGGTGCAGCCCGGGTCGAGCATCATGCCGGGCAAGGTGAACCCGAGCATCGCCGAGATGGTGAACCAGGTGTGCTTCCAGGTGATCGGCAACGATCAGACCGTCGCGCTGGCGTCGGAGGCCGGCCAGCTCGAACTCAACGTCATGATGCCGGTCATCGCCCACAACCTCTTCTTCGCCCTCGGCATCCTCGCCAACGCGATCCGCGTGCTGCACGAGCGCTGCGTCGCCGGCATCCAGGCCGACGAGAAGATGTGCCGGCACTGGCTCGAGCAGAGCCCGGCGCTGGTCACGGCGGTCGCCCCCAAGATCGGCTACGCCGAGGCCGCGAAGCTCGCCAAGGAATCGCTCGCCACGGGCGTGACGGTCCGGCAGCTGATCGAAGCCAAGGGCGTGCTGAAGGGGAAGGAACTCGAGGATGTCCTGAACTACCGCGACATGACGGAGATCGGAGTGCCTGGCCGGAAGAGGTAGGGAGTGGGCACGGCTCAAGGTGAAGGCTCGCGGCCTCGCGCTGCCACGAACAGCGCTTCGCCGGCCGGGCCGAAGCGGGCGATGCGGTCCTGGATGGCGGGGGAAGTGATCCAGTCGGCGAACGCGCGTGCGCCGGACGGGTTGACCCGCGCGCGCCCCGCCGGGGCGACCTCGATGACGTGATACACGTTGAGGAGCAACGGCTCGGGGCTGCGCAGTGGCACGAGACCGAGGCGACGCCGGAACGCCGCCAGTGTCGCGCGGTCGGTGAGGGTGTACGCCTGTCGCTCATCCGCCACCAGCAGCGTCATCGCCATCCCCTGGCCGGTTTCGACGTAGCCGGGCCAGACGGGGCGGCCTCCAGCTGCCGCCCACAGCGCCAGCTCACGCAGATGCGTGCCCGAGGAGTCGCCGCGTGAGACGAAGCCGAACCCTGACGAAGCGACGCGGCGCAGAGCCTCGGCCGGCGAAGAGGCCTCCATGACGTGGGCAGGGTCTCCAGCTGGTCCGACCATCGTAAAGTAGTTCCAGGCAACGACTTGGCGCCGCGAGCCGAATCCAGCTCGCATGAACTCCACCTCGGCCGCCGGCGAATGGACCAGGAGCACGTCCGCGTCGGCGCGCTCCCCCATCTTCAGCGCCTGGCCCGACCCGACGGCCACGGGCTGCACGTGGTACCCCGTCTCTCGCTCGAACAACGGGAGGAGGGAGTCGAGCAGTCCCGTATCCCGGAACGAGGTGGTGGTAGCCAGGACGACGTCGCGGCCGCCGACGGGAGTCTGGCCTTCCAGCGCCGCGGGATCGCGGAGGAAGGCGCCCGCCACGAGCGCGGCATGGATGACTCGAAGTCTCAGTCCCACGGTCAGTTAAATCCCTAGTTGGAATTCTTGACTTTCCTTGCTCCCACATCCATATACACGACAAGGGAGGTACGATATGCGTGTAACGACGTGGGCGGAATACGGACTGATCGTCAGTCTGCACCTCGCCCGCCGCGTCGGCGATGGTCCAGTCGCCGCTCGTGACATGGCCGAAAAGGAGAAGCTCCCGGCGGACTACGTGGAGCAGATCCTCCTGCGGCTCCGCCGTGCCGGCCTGGTGGACTCCGTGCGTGGGGCCCGCGGCGGGTACTTGCTCGCGCGCTCGCCGGAAGATATCACCGTGAAGGACGTGGTCGACGCGTCCGAGCTCGGCACGTTCGAAGTCAACTGCGAGTGCCATCGCGTCGCCGACACCCGCTGCAGCAGCAAGACGGCGTGCTCGATCCGGCCCGTGTGGCAGCTGCTCCAGCGCAGGATCGACGACACGCTCGGCTCCATCCGGCTGGGGGACCTCTTCCACGAAGAGGCCGTCGTTCGCGACATCATCGGCCTGAGTACCGCCGCCGTCTGATCCGGCCGGCCGCCGGTGCGCGGCCGGCATCCATACGCTGGTCCCACCGCGGTTAGATTCCCAGACCGTGCAGCCATCGCCTTTCCCTGAACTCAGCCCCGAGGAGTTGCGTCGCTACGCGCGGCACCTCAGTCTGCCGCATATCGGCCTCGAAGGCCAGCGCCGGCTGAAGGCGGGCCGCGTGCTGGTCGTCGGCGTCGGCGGGCTTGGCTCGCCGGCCGCGCTCTACCTGGCGTCCGCCGGCGTCGGCACTCTCGGACTCGTGGATGCCGACGTCGTCGAGCTCTCCAACCTCCAGCGGCAGGTCCTGCACGGCACCTCGAGCGTCGGGCGGCCGAAGCTCGCATCCGCCGCCGCGCGGCTCCGCGACGCGAATCCCGAGGTGGCGCTCGTGCTGCACGAGACGCGGCTCACCAGCGCTAACGCGCTCGACATCGTCTCCGCGTACGACGTCGTCGTGGACGGGAGCGACAACTTCCCGACGCGCTACCTGACGAACGATGCGTGCGCGCTCCTCGGCAAGCCGAACGTGTTCGGCGCGATCCACCGCTTCGAGGGGCAGGCTGGCGTGTTCTGGGCCGAGCGGGGGCCGTGCTACCGGTGTCTGTATCGCGAGCCGCCGCCGCCGGGCCTGGTGCCGAGCTGCGAGGAGAACGGAGTCCTCGGTGTGCTGCCGGGCATCGTCGGGACCATCCAGGCTTGCGAAGCGATCAAGCTGCTGCTGGGCATCGGCGATCCGCTCATCGGCCGGCTGCTCCTGTTCGACGCGCTCCGGATGCGGTTTCGCGAACTCGCGCTGGAGAAAGACCCCGACTGCCCGCTGTGCGGCGAGCGGCGGCAGATCACGGGACTGATGGACTACGAGGCCTTCTGCGGGATGAGGGATGAGCACGGGGGGAACGACGGCGCGCCACTCGAGATCGACGCGCGCACACTGGACGCGGCACGGCAGTCGGGGAAGCCGTTCTTCCTCGTCGACGTGCGCGAGCCGTTTGAGTGGGGCATCTGCCGCATCGAGGGCAGCATCCCGATGCCGCTGACGCAGCTGCCGCAGCGGATCGCGGAGATTCCGCGCGACGCCGACGTGGTGACCGTCTGCCACAGCGGGCAGCGTTCGCTTGCCGCTGCGCAGCTACTCCGAACGGCTGGGATAGAGGGGGCGCGGTGTCTCAGGGGCGGCGTCGAGGCCTGGGCCCGGATCGTGGATCCGGCTATGCCGCGCTACTGAAGTGCCGAAGGTGGGACTCGAACCCACACGGGCTTGCGCCCACGGCGCCCTGAACGCCGCGCGTCTGCCAATTCCACCACTCCGGCGGGGACGGATAAGCTAGAGGTGGCATTCGGCCCCGTCAACCCTTCGCTTGACCCATCGGAAATCCGTTTCTATCTTGAGCTTACGACGCCTGTGGCCTCTCCCTCCAAAGCCCCGGTCCGCGCTGGGTCGGCCGCCGACCCGAAGGTGCCCCGGGTGATTGCCCGGAACCCCAGAGCCCGCCACGACTATGAGGTTCTTGAGAAGTGGGAGGCCGGGCTCGTGCTCACGGGCACCGAGGTCAAGTCGTTGCGCAATGGCCGGGCGAGTCTGGTGGGGGCTTTCGGGCGGGTGCGCGGGGGCGAGGTCTGGCTCGAGGCCCTGCACATCCCGCCGTACGAACCCGGCACCCGGTACAATCCAGACCCGTTGCGGTCGCGCAAGCTGCTGATGCACCGCAGGGAGATCCGGCGCCTGATCGGCGCGGTCCAGCAGAAAGGCCTGGCCCTCGTGCCCCTCGAACTCTACTTCGTCGGCCGCCACGCCAAGGTGCTGATCGCCCTCGGCCGCGGGAAGAAGGAGTACGACCGGCGGGAGGACATCAAGGAGCGCGACGCTCGGCGCGAGATGGCCCGCGCCTTCCGGCGTCGCTGAGGCGCAGCATGCCCGTCTCCGTCGCGGTCCTGGCATTCTCGGCGCTGCTCGGTGGAGCGGCGCCGGACGCGCAGTCCGCGGCCCCCTCGGCCGCGGGGAGCGCCCGGAACCAGACCGTCCTGACCGTCGCTTCGCCCCGAGGGCAGCGGCGCCTCTCGGTGCGGAACGCGCGGGGTTTTCCCGCGCTGCGCGTGTCGGATCTCGCGCAGGTGCTGAGCGTGGAGAGCGGTATGCCCCGCGCCGGCGCGACCGCGCTGCGCGTGGCCGGCCAGCGGTTCGACCTGGTGCTCGACGCCCCGTACTTCCGCTACGGCGACCACATCTATGTGCTGGCCGGCGCACCGTACCTCGCCGGCGATTCGCTCTTCGTCCCGCTCCAGTTCGCCGTGGAGTTCCTGCCGCGCCTGCTCGCCGGGCGCTTCCGGTTCGACGCCACGCAGCAGCGGCTCGAGGAACTGCCGGCGGCGGCGGCGGCGTCCGGAGCCCGGGAGAGCACCGCCGTGGCGCCGAGCCCGGCGCCCGAGCCGCCGGCGGCTCCGGTGCGCAGAGTGGCGCGCGTGGTGGTCATCGACCCCGGCCACGGAGGCCGGGACGTCGGGATGCTGGGCCCGATCGGCCAGGCGCCGTTCCTGCGCGAGAAGGATGTCACGCTGGCGATCGGCCGGGAGTTGGCCGATGACCTCCGACGGCGCGGCGTGCGGGTCGTGCTGACGCGTGCCCGCGACACGCTGATCTCCCTGCGAGACCGGGGGCGCATCGCCGGCGCCGAGGGCGCCGATCTCTTCATCTCGGTCCACGTCAACGCGGCGAACCCCCGCTGGCGCGACGCCGCCGGGGCGCGCGGCTTCGAGACGTACTTCCTCGCGGAAGCGCGGACGGAAGACGCGCGGCGCGTGGCGCAGATGGAGAACGAGTCCGTGCGGTTCGAGACGAGCGCCAACGCGCCCAGCGGGGATCCGCTCGCCTTCATCCTCAACGACCTCGCGCAGAACGAGCACCTGCGGGAGTCCGGCCGCCTGGCCGAGTTGATCGAGGGGGACCTCGGACGCGTGCACCCGGGCGAGAGCCGCGGAGTGAAGCAGGCCGGTTTCGCCGTGCTGTCGACGAGCTACATGCCGGCGGTCCTGGTCGAGATCGGCTTCGGGAGCAACCCGGACGAAGCGCGGTACCTCACGAGCTCGTCGGGTCAGCGCCGGCTCGCGCGGGCCATCGCTGATGCCGTCGTGGAGTACCTCGCCGAGTACGAGCGGCGGATCGCGTCGCCCTCGAGCGAGCGGCAGCGGTGAGCGCTCGCCTGCCGGGGCTCGTGCTCGTGATCGCGGTGGTGCTCTGCGGATCGCCGGGCTGCGTCTACTACAACGGGATGTACAACGCCAATCGGGAGGCGCGGGAGGCCGAGCGGATCGAGCGGCAGGGGCGCAGCGCCGAGGCACGCGACCGCTGGCGACGGGCCGTGATCTACGCGGAGTCGGTCGCGACGCGTCATCCGCGGTCGCGGTGGGCCGACGACGCGGTGGTCCTGCGCGGTCGGGGTCTGGTGCGGCTCGAGTCCTATTCCGAGGCCTCCACGGTGCTGGAGCAGGCCGTGAGGCTGGCCGGCTCTCCGGCGTTGCGGGCCGAGGCGCTCACGCTGCTCGGCCGCGCGAATCTGGCGCTGCGCAGATTCGACGTGGCGCGCGCCGAGCTCGACAGCGCGCTCGCGTTGGCTCAGCCGCGCGTGGAATCTGAAGCCAGGCTGTTCCGCGGGCGGGCGCTGCTGGCGCTCGGGATGACCGAGGCGGCCCTCGCGGACTTCACGGCGTCGCGTGAGCCGAGCGCGCCGTTCGACCGCGTCGCGGCGCTCCTGCAGCGGCGGGATACGACGGTCGCCCGGGCCCAACTCGAGGCATTGATCGGATCGCGTCCGTACCGCGAGGGCCAGTGGCGCGGGGCCCTCGACACGCTCGCCCTGCTCGGCGCGGCGGAGAGCACCGCCCGCCTGACCGAGCAACTCGTGGCGCGCGGCGACCTGACCCGTGGCGCGCGCGCGCGGTTGCTGCTCGATGACGGCGACCGGCGCCTTGCGATGCGCGACACGGCTGCGGCGCGCGCACGCTACCGGCAGGCGGTGCAGGGCGCGCCGGACAGCACCGAAGCACGGGTCGGCGGCGTGCGGCTCGCCCGGCTGGCGGTTGCCGACGCCACGGCGGAGTCGGAGTTCTCCACCGCGTCCCGGCAGCTCGCTCGGTTCGTCGCGGACGGCGGGCCCGCGGCACGGGAGGCCCAGCCGGTACTGCGGGTTCTCGGGCGGATCGACTCGCTGGCGGAGGAAACTTCGGCGCCGGACGCCTGCTGGTTCGCCCGCGCCGAGTTGCTGCGCGACTCGCTCGGCTCGTGGCGGCTCGCGGCGATCGCCTTCGGCGAGATGGCGAGCCGCTTCCCCGCGTCGCCGTGGACGCCCAAGGGGATCCTGGCGGCGGTCGCGGCGGGGCATCCCGCCGCCGACTCGCTGCGGGCCCTGCTGGACCGGCGGTACCCCGACAGCCCGTATCGCCTGGCCGCTCTGGGGCTCGCCGCCGCGGGCGCCGACGCGGACGCGTACCGTGCCCTGGAAGACTCGCTGGGACGGATCATGGCCCAGCGTGGGGCGCAGCGTCCCGGCGAGAGGCCCACGGGCGAGCCGACCGCTCCCGAACCCGACGAAGGCCGGCCTCGCGAGGTGCGCCCGGGCCGCCCCGTCGTCGAGCCGCGCCCGAGCCCCCAACCCTCGCCGCCGCCAACCCGCGTTCCGCCGCCGGCCACGGGCCCGCCGTGGTGACCGCGACCGCGCCCTGGCGCGAGGTGTTCGGCACGCGATTCCGGAATCCCGTGCTCCTGGCGGCCGGCACGGCCGGGATGGGGCAGGAGGTCGCGCGGGTGATCGACCTCGACGCATTGGGCGGCCTGGTCACCAAGTCGGTCAGTGTCGAGCCGCGCGCCGGCAATCCCGCTCCGCGCGTGGCCGAGCTGCGCGGGGCGATGCTCAACAGCGTCGGACTCGCGAATCCGGGGCTCGAGGTCTTCCAGCGCGAGGTACTCCCGTGGCTCACGCGACACGTCGGGAGCACGCGCGTCCTGGTGAGCGTGGTGGGCCGCACGGTGGACGATTTCGTCGCGGTCGTCCGGGCCCTCGCGAACGAACCGGTCGTCACGGCCTTCGAGCTCAACGTCTCGTGCCCGAACGTGCGGGCCGGCGGCGTGGAGTTCGGTGCGGACGAGACCGTGCTCGCCGACCTGGTGCGCCGCGCCCGCGAAGTGACCGACCGCGCGCTCGTCGTGAAGCTCTCGCCGGCTCTGCCCGACCACGCGCGGATGGCGACGCGCGCCGCCGAGGCCGGAGCGGACGGCTTCACGGCGGTCAACACGTTGCCGGCGCTGCTCTACCACGACGGCGCCCCGAGGCCCCGGCTCGGCAACGGCACCGGCGGGTTGAGCGGCCCGCCCCTCCTGCCGATCGGAGTCCGCGTCGTGCGCATCGTGGCCGAGGCGACCGGCAAGCCGGTCATCGGCACCGGCGGGATCCGCAGCGGGCGTGATGCGCTGCAGTACTTCACGGCGGGTGCGTCGCTCGTCGGCGTGGGCACGGCGGCGCTCGCCGACCCGCGCGCGCCCGAGCGGATCGTCCGCGAGCTCGCCGGCCTGCTGGCCGGGGGGAGCGCCTGATGGCCGAGCTGATCGTCGCGCTGGATCTGCCGACGGGCGCCGCCGCGCTGCGGGTGGTGGAGCGCGTCGGGGACACCGTCCTCTGGTACAAGGTCGGCCCGGTGCTCTTGGTGGCCGAAGGACCCTCGATCGTGCGGGATCTCCTCGCGCGCGGCAGGCGCGTGTTCCTCGACCTCAAGTGGCACGACATCCCGACCACGGTCAGCGCCGCCGTGGAACAGGCCGCCGCGCTCGGCGCATCGCTCGCGACCCTCCACCTCGCGGGCGGGCGGGCGATGCTGCGGGCGGCGGTGGATGCGGCGGCGGGCCGGCTCGCTCTCGCGGGTGTCGGCGTGCTGACTTCGCTCGACGCGCAGTCCTATGGAGAGATCGTGGGGCGCACGGTGGACGACGTGGGCGCGGAGCTGGTGCGCCTCGCGAGGCTGGGCACAGCCGCGGGCTTGGATGGCGTCGTGACGTCGCCGCGGGAGCTGGGCGCGCTGCGGGCGGCACTGGGGCCGCGAACACTCCTCGTGGTGCCTGGCGTACGCCGGCCGGGAGAGGCGGCTGGGGATCAGGCCCGGACCGCGACTCCGCGTGAGGCCGTGGCCGCGGGAGCGGACCTGCTGGTCGTGGGCCGGCCGGTGACCGCGGCGGCCGATCCGCGGTCCGCGGCGCTCGCGATCCTGGAGGACATGGGGACGTGACCGGTCCGGCTCTCTCCGTGGCGCTGCTGGTCCTCCTCGCCGGGTACCCCGGGTCCGGGGCGCCCCCGTCGCCGCTCGCGCCCCAGACGGACTCCCTCATCGCAGCGGCGCGGCGGGCGGCCGCGGCGTGGCAGCGCCACGATTTCGCGGCGCTGGTGGCGGGCAGCCCCGGTGTGATGATCCGTCTCGGCGGGGCGGAGCCCTCTGCGCCCGTCGGGCGCGCCCAGGCGGCGCAGACGCTCGAGTCGTTCGCCGGCGGCGCGGTGGAGATCTCGCTGCAGGTCCTCTCCGTGCGGGAGGTGGACGGGTCCCGGGCGTTCACGGAGGTGGAGCGGACGTACGCCGTCCGCGGCACCGGGGCCCGGCAAGTGCAGACTCTCTACTTCGGCTGGCGGCGTGAGGGAGGGGGGTATCGGCTGGTGGAGGTGCGTCTGGTGCCGTGAGGGTTCCGGCAGTCCGCGCTTGCGCCGATCGGTTGGCCCCCGTTATGATTTAAGTCTGTCTTGCACCCGGTCTTCGGAGCGGTTCTTGAAGGTACGCACCAGCGTCAAACCGATTTGTGAGCACTGCAAGGTCGTGAAGCGCCGCGGCGTCATTCGCGTCATCTGCAAGCGCTCCTCCAAGCACAAGCAGCGGCAGGGCTGACCTATGGCGCGCATTGCGGGCGTGGATCTTCCGCGCGACAAGCGGATCGAGATCGGTCTGACAGCCATCTTCGGCGTCGGCCGGTCCGCGGCCGCCACGATCCTCGAGCGCACCGGCATCTCGCCCGCGACCCGCGTGCGGGACCTGTCGGATTCCGAGGTGTCGCGGCTGCGTCAGGTGCTCGAGCGCGACCACAAGGTGGAGGGCGCGCTCCGGACCGAGACGGCCATGAACATCAAGCGGCTGATGGACATCGGCTGCTACCGGGGTATCCGGCACCGGCGGGGTCTCCCCGTGCGGGGGCAGCGGACCCGGACGAACGCGCGGACCAAGAAGGGGCCGCGCCGGACCATCGCCGGCAAGAAGAAGGCGGTTGCGAAGAAGTAACCCATGAGCGACGAACAGCAGCAGTCTCCGACCCCTCCCGTTCCGGCCGCCCCCGAGGCGGCCGCGGCGCCCGCGCCCGTCGAGGGCGAGAAGGCACCGCGCAAGGCGGCCACGGGCAAGCGGGGCAAGAAGGTCGTCGAGGCCGAGGGCATCGCGCACGTGATGGCGACCTTCAACAACACGCTGATCACCATCTCGGACCTTCACGGCAACGCCGTCGCGTGGGGCTCCTCCGGGAAGTCCGGGTTCAAGGGCTCGAAGAAGTCCACGCCCTTCGCGGCGACGGTCGCCGCCGAGGCCACGGCACGCGAGGCCTACAACCTCGGCGTGCGCCGAGTCCACGTGCGGGTGCAGGGGCCGGGGTCGGGTCGTGAGTCCGCGATCCAGGCGCTCGCGAATGCGGGGCTCACCATCAAGTCGATCCGGGATGTGACACCGATCGCGCACAACGGCTGCCGTCCCCCGAAGAAGCGCAGGGTGTAGTGGCACGACACACGGGTTCCAGCTGCAGGCTGTGCCGGCGGGAGGGCACGAAGCTCTTCCTGAAGGGCACGCGCTGCCTCACCGAGAAGTGCGCCGTGGACAAGCGGGCGTACCCGCCGGGCCAGCACGGCCAGGCGACGGGCCGGCGGCGCAAGGCATCCCAGTACTCGCGGCAGCTGCGCGAGAAGCAGAAGGTCAAGCGCATCTACGGGCTCACCGAAGGCCAGTTCCGGAACGCCTTCCGGCGGGTGGAGAGTGAAGAGGGCAAGACCGGCCACAACCTGCTGATCGCCCTCGAATCGCGGCTGGACAACGTCGTCTACCGGCTGGGGTTCGCCTCGAGCCGGAAGGCGGCGCGCCAGCTGGTGCGGCACGGCCACCTCGAAGTGAACGGCCGCGCCGTGGACGTTCCGTCGTACCTGGTGCAGCCGGGGGAGGAGGTCCGCGTGGCGAAGGGCAGCCGCGAGCTGGACTCCATCGCATCCTCGCTCCTGCTGGCCTCGAAGGGCCAGCCGGTATCCTGGGTCGCCGTCGATCGCGATCTGAAGGTCGGCCGCGTGACTGAACGGCCCACCCGAGACACGATCCCGATCGCCGCCGAGGAACAGTTGATCGTCGAGCTCTACTCCAAGTGACGATGACCATCGATCTGACGGGATTGGTCCGTCCCCAGCTGGTCGAGACGACCAAGCGGGAAGACACGCCGAACGCGGCGGAGTTCCGACTCCAGCCCCTCGAGCGCGGTTTCGGCCATACCCTCGGCAACGGGATGCGGCGGTTGCTGCTGTCCTCGCTGCGGGGGTCGGCCGTCTGGGCCTTCCGGATGGACGGGGTGCAGCACGAGCACCAGACCGTCGCCGGGGTGGTCGAGGACGTCCACCAGATCATCGCGCGGCTCAAGACGCTTGCGCTGGTGCTGGTGCCCGAGGTGGACGAGACGATCCTCCACATCCGCCGTTCCGCGGCCGGCCCGGTCTACGCCCGGGACATCGAGAGCCAGGGTTCCCTCCGGGTCGTGAACCCGGACCATCTGCTGTTCACGATCCAGGACGACCGCGCTCTGTCGGTCGACCTGTACGTGAACAAGGGCCGGGGCTACGTCGAGGCCGAGCAGCACCCGGCCGACCGGTCGATGCCGGTGGACCTGGTGCGGATCGACGCCCTGTACAGTCCGGTGCGCCGCGCGAACTTCACGGTGACGGAGACGCGGGTGGGCCAGCGGACGGACTTCGACCGACTGACGCTCACCGTCGAGACCAACGGCGCGATCGCGCCCGAGGACGCGGTGGCCTACGCGGCGGCGCTGGCCCAGCACCACTTCTCGTACTTCGTGTCGTTCGGCGTGGTCCCGGAGATGCCCGCGGAGCCGGTGTCGACCGCCTCCACCGAGGCGGAGTGGCTGCGCGCGCTGCTCGGCCGCTCGATCGACGACTGCGGTCTGTCGGTGCGGTCGGTGAACTCGCTCAAGAACTCCGGCATCCGGACGGTCGGCGATCTGGTGCGCTGTACCCAGGACCAGCTCCTCAAGGTGCGCAACGTGGGGGACAAGGCGGTCGAGGAGATCGCCGACCTCCTGCTGCGCGAGCGGCTGAACTTCGGGATGCAGTGGGAAGACACCGACGCCGGGTTCCGGATCCTGGATTGGGGCGCGGCACCGGTGCCGTCGGCCGTCACATCCGAGGCGGGCAAGGAGGAGTAGGATGCGGCACCGCGCGAAGAACCGTCAGCTCTCGCGGACCTCCGAGCATCGCCGCGCGCTCTTGTCGAACATGGCGACGAGCCTGTTCCTGTACGGCAAGATCGTGACTACGGTGGCGAAGGCGAAGGAACTGCGGCCGGTCGCGGAGAAGATGATCACGCTCGCCCGCCGCGGCGATCTGCACGCGCGCCGTCTGGTCGAGCGGCGGATCAAGGACAAGAGCGCCAGCACCAAGCTGTTCAAGGAGTACGGCCCGCGGTTCGCGGCCCGGCCCGGCGGCTACACCCGGATCATCAGGCTCGGGCACCGCGTGGGCGACGGAGCGGACACGGCGAGGATCGAGCTGCTGGAGGAGTAGGGCGGACGGGCGTACCGGCGTACCGGCGTACCAGCGTACCGAAATCACAAGGGGACCGAAAGCGGTCCCCTTTGTCGTGGGCATGCGGTGGTGCGATGACGGTCCGCCGGTCCGCCGGTACGCCTATGCTTTCACAACCTTGTTGGACTTGATGCAGGCCACGCAGACGCGCACGCGCTTCGTCTCTCCGCCGACCTTGGAGCGGACGGTCTGGAGGTTCGGGTACCAGCGGCGGGTGGTCCGATTGTTCGCGTTGGACACGGTGTTCCCGAAGGTGGGACCCTTGCCGCAGATCTCGCAGACGCGCGCCATCATCTCCTCGCTAGAAAACGGTCCGTCGAACCGTTAAGTTTACCCGGCTCAACGCGTTCCACGCAAGGGGACCGCGCCGCTCGGCGGCCGCTTCCCGACACCCTGACCGCGCAGGAATCCGCCATGCAGACCGCGCTCATCACGGGAGTGACCGGACAGGACGCGGTAGTGCGCCGGAGTGGGGTCTTTGGGTGAGCACCATCCTGGTCACCGGTGCCGGCGGTTTCGTCGGAAACTGGCTGGTCAAGCGGCTCCTCGCTGATGGTCACTCCGTCATCGGGGCCACGGACACCGGTGGGGCGCCGGCCGCCGGCCTACTGACCGATCGAGAACTCCACGCGGTGGAGTGGAGACCTCTCGAGTTGCTCGACCCGGCATCGGTGACGCACCTGGTGCATCGACCCTTCGACGGCGTCGTGCATCTTGCCGCCGTGTCGTCCGGGGCCGATGCCCGCCGGGACCCCGGTGCCGCGTGGGCAGTCAACGCGGGCGGGACAGCCAGGCTCCTCGACGAACTTGGCAAGCGCCGCCTCGCCGGCGAGGCCGACCCGCTGGTGGTGATCGCGTCCACTGGAGAAGTGTACGGCGCGAAGGCACGGGCTCCGTTGCGCGAGGATGCGCCGGTCGCGCCCGTTTCGCCTTATGCCGCCTCGAAGGCCGGCGCGGAGCTGGCGGCGCGTGAGACCAGCGAGCGGACCGGCCTGCGGGTGGTGATCGCTCGGCCGTTCCAGCAAACGGGGCCCGGACAGGACGAGCGCTTCGTCGTGCCGGCGCTCGTGCGCCGACTCATCGCGGCGAGGGGCATCGGGGCCCACGCCGTGAAGGTCGGCAACCTCGACCCCGTGCGTGACTTCCTCGACGTGCGGGACGTCGCCGCGGCCATCGTCGGACTGCTGGAGAAGGGCGAGGCTGGCGAGACGTACAACATCGCCACCGGCAAGGGCATCGCGTTGGACGATCTGTTCGCCCTCGTTGCCGCGGCTGTGGGAGTCCGGGCGGTCGCGGAGGCGGATCCGAAGCTGATGCGTCCTTCGGACATCCCGTATCTCGTGGGAGACCCCTCGAAGCTCACGGCTTCCACGGGGTGGAGGGCCGCGATTCCTTTTGAGCAGACGCTGGCCGACCTGATCGCCAGCCAGACCTCCTAGTCGTGCGAGGTGCCGAATGAGCCAGAAGGTGGCCTTGATCACGGGCGTGACCGGCCAGGACGGTGCGTACTTGTCGAGCTACCTCCTCCGCAAAGGATACCTCGTCCATGGGGTGAAGCGGCGGGCCTCCCTGATCAACACGGAGCGCGTCGATCCGCTGTATGAAGATCCGCACGTGGATGGACGGCAGTTCATCCTCCACTACGGGGACCTGACGGACTCGACGAACCTCATCCGCATCCTTCAGGAGACGCAGCCGGACGAGGTCTACAACCTCGGCGCTCAGAGCCACGTGCAGGTGTCCTTCGAAACGCCGGAGTACACCGCGAATGCGGACGCCGTGGGCGCGCTGCGATTGCTGGAGGCCATTCGAATCCTAGGGCTCGGCGCCAAGACGCGGTTCTATCAGGCGTCCACGAGCGAGATGTTCGGTCTTGTCCGGCAGGTCCCGCAGAACGAGGGGACACCGTTCTATCCACGCAGCCCCTATGGCGTGGCCAAGCTCTACGCCCACTGGATCACGGTGAACTACCGGGAGGCCTACGGCCTCTTCGCCTGTTCCGGCATTCTATTCAATCACGAGTCCCCGCTGCGTGGCGAGACGTTCGTGACCCGCAAGATCGCGCGGGCCGCCGTTCGGATCGCTGATGAGCGCGAACGGTGTCTCTACCTCGGGAACCTCGATGCGCGGCGGGACTGGGGTCACGCGAAGGACTACGTCGAGGCGATGTGGCTGATGCTGCAGCAGCCGTCCCCGGACGACTTCGTGATCGCGACTGGCGAAACGCACTCCGTGCGCGAGTTCGCCGAGCGTGCGTTCGCTCGCGCGGGGGTCCCCTTGGAGTGGCGCGGCAGCGGAGTGGACGAGGTGGGCGTGCACGCCGGTACGGGAACGACGGTGGTGCGAGTGGATCCGCGCTACTTCCGCCCCACGGAGGTGGATATGCTGATCGGTGATGCGTCGAAGGCGCGCGACAAGCTGGGCTGGCAGGCACGTGTACGCTTCGCGGAGCTGGTGGATCTCATGGTGGACTCGGAGATTGCCGCCCAACGGAACGGCGTCAAACCCTCGGCCGGATTCTAGGAGGGACGTCGCTGGCATGCGAACCACCGAGAAGATCCTCGTCGCAGGGTATCGCGGCATGGTCGGCAGCGCCCTGGTGAGGGCGCTTCGCGGGCGAGGCTACGCCAATCTCCTGCTAGCCGATCGTGCGGAGGTGAACCTCGGCGACCAGGCTGCGGTCCGCGAGTTCTTCGAGGCGGAGCGGCCGGCCTATGTCTTCCTAGCGGCGGCCAGGGTAGGCGGCATCGTCGCGAACAACACGCTCCGGGCGGACTTCATCTACGACAACCTAATGATCGTGGCCAACGTGATCCGGGCGGCGCACGACTTCGGTGTCACCAAACTGCTGAATCTCGGAAGCTCCTGCATCTACCCTCGGGAAGCGCCACAGCCGCTGTGCGAGGAGTATCTGCTCACGGGCCCGCTCGAGCAGACCAACGAGCCCTACGCCATCGCGAAGATCGCGGCCATCAAGCTGTGCGAGAGCTTTCGGCGCCAGTACGGCTGCAACTTCATCTCGGCGATGCCGACGAACCTCTACGGGCCCGGGGACAACTTCGACCCCGTGAGTTCGCACGTCCTGCCGGCGCTCATCCGGAAGTTCCACGAGGCCAAGATCCGCGGGGACGCCGGCGTCATCATCTGGGGCACCGGCGCGCCGCGCCGCGAGTTCCTGCACGTGGACGACGTGGCGGATGCCCTGGTCTTCCTGATGGAACGGTACGACGAGGAGCCCTTCGTCAACGTCGGCTGGGGCGAGGACCTCACGATCGCGAAGCTGGCCCGGATGGTGGCCGAGGTCGTCGGGTTCGGCGGGGCGCTGACCTTCGACGCGTTGAAGCCCGACGGGACGCCGCGCAAGCTGCTCGACTCGTCGCGGCTCCGTGCGCTCGGGTGGTCGCCGAGAATCCCGCTTCGCGAGGGCATCACGCGGACCTATGCGTGGTTCCTTGAGCACGTGGCGCCGAGTCTCGATGCCCAAGCGGACTGACCTGCACCGCATCCTGCTCATCGGCTCGGGCCCGATCGTCATCGGGCAGGCGGCCGAGTTCGACTATTCCGGGACGCAGGCGTGCAAAGCGCTCCGCGAGGAGGGGTACGAGGTCATCCTGGTCAACTCGAACCCCGCCACTATCATGACCGACCCCGAGCTGGCGGATCGGACGTACATCGAGCCCGTCACGCCCGAGTGGGTCGAGCGCATCATCGAGCGGGAGCGGCCCGACGCACTGCTCCCCACGATGGGGGGGCAGACCGCCCTCAACGTCGCCATGGCGCTGCACACCTCGGGCGTGCTCGAGCGCTACGACGTGGAGCTGATCGGCGCCAACGCGCGGGCCATCCACATGGCCGAGGACCGCGAGGCGTTCTCCGAGGCGATGCGGCGCATCGGGCTCCGGGTGCCGGTGGGCGGCTTCGCGCGGTCGGTCGAGGACGCGGAGGGCATCGTCGAGACGACGGGCTACCCGGCCATCATCCGGCCCTCGTTCACCCTCGGCGGCACCGGCGGCGGCATCGCCTACAACAAGGCGGAACTCGAAGCCCAAGTCCGGCGCGGGATCGACCTCTCACCGACCGGGCAGGTCCTGATCGAGCGCTCGGTCATCGGGTGGAAGGAGTTCGAGCTGGAGGTGATGCGCGACGGGAAGGACAACGTCGTCATCGTCTGCTCGATCGAGAACCTCGACCCGATGGGCGTGCACACCGGCGACAGCATCACCGTGGCGCCCGCGATGACCCTGACCGACCGCGAGTACCAGGTGATGCGCGATGCGGCCATCGCCATCATCCGCGAGATCGGCGTCGAGGCGGGCGGCTGCAACATCCAGTTCGCGGTGAACCCCGCCAACGGCGAGTTGCTGGTGATCGAGATGAATCCCCGGGTCTCGCGCTCGTCGGCGCTGGCGTCGAAGGCCACGGGGTTCCCGATCGCGCGGATGGGGGCGAAGCTCGCGGTGGGCTACACGCTCGACGAGTTGCCCAACGACATCACGAGGACGACGCCCGCCTCCTTCGAGCCGGTCCTCGACTACGTGGTGGTGAAGATCCCGCGGTTCGCGTTCGAGAAGTTCCCCATGGCCGACTGCCGCCTGACGACACAGATGAAGTCGGTCGGCGAAGCGATGGCGATCGGGCGCACCTTCAAGGAGGCGTTCCAGAAAGGCATCCGGGCCCTCGAGATCGACCGGCCGGGGTGGGTGGTGGGGCAGGACCTGGAGGCCGATCGGCTCGAGAACGACGATCCCGCGACGCTGCGCGCCGCGCTCCGCCAGCCGACGCACGAGCGGATCTTCCAGATCAAGCGCGCGCTGCTCTCCGGCATCGCGGCCGAGGAGATCGCGAGCCTCACCCGCATCGACCCGTGGTTCGTCGGGCAGCTGGTCGAGCTGTTCGAGGCCGAGCGGGCGTTCGGCGCGGCGTACCCGCGAGCCGGCGCGGACGGGCGCGCCGGCCTCCTCCGTGAGATGAAGCGGATGGGGTTCTCGGACGCGCAGCTCGGCCCGCTCGTCGGGTCCGGCGAGGCCGCGATCCGGCGCGAGCGTCACGACCTCGGCGTGCGCCCGGCGTACAAGACCGTGGACACCTGTGCCGGCGAGTTCCCGTCCGCGACGCCCTACCTGTACTCGACCTACGACGAGGAGAACGAGTCCGAGCCGTTCGGCGAGCGCGGGATCGTCATCCTCGGCTCGGGACCGAACCGCATCGGCCAGGGCGTGGAGTTCGACTACTGCTGCGTGCGGGCGGCGCTCGCCTTCCGCGAGCTGGGCTATCGCACGATCATGATCAACTCCAATCCCGAGACGGTCTCCACCGACTTCGACATCTCGGACAAACTGTACTTCGAGCCCCTCACCTTCGAGGACGTCCTCGAGATCGTCGAGCTGGAGCGGCCCCTCGGGGTCGTGGTGCAGCTGGGTGGACAGACGCCCCTGCGCCTCACCAAGCGGCTCGAGGCCGCGGGGGTGCGCATCCTCGGGACGTCGCCCGACGCCATCGACACGGCCGAAGACCGGCGGCGCTTCGAGGCGATCGCGCGGGAGCTCGGGATCGCGCAGCCGCCGAGCGGGACCGCGACCAGCACGGAGGAAGCGCTGGAGATCGCGGAACGGCTGGGGTACCCCGTCCTCGTCCGGCCGTCGTACGTGCTCGGCGGGCGCGCGATGAAGATCGTGTACGACGCCGGCACCATGCGCGGCTACTTCCAGCAGGCGGCGCGCGTCGCCCCCGAGCACCCGGTGCTCATCGACCGGTTCCTCGAGGACGCTTTCGAAGCGGACGTGGACGCCATCGCCGATGGCGAGCGCTGCGTGATCGGCGGCGTGATGCAGCACATCGAGGACGCCGGCATCCACTCCGGCGACTCGGCGTGCGTCCTGCCGCCCTACCTGATCGGCGAGCGCGAGATCGACGAGATGCGGCGCCACACCAGGGCGCTGGCGGCGGCGCTCGGGGTGGTGGGGCTCCTCAACGTCCAGTACGCGATCAGGGACGGGGTGGTGTATTGCCTCGAGGTGAACCCGCGCGCTTCGCGAACGGTGCCGTTCGTGTCCAAGGCGACGGGGGTGCCGCTGGCCGCGCTGGCCGCCGGAGTGATCGTGGGCCGGAAGCTGACCGAGCTCGGATTCACCGAGGAGATCGAGATGTCCTACGTGGCGGTGAAGGAGGCGGTCTTCCCGTTCACCAAGCTGCCCGGCGTGGATGCCCTGCTGGGGCCGGAGATGCGCTCGACGGGAGAGGTGATGGGCATCGCCGACTCGTTCGGTTGGGCGTTCGCCAAAGCACAGATCGCCGCGGACGGGGCGCTGCCGCTCGAGGGGGCCATCCTAGTCACAGTCAACGACAGCGACAAGCCGACGGTCGCCCCGATCGTCCGGCGGTTTCACGAGATGGGCTTCCGGCTGTACGCCACCGAGGGCACGGCTCGCTACTTGCAGAAACGCGGGATATCCTGTGAGCGGGTCCTCAAGGTCTGGGAGGGCCGGCCGAACGGTGTGGATCTGATCGTTTCTGGGCAGGTGCAACTCCTCATCAACACGCCGCTGGGCAAGTTCTCCCAGCGCGACGACTACGAGCTGAGGCGCGCGGCGCTGATGCACCGGGTCGCATACACCACGACGATGTCGGCGGCGTCCG
>Ga0315284_10001855_pt1 | contig 30156 bp, 20 predicted proteins | sample YL17G09_16_MG_FD_203696 | JGI IMG/M metagenome (GOLD analysis project Ga0315284, IMG submission 203696) | Sediment microbial communities from Yellowstone Lake, YNP, Wyoming, USA - YL17G09_16 | ecosystem: Environmental > Aquatic > Freshwater > Lake > Sediment | place: USA: Wyoming | collected...
ACGTCGGCCGACCATTGAGCATTTAATCGCTCGGCGACTTTTTGCATTCCGGACTGGTTGCCACCACTGTCACCGATCAACACGAGGTGTTTGAAGCCGGTCACATGAAAGGAGGTGCAAATGTCTGCCACAAGTCGCTCAAATGTCTCCTCGCTCAGACTGATCGATCCTGGATACTTCATGTGCAACGACGGCGGGGAGAAATCCCCCTCTGGCACAAACGGAATGATGGGAGCAATCACCGTGTTTCCGAGTTTTCGAGCGATCGCTTCGGTCGTCGCCCGAAGCACGATATTGTGTTTCCCCGTCACCAGATAAGGGCCGTTCTGCTCGACACCACCGCTGGCAATCAGAATCGTGTCGATTCCCTGTTCCATCAAATCCCGGATTTCCATCCACGTCAGTTCTTCGGTGAACAGCGACTGGCGAGCAGCGATGGGACGAGGAGCCTTCGGATCGGGGGCCATCGGGTCGGGAGTCACGATCGATGATCTGGACAACAGAACGACGGCGCAGGCCACAAAAACACGCAGCAACATAGATTCTCTTTCCAAGAGGAGACTTCGTGAGACACGGAAAGATGCCACTCCGACAGGCACGACGTGACGTGCCGCGATCTCCGAATGATCAGGTATAAAACAAACGACCGGTCGATTCCACTGACGCGGTCACCTGTACTCACGAATGTGGATGCTATGGCCCTCGGATTGTCGCAAGGAAACAGCAGAAAGAGATTCGTATGGATTGACTGAAACCGAATTGACAGAGGTCTCGAATTATGGGGCGATTCGTTGCAGGTTCGCATTGAATTTCAACTCAATATCGGACAACCGCCCCGACAGGATCATGCGACCGTTGAGACCATCGTAGTCGGCTGTGAGCAATCGGTCGTCCGGAAAATTGTCGCCACGGCCGATCGTTTCGCCAGTCGATCCATCCAGAACTTCGACAGTCAGGCTCCGTAAATTCGAGTTTTGGCGGTTTTTGACCATCCGGACAGTAACCAAGAACGGAAGGTGACTTCCCGGAAATTGGAGGACGGTGCGCGGGGACAACGAACGCTTCCACAGAAGTCGACTGGTGATTCCATCAAACGCGTACAGATCCCCATGTACGGTGACACCTGGTAGCAGTGAATCGACCAAGGCCTGGCCGCCGTTGAAAGCTTTTGGCGTCGTGACGTTGAATCTCCTGAGATTGATGTAGTATCGGCGATGATCAGCAAACAGAGACACGTCTGTCCGATCTGACAACTCGACAGGATCCAGAGAGGCATCGAGTTTTTTCTGGCACTTCAAGACATCGTAGACTTTGATCGAACAGCGGTTTGATTCCTTCGCGTTGACGCTGAAGATTCCGAGATGTCCATCACCGAGTGGAAACAATTGAGTCTGCTCGCCGATCGGCTCACAGATTTCGGGAAGGTCTTTTAAGAGATCATAAATCTGCAATTGAAAGCCTTCCTGCGTATTGCCGATTCCCACAACATGTCTTCCCAGCGTCAACGACGGTTGACCAGACTCAAAACCGAGCTTCGCAGACTTCAAAATGCGACCGGTTGCCGTTTCAAAAACATCGAATGAGCTGCGGTCAGGACTCTGCACGGCCAATGCCAAGTGATCGCCAACGACCTCAAGCCCGAGGGGGGCCGGATGATTGGTTTGCTGAACGTCTGTCGCCAGTATGCGTTGCCACAGCAACTCGCCATCCATGGGATCGATGACGTACAGTCGATTTCTCCAAAGAAATGATGCGAAATGAGGTCCGCTAGGACCGGGAATCGGGGGACTCTGACGATTCTTGAGATCGGCAGGGAATTGATTCCACACGGGCAGGCCATCGGCCAGTTGCAATGTGGAAACTCCAATCGCGCCGCCTGGGGAGCCGAGTCCGATGAGGTGTCCCATGGCGGAAAGGTTTCGGTTGTTTGGCCACGCATGCACCGTCGGTAGGCGAATAGTACCGCGAGGAAGCCTTGTGCATCGATCATAGACGATCAGACTCTGTTGATCGTCTGTGCCGTGCTGGGGGGGATTCAGTAGAAAATCGCAGGGCTGATTGGTAAACATTCTCAACGGACGAGCTGCGTCGCCACTCCCCTCCAGAGAGAACCTCTCGGCGCGGGGTGCCGAACTGTTTGCCAAGCCGGGATCAATGACAATGTTGGTATGCGACGGAGTGCAAGCGATATCGACTCGGTCGATGTTCCAACGGGGACTGTGTGAGCGTTGCCATGCCTGCTGCGCAGGAAGATTGGGAGAGCGACCGGCGACAAATTGGGCCCCGGTCGATCCTTCGTTGAACGTGGTGCTCGCATATTCCGTGGCCAGAGATTCTAGTTGTGCCGCCGCTTCGTTGAGGAATCCCGCCCGCTCCCAAAGTTCCGACAACCTTGCGGCAGCCTCGGCTGCTCGAGAGGCATTGTCCGACATCCGGTTCCGCAACCACAAGATCTCGGCCGATTGTGACTCGCCAGTCGTTTCCAATTTTAGGGCGAGTTGGGCGCGGATCGGTTCTGCGAAGGACAGGTCATCATAGGCTCGGACAAGTCGGCGTAGTTCGTCCAGATCAGAGACCCCCGCTCCTTGTGTCTGGTCTGTGCGTCGGTCTTCGATCACTTGACGAAGATCTTCCGCAGGAGTCTTTAACAGACGATTCCATACCGCCGGCGAAAATGACCAGAGGTTATCTCCCGCGGGCGAGATCGTCGCGGGGGACGGTAATTGATAGACCTGTTCGATCAGGTCCACCCGTGATCGAATGTCGGCGCTTTTTGAGAGATGCTGAAACCGCGACGCAAGAAGCTGAAACCGCTCATCGGGTGAGTCAATCAATAATTCGAGATGATCAAAGTCCTGAAGTGACGGGGAATCAAGAGCGTTCAGTTTGGCCAGCAATAACCGCTTTAGATGATGCCGCGCATCAGTCCGCTGCGATTCCGTCAATGGGCATGTCAAACACGCAAGTAACTTTTGCTCCGCAGGGATCACTTGACCACGTGCCAAATCGACTTTTGCTTGGAGGAGTTTTCTTTCCCCTTCAGTCCGATGGACTGCCGCCGAGGAATCGAGTTCGGTAGTGACATTGTCCGATTGACCAAAGGCCATGAGGCCTCGATGACTTAAAGAGAAAATCCGTTTTCCATCGCCAATCAAATTTCCCAACGGCAGGGATTCTGTCCGCAGAATGCTGCCGACCTCTCGACCATCCGCCACATCGAGTAACGACAATCGCCCGTTTGCCAAGGGCAACAGATACTGATTTCCAAGATTCAAACCCCGTCCCGCCACAGGGCCCGTTGACGTCGTCCAGACATCGGTTCCGTCGTCTAGCGACAGGCATCGGCAATCGTGCATTCCAACAACCAGAACTCTGCCTTGAATGATGTTTCCAACAGACTCTCCCTGTCGCTGCGGTCTCGACCATAACGGCTTGCCAGTCATCAGGTCTAAGCACTGAATTTGCTTGGCACGAGGGCAAAGAAAAATAATCCGCTTGCCGGAAATTGCGATGTTTGATGCAAACGTATCATGCCCCAGAGATTCCGATTGAATCCTTCTTTTGGGGCGAGGTCTCAGTGCGAACGGGTCCTGCTGCCGAACCGTGTGGATGTCGTCCGCCAACGACGCCCACAGAAGTCGTCTGCGGACCAAATCGACGGCGACGATCAAGCCGGTCCCCGTCGGAATGACCGCAATCCCTTGGGAACAGCCAATCACACTTGCAGTGAAATCACTGTGTGGGTCGGCGAGCTCGTCGCGATCCAACAGACACACCGGCTGGCTCCAGTTCAGCGATCCGGAACTTGGATCCAAAGCCGTCAGATGAATTTCGTTCGCGTGTTCAGTGACGCTCAGCAATTCCGTTGCACACGGTAGCGGTGGCCCCAGAAATTTGACGTGTGATGTCGCTGTGGTCCTTGGTAAGATGTTCGACGCAAGGCCATCCCCGATCCAGGCAACTCGACTTTCAGCGTCTGCGGGTTGATCGATATAGAGTGCCATCATTCGATTGTAAAAACGCGACAATTTTGAGGCGTGTTCCGTTTCGACCAGCAGTGAATGAGCCTGAAGCGGATTCGATGGCTCAATGGGATTCGAGACTACATAGAGGAATCGCCCGTCGGAAGAGAGCATTCCTTCGACAGAATTTTCAAAGCAGGCCTCGAGTCTCAGTTTTTTTGAACCGGCGCGATCCGGAATCAGATGCGCTGTTTGTTCCTGATCGCGAGGACCGTCCTGCCGGTCACCTGCGGCATCACAGGAGTAGGCCCACACGAATTGCCCATTCAAAGCATTCACGGCCCGTAATTCTTGAAAATATCGGTAGTAAACCGTGTTGCGAACCAGAATTGGAAATAGAGCAGTCCGCGTTGGCAGATCCAAGTCTCTCTGTCGATTTTCCAAATTTGCGATCAGAGGCTCATTGTCCCCAGAATCTCCGAACGACCGCGATGATCGCACCCAAAGTGGAGACGTTAACGGAGCACTTCCGTCGATTGCCGCATTTCGAGTTTGATTCCCTCCTGGCAACATCCAGCCGTAGCGGAATAGAGAATTTTCGGGTGTCGGCTGCTGTTCCCCGAGGACGTGGTGTCGTTTGGGCGTGGAGTGATCCGGGAAGGAATCCAAATTCTTGGAGTACGTTCCACGATGTGCGGCGGTTGAGGGGGGTGCTTCGGACCGCGAACGCAAACTGAGCGACAGTCGTTTTGAATGGCCGGCGTGATGCCTCAGGTGATTGATCAGCGAAGCGGCCAGATCGTTTTCACCTTCATCGAGCCACTGTACGATCAATAATTCAGCGGCGTGGTAACCGGCATCCGTCAAAAAGAATCTCTGAAGGATTGACAGGAGAGCCTGACGGTTACCGTCCGACTTCGCCTTCAAAAAGAGAGATTCTGCTTGGGCTCCGTAACGCAGTCGATAATATTCGGAGGGACCCGATTCCAAAATTTGTTCGGCTTGAGATTTGGCAGAGATGAGACCTTCGTCCGTCTTGTAAAAACTGTCGTAGGGTCGCTCGAGAACCCATTGTAAGAGGGTCACGCCCTCCGCCGTGGAACCTGACTTCAATTGATCCAGAGCCTGTGTCAGTGCTGTCAAGAGAGATCGATCGCGATAGCATTGATTCCATGCGTCGGGGGAGGCGAGCGATTCTTCGGCAAACACACAACGAGGATTGAAGAACAATGCCAGACCGGCAACAACGATCAGCCACTTGATGTTCCAACGGGGAAACAACAGAGTCCCCGCAGTCGGCCTGCGGTCCTTCTGAGAAGACGGAATTCCTCTCGGACGTCGGTGGGGGTGTTGCTCTTGCCGAGATCGCAAAACGGCTAAAAAGAAAGCCCCTCGTGTCACAAAAGATGCGACAAGAAGGGCTGGTGTGTCGTCAACGGATTTGAGATTCAACGCGCGTTGTCTTGGCGTGGTCTCACCCTTTTCGCAACAGTTTTGCAATCGACTGACCTGGTCCATGATCGAGACAATCACTGGAGTGCCATAACGCTACGCCCGCAGCGTAACGCGCGGCCATCATCAAAACCTTTTCGGAGGTTCCCGGTTTTGCGTTTGTTGGACTTGTCGGTTTGATTCCCAAGGCCTCAAAATCAATTTCTTCAAATTCGTCAGCCTGGTCTGCGGAATATTCTTCATCACGGCTCTCATTAACGTATTCCGTCTCATCCAAATCTGCGTCATCAACGTCGCAGTCAAACGACATTTACTACCTCTCAAAAATTAAGGGACTCAAAATCAAGAAACACAGAAGACACCACAACCAATGTAGACCAAAAACTGAGCTGAACTGCAGAACAAACAAAGCGAACCGGAGACACCATGCGTGCCATGACCGAGATTGTCAAACTTCTGTGCTACGGAGAACAACTGCCAGGAGGGATCAAACAGTGGAGCTCTGCTATTCTCGACGGAAATTTCTAAATGTCAACAACATTATTTTGAAAACAGTCGCCATTATTTTGAAAACAGACTTTTTGTGGCGATTGCCAAACTGGGTAAATCGTGCGCCCGCCGGACTCCAATATGGCCCCGACTGGCCAGCTCAAGCCGCAGCGGTGTATCTCTGAGGACGTGTTCCAGGGCCAAGGCCAATGCGTGGCAATCACCCGGCTCAACGAGCAGACCTCCGCCGGTGGAGTGAATCAGTTCTGGGAAGGCGCCGTGTCGCGGCAGAACAACCGGAATTCCGTTGGCCCACGCTTCAAGGACGTAGAGTCCTTTCGGTTCCCGATACGTCGTTGGCACGCTAAAAACATCCAGCGATTTCAGGAAATTGATCTTTTCCGACTTGGAATCAGGGCTGCCGATGTACTCAAAAGACTCGCCTAGGGGAGCGGCGAGCCGACAAATATCGCGGTAATAGGTTTCATGCTCTTGCCCCAGATAGCCGCCAGCTTTCAAGCGAACGTTGGGTATCCGCTGTCGCAAGCGGATGACGGCCTCCACTAATTGATGGAGGCCCTTTTCATGGCAAATCCGTGCAAAGTAGCCGACCGTGGGGGGATTGCCCACGGTCGGCTTTGGAAATCCCTCGTGGTGCGAACAATCAATTGCCAGCGGCAACTGATGAAATTTGGCTGCCGGCTGACAAAAATAGTCTGCCATGTAGTCTCGGTTGTACGCACTGTGAGTCAGAAACCCATCGAAATCCGACATCCGTTGACGCAGCAGGTCGATGACTTGTGTCCGATAGGGCTCGATCAAGCGGTCCAAAAAAAGGTCATCGCCCTGCAAGACGCAATACGCCCGACCCGGAAAGGCTTTCTTCAGTATTCTCAGCGGAGGACTGAGCATTGCGTTGCTGAAAACGACCACGTCTGGCCGAAGTTGATGCACATGGTTGACCAACTCTTCGCCGGCCCGTCGATGAGGTCCTTGGTCTCCCTGCAGCATGGAAAGTGTCATCGAACCCAACCGTGCGGCATCGTGGCCGCTCGCTCCGCGAATGACTCGGCGAATCAGGCTCGGCGAATCTAACCAACTCGTCAGAGATCGCGGTACTCGTTGCCACCACTGGAATCGATCGTTCAGATAACAATTGATGCCGCCGAAAAAAATTGGCGATGACGACTGATCCGGTTCATCGACGCGAATCGGGGTGTACAATGGCAGCAGGCTGACATCTACGCCGGCCTCGCGCAGACCCTTTGACCAAGAATTGTCGTGCATGCACGACCCGCAAAACATGCCCGCGCCACCAGCGGTGATGATCGTGATGTGCATACAACGCGACGTCCAGTCTCACTCGTCAGTCTCGGGAGCGATTCACGGGGTTACCTCATCGGAATGGTCGAGGGAATCCTTATCGACAGGATATCTGACAACACATCAAGATTAAACATCAAACGGAAGGTGCGAGTTTTTCAGCGAAGGTGTGTCAGGCAGGCTGAGCACAGAGATTTTCAGGGAGCGGAATGATGTGGGCCAGATGTGGACTCAATAAGAGGGTCACTTGTCCGGAATGTGTCGGCTGGAAACCGGTCTCTTGATCAGGATCCCTACTCGGGAAAACGATTTATTAACCGGCAGGCGAAGCCCTGGCCAATCTTGGGCCCGCAGGACTTGGGCCCGCTGTGAGGCCCTCAACAATGCTTGCACGCGTGACGTTCGGCCGATCCTGAAAGACCAGTGCTTATCGGGTCACAGGTCCGACACCCCTCCTTCAAAAAAGAGCTCTCTTTTTCAATAAAATGTTGCGAAGCACGCTCTCGCGGGTCCCGGAATCGAAGACATTACCTTTGATAGCGATAGAGAAGAGACATCGGGGATGGGGCGAGCAGGAATGACAAGACGGGAAAAACAGAGCATTTTTTGAGGAATGGCGAATCGTGATTTTACTCCCCCTATTGTGATTTTCACTCGGTATGTTCTCCCGAGAAGAAATCTTCCAGACTTGTCAGGCTGGGTTCGAGATGCCGGTACCCGTCTCCTGACGCACGTCATGCCTGCTCGTGAGGCTCCGTAAACCGTTTTTTATGTGCATTGGCGTTGAAGTTTGGAGCTCATTTGTGTTGTATGAACGAAATCTCGGTTTTTGAAATCCCGGAACAAAAAGAATGTTGTACGAGACTTAAACCGAAATCAGCGGACTTTTGGACGTGGTGAGTGGGATCTCTGTTTCAAGCCGAATGGAACCATAGAATGTTAGATTGTTCTGACGAGAGTGCTGTTGACGAACCCGAGGGTTCATCTGTGTGCGGCGACTCATCTGTGTGCGGCGACTCATCTTTGAAACGGCCTGCCCCCCTGCCCGATCCCACTGTGATTAAGATTTACCAGACGGGTGAATTGACAGTCGTTGGATTCGGTGGCAAAGACGTTCCGGATGAGGTCTGCATCGCGGCATACCGGGAGCAGTTGTTGGACTTGATCGCGGAGCACGGTACGAAGGTCTTGGCATTTGATCTCACGGGAGTGCTACTCGTCCCCAGCGGCATGTTGGGTGTCCTGACAACGCTTCGGCAGCGTGTCGATCGACTGGAGATTTATAATCCCTCTGCAGACGTTCGCGAAGTCTTGCGACTCACGAAGCTCGAACGATTGTTCGACATTAAGGAAATTTCACTCTGACAATCAGCGGGGCATGTACCTCTACCCCACGGAACTCAGGCGCGTTCGTCATGCCCACGATCGTCCTTGCGACATTGAACGCCAAGTATCCCCACTGTGCCTTCGGCCTGCGTTATTTGCTGGCCAACATGGGTGAATTACAACGCGAGACGATTCTGCTCGAATTCGGTATTAATCAGCCAACGCTGGAGATTCTGGATGCGATTCTTGATCAGCGTCCACGAATCATTGGACTCGGTATTTACATTTGGAATGTGACGGAGACAACACGATTGGTTGCCGATCTCAAACGGATCGCGCCAGACGTGATTGTTGTTCTCGGTGGCCCCGAAGTGAGTTACGAGATCGAGGAGCAAGAAATTACTCAGCTTGCCGATTACGTGATCACCGGCGAAGCGGATCTTGAGTTTAGAAAACTGTGCCACATGCTTCTGGAGCGATCGCCGGATTCGGAGGCCCACCATCAGCGTGTTCTGCATGCCCCGGTCCCGAACCTCAGTGAGCTGAGGTTGCCTTACGTGCTCTACTCGGAGGAAGACATTTCGCAGCGCGTGATTTACGTGGAAGCCTCCCGAGGGTGTCCCTTCACATGTGAGTTCTGTCTCTCCGCACTCGATATCCCGGTTCGACAGTTCCCCCTTGACGAATTCCTTGAGCAAATGGAATCGTTGCTGAATCGAGGGGCGAAACAGTTCAAGTTTGTCGATCGCACGTTTAATCTCAATATTCGGGTCAGTCGCTCCATCTTGAGTTTCTTTTTGGATCGACTACGCCCGGGTTTGTTTCTGCACTTTGAATTGATCCCTGATCGACTGCCGGATTCACTGAAGGACCTGATTGCCCAGTTCCCCGACGGGATGCTGCAATTTGAGGTCGGGATCCAGACATTCAACAATGATGTCTCAGAACTCATTAATCGTCATCAGGAGAATTTGCTTGTCGAACAAAATTTGCGATGGCTCCGCAAAAAAACAGGGGTTCACATTCATGCGGACTTGATCGTGGGACTTCCGGGGGAATCTCTCGAGAGCTTCGCGGCAGGATTCGACCGGTTGGTGAAACTCGAGCCACAAGAAATTCAGGTCGGGATTCTCAAGCGGTTGCGAGGCACTCCTATCGTCCGTCATGACGCGGATTGGGAAATGGTCTATAGCCCGCATCCGCCGTACGAAATCCTGCAAAATAAATTGCTAAAATTTTCCACAGTCCAAGAACTGCGCCGTTTGGCAAAGTACTGGGATACGATTGCTAATAGTGGCAATTTTATCGAGACCACTGAACTGATCCTGTCGCGTAGGCGGCGAATCCCCCGCCGAGAATCGGCGGACGCAATCGCCGATCCTGGCGATGATCCATCTCGCGACCCACAATTCGAGACGATCGGCAGTCCCCATTCAAACGCGATGGTCGATGGGGCTTCGTCTCCCTTTGCCGAGTTTCGTAGCCTTTGCACGTGGCTTTTCAACCGTGATGGCCGATCTCATGGCATCGCCCTCAGCCGAATGGTGGAACTTCTGCATGAGTACTTGACCCAGGACTGCGCCAGAGATGCAGAGGACGTTGCAGCGGCGTTATGGCGTGATTATCAGCGAAGTGGCCGCAGCGACAAGCCGCCTTGCCTGTTGACGTATTTGAACGCCAATGAGACTGAAATAAAACGAGCGAGTCGCCGGATTCATGCCGGCGCGAAACGGCAGAGCCGTCACCACCGGTCGCCCCCAGAGTGATCAACGGCCACGGCATCGAGCCGCCGAACTCGATAAAAATTCGGTTTGGCCGCGGTGAATCCGGGAAGATATTCTCTGTGCGTGACCGGCCGATTGATCGCTGAGCCGATTCTGTTTGGAAATCTCGCAAACAGAATCTCAGCGATCGCTCGAAGACCGAAGCGTTTTTTTGCAGCAGTGTTCGGCGGCGTTAGGTGATGTCTTTTCTCTGGCGTCAGTCATCACGCCAAGGCGGAATGGCTTTGCGGTATTCACAGGAATCCGCCAAGATGATTGAGAAGACCGGTCGCGGGCCGAATGACGCAACGTAGACGAGTTCTCTGAAGGATCCGGACAGTGACAATGGACAATGGTTTTAGAAACGCGTCAGAAATCAACCGCCGTCGCTTTCTGTCTGTCGGCACACGGGGCATTGGCGGATTGGCTGTTGGCGGATTAGCCATCGGCGGATTGACGCTTGCCGATGTCCTTCGGCAACGCGCATGCGCCGAAACCCAGTCCCGGCGTCCCAAGTCCGTGATCATGATTTTTCTGAGTGGTGGTCCTTCGCACCTCGACATGTATGACATGAAGCCGATGGCACCGGTGGAGTATCGCGGCGAATTTCAGCCGATTCACACAAATGTGCCGGGAATTGAACTGTGTGAATTGATGCCGATGCAGGCGCAAATTGCCGATAAGTTCGCAATTCTGCGCGGAGCGCAGCTCGCCCATCAACATACGGCAAACATGTTTTATAGTGGATTCCCGTGGGAAGCTTCCTCGCCTGTTCCTGGGGAGGCACGGCGCCCTGCCGTCGGTTCCGTCATCAGCCGCCTGCGCCCCGGCATGAAAGACGTTCCACCCTATGTGAGCATTGACAATAATTTTGAATGGGAGCGTGCCTATTACCTCGGCGCGGAACACGAACCACTGCGAGTTGGCAAAGCCGGTGATCGCGAAGCTGTTGATAATTTGGAACGCCATCGAGACGTGCCAGCATCGAGACTCACAGACCGACAAAATCTGTTGCAGGACTTCGATCGTGTCCGACGGGAATTGGAACTGGGGGAATCCGCGATTGGGGTCGATCGTTTCCAACAGCGCGCGATGGACATCGTGACCTCCTCGCGGACTCGGGAGGCTTTCGACCTCGATCAGGAACCAAAAATGGCGCGTGAGCGATATGGTGAGGTTACGTTGACCGGCCAACTTTCCCCCGGCGTCTCTTTCCTCCTTGCCCGTCGGTTGATCGAAGCCGGGGTGTCTGTTGTGACCGTCAGTATGCGTAACTTTGACACACACAGAAACAACTTCCAGAAGATGCGTCAGTTGCTTCCCGTACTGGATAGAGCACTCCATGCCTTAGTGATGGATCTGTCGGAGCGTGGCCTTCTGGATGACGTCGCAATCGTGATGGGGGGAGAGTTTGGACGAACTCCGCGGATCGGAGATGCCACACCCGACGGCCGAGGCCATTGGCCTGAAGCGGGCTTTCTGTGTCTGGCTGGCGGTGGTCTCCGGACCGGCCAAGTCATCGGCGCAACGGATTCCCGAGGTGAATCCGTGATTGGTCGTCCGATTAACTTCAAAAACGTGTTGGCGACGGTCTACCACGTTCTCGGAATTGATACCGCAACGACATTTTTGGATTACAATGGTCGCCCACAGGTCCTCTTAGATGACCGAGACGTGATCAGTGGACTTTTCTAATTCCGTTTCCGGTCCGGCAAGATCTTGGATGTCAAAGTTTCCTACGGAGTTCGTGCTTCATCAAGTCCTGATGCACGAATGACAGCGGGTTGCGACACGGCAGAACGAGACTCTTGTTGCGTCCCCGTTGCCACAGCAAGGTGTCTGGCTCATCTCACCTCCCGGAATCTGTTCGCTGTCGCTTCGGTCCAGCGGCGAGGACCGTTATAAACCGTCCGTATTGATATTGAGAGGGGATCAACTGTGGTGGGACCTGCAAAGAAAGGACGACTTTTGTTATGTCTGCCCGCATCATTGATGGCAAACTCATCGCCGCCTCGATTCGAGAACGTCTGAGAGATACGGTCGCTGCGTTCACACAAACGACGGGTGTGACTCCGAAACTCGCCGCCGTACTGGTCGGTGAGGATCCTGCAAGCCAAGTCTATGTTCGAAACAAAGAGCAGGCCTGTACGAAAGCCGGAATTCTCAGTGAGGTACATCGCCTCGACGAGGCGACAACGCAGGCCGATTTGCTTCGATTCGTCGCCCGTCTGAACAACGATCCCTCGGTGCATGGGATCCTAGTGCAACTCCCTTTGCCAAAACATATTCATCAGATAACGGTTCTGGATGCGATCCATCCCCTAAAGGATGTCGATTGCTTTCACCCCGAAAACGTGGGACTGCTGTTTCAGAATAGGCCGCGATTCCTTCCCTGCACGCCGCAGGGGATCCAAGTTTTAATTCGCGAATCCGGAACAGCGGTGAACGGCGCGCACGTCGTTGTTCTCGGACGCAGCGAAATTGTTGGCAAGCCGGTGGGCATCATGCTGCTTCAGAAAGGTGAGACAGCAAACGCAACCGTCACCATCTGCCATCGCGGCACACGCAATTTGCCGGAGGTCACTCGATCCGCGGACATCCTCATCGCGGCGATCGGCAGGCCCGAATTCGTCACGCAAGACATGGTCAGGAAAGATGCCGTAGTCATTGATGTCGGAATCAACCGACAGAATAACAAACTTGTGGGAGATGTTGCCTTCGAGTCTGTGTCGCAGATCGCCTCCGCCATCACTCCCGTCCCCGGAGGTGTCGGTCCGATGACAATCGCGATGCTCTTGGAAAATACCCTCTCAGCAGCCAGATTGGCACTGAAAAACACGTAACCCGCGGGACGTACTTCTGGAACAGAAACAGCGTGCCTAGGTGATCCAAGGACTTAAAAAAAGTCGTCTTGGGAGGAGAGTTGGCGATGGTTTGGCAGAGTCCTCAGAGACGTTCAGAAGCGTTTAGGAGAGGTATTCCGCGGCCAGTCAAAGGAGCATCCTCGGATTTTCCGAGTCTCCCTGTGATTGAATGCCGGATGGTGAACAACTCTCAAACGGCCTGTAATCAAGAGCCTGGGCGTGTTGAAAAATTACGTTTGGATCTGAACTCGGCAACCCTTTTTTGAATCAGAATCACGGTACATCGGACTTGAGTGAATGCAGTGCGTTTTGTGCATCAATCCGAATTCGAGGCTCAGGATGAGTTTGCATTAATACGGTCACCAGTTCGCGAAACTCCGTCTTGTCCCGGATTTCTAAACTTGGACCAAGGCCTGCAATGGCCTTCAGTGTATTTTTCAGAACAGTGAAAGACTCGACGGACGGAGCATCGGAGAGCCCCTGCATTTCTGTTAGAGCCCGCTTGAAAACAGCGAGACCCGCCTTCGATCCGTTTCGCGAAAGCGCAACCGCGGCATTGAGTTGGGTCATCCAATCCTCGTTTTCCAGCAGGACCAACAATTGCTGATCTGCCTGAGAGGACTGGAACAATCCCAGAGCGAACGCTGCCGCTTGTTTGAGGATCGGCTCTTGCTCCGTTGACATGGAAACAAGAGCATTGACTAACTCCGGCGCGTCCAATGGGTGCTGCTGCTCGTAAGCCCGACCGGCGATGAAGGCGATGGAAGCCGCCGCACTTTTGCGAACTTCAATGTCACGAGTCGGTTCCAGAGCGCACTTCAGGGCCTCCAGTATTTTTGATGGAGATCCGTCACGCGGATCCGATGTGGCAGAATTCGCGGATGACGATGTCTGAAAAGAGTCGGATCGATCACGAGAACTCGCATTTGTCTCAGGAGCATCAAGCAGCCCGAGGGCTCTCGTTAAATACAATTGGATCGCCACGGTCTCGTTGGTTCTGGAACCACTCTTAAAATCCTGCAACAGTTGGTTGGAAAGCCCGTTACCAATTTCGAGATTATGCGACAAGTGCAGTCCGCTGTCTCCTAATCGTCGATCTTGGTCAAGAACTTGCGCCAGACCGTACATCGCGCGATTGCGAATATGAGTGTTCGGACTTTGCAGTTCGAGCGCCAATTTTCGCCAATCGTGATCGCCGGCTGCAATCCGACCAAACAGGGCCCACACGGCGACAACGGCTAAGACAATCAAGCCTGGTACGACAAAGAGTTGAACGATGAATCCTGCCGACGGAGGTTGAACCGGCGGCAAATCGTCGAACAACTCGGAGTCGTGCTGCAGAGAAGCGGAATTCGAATCAAAGGAGTCGGGCATCTGTTGAACCAATTTGCATTTCGAGCGAACAAGCCATCGGAACCCTCTGACGGGACAACTCGTCAGCAGGGAGTCGGATTATAGGCTCAAGTGCAAATGATTTCAGCGGACTTTTCAACGAGATTAGCCGCAGAACGCCAATTCAACGAGGAAATTTCAGTCTCCACGCGATCGAAGCAACTGAAATTTTAGGCTGCAACGGGAGTCGTGACCGGAATCGGCTGAGACATTACCCCCATTTCCGTCGCGAGGATTTCTGACACGAGAGCGGCATAGTCCATCGCCCCAGAACTCTTGGGGGCGTAGTCGAAGATCGATTGCCCAAAACTCGGTGATTCGGCCAGCTTGATGTTTCGTCGGATCCGGCTGTCAAAAATTTTCGCGTTCTTCCAAGGAGCCTGCGGATCACTTTGCTCCAAAAAACGGATCAGGTCATCTGTGATATCTGCCGCAAGTCGGGTGGCGGTTTCATACAGACAGAGAATAATCCCGCTGACCTTCAAGTCGCGGTTGAGTCGTCTCTTGACGAGGGCTGTCGTCTCAAACAGCTTTGACATTCCCTGCAACGCAAGAAAGTGGGGCTGTAAGGGAATGAAGACCTCCTTGGCCGTGGTCAAGGCGTTAATTGTTAAGACGCCCAGAGATGGCGGGCAATCCATCACAATGTAATCGAAGGGGTGTTGCTGAATCAGTCTTTCGACTGCACCCCGGAGAATCAGCTCGCGTCCGGGAGTGTCCACCAACTCCACTTCCGTCGCTGCCAGATCGAGGTCCGAGGGAACGACCCATAAATGATCGGCCGCCAGTTGTTTCACTTCAGCAAGTGTCTTCGTGCCGGACAGAACGTCGTAAATTGTTGGCGTTTGTCCAAACGCATCGACGCCCAAATGCAGCGATGAATGACCCTGCGGGTCAAGATCGATCAGGCAGACACGGCGCCCTTGTTTGGCGAGGCCTGCGGCCAGATTCACACTGGTCGTCGTTTTCCCGACACCGCCTTTTTGATTCATGACGCAGATACTGCGCATTGGACTTCCTTTTCCAAAGTCGACCATCGCCCACACGGTTCAAAAGTGGGCGGATCCGCGACCGACCGGAATCTATCCGAACCGGTCATTCCAAGAAAGACGAGTTGTCTCCGACCCCGCGATTTGCTCCCCCACACGCTTCGAAACAGACCGCGTTAGGGCGGTTCCTACTTTACCGGGTGGAGTTGATCCACTTGCCTAGCCCATTCCCGACCAATCCGTTTAAAAATGTCCCGTTCAGTAACGGCGCGGGCCCTGAGACCATTCCGGATCGGTTCGATCGACAATTGACACTCTGCTGGGGGTTCAGAGGGAGATCCGGTCGCCGAGTCAATTTCGGATAACGTCCCGACCAACGGCAGTTTTCCTAAGACCACCCGACTTTGCAAGAGGGTGTCGTCTCGTCGGTCCTGCGCCGTCCCAGCGACCGCATCGATCGCCTGCTGCAAATGCATCCGCAGGGAGGAGGGATCGCCAACCGCCAGCCACATCGTTTGCGGAGCCTGACCAATCAACACTTCCGCACGAGGGCCGAGAAATTGGCTCAGCAGCGGGGGCGGTTTGTAAGCGACGATCTGGCGAATGACGACGTCGCGGTGAACCGCTGGAGTTTCGTTCGACACCACGCCTTGGCCCGACTTTTCCAACTGTACCAAGAGTTGCGGAATCGTTCCGGTCAGTATTGCCACTTCAGGTCCGTAAAGGCCCGCAATCAAAGTAGCCTCCGCCCAGCTGTTGCCAACGAGCTGAACGCCGCCGTTAAGCCGCAGGCTAGGCGGAGGTTCTTTCAGCAGACGAGAACGATTTTGAAACAACGACTGAAGAGGCCAATTGAAAGCGACTCCAAGCATGGCTGGCGACTGAACAAGCGACGAGAATTGGTGCTTTTTGAGGACGACTTGATTGAGCTCGCTGGCCATCGTCGTTCCCGGCTCCCCCAGCACGATCAGTTCCAAGGAGATCTGGCGTTTTTCGGCATCAATGCGACAACCGATGGTCAGCCTGCGGACATCGAGGATGACGCGGTTGGCCAGTGTCAACACGGCGACGCCGAACGTCCGGCGTATCGTCGCCGTTTCGATCGTCTCGCGATCTTGAGGCTGCAACCAGGGTTCGATCTGAGTCTTCAGATTCTCGATCCAACGCTCTTTCGCAAGACGCGGCATCTGTCGCATGTCGAGATTGAAAACTAAATCGTATTTGGCCTGAAGCGACTCCGTCATTTGATCCGGTGATTCCCGGAGAGCTTGCATCGCCGTCGGATCATCGCCAAGCAAAGCATATCCGGATCGGAGCAAGACGTGATAGGGACTCCCGGGGCGATCAATCTCAAATCGATCGTTCGCCACCCGGCGAAATTCAACGACATCAAATGTTGCGGTCTTCATCAACTCGTCGATCTGTGCAACCGGCAAGAAGACCGTGGCGATTGGTTCCGTATCGCTCCAAGTCCACAGGATTCCCAATGGACGTTTACGATCGATTCCACCAAACGAACGAAAATTTCCCAGACGTTCCTCAAGTGACTCGGCCAAATCCGGACGGTCCACCGAGTCGTACACCAAATCACAAGCGGCCAGAACACGCCCCAAACTCGAAATCCAGAGAGCGGCCCATGGGCGACCTGCTAAGGACGGATCGACGACGTTTGGAGCCTCTTCGGATGGTGCGGCACACAGTTGTTGCGCGGCACACAGTGACCAAAACAGGGCGAATGGGAGTCCCCAGCGGATGCTCCATCGTCGAGACGCCCAGCGATCAATAGTCATAGCCGTTGTACACCACATCGGTTTTCCGCCAACGGCCTCGGGCCGATTCCGCCAAAGATCGACACCCCACAGGCCGCCACATTGTCCGTAACCAAGAACGATTTTGTAAAGAACAGACCGTATTCGTGGCAACGTGTGTCATCCTCCAGAGGCTTCATCGAAGTCGATTACGGAATACCAGTGATGTTCCGTTTCGCGCTTCCCTCCGCCGGCAGAGTGCTCGAAGTCATCACGAGAGTATCGGTATCAGCACCACCATCAAGAGTGAAAGTGGTAAAGCGACTAAGAGTCAAAACCACGCTGTCATTTCCGGGACCCATACGAATATCGGTTGCCGAAGAATCAAGGCCGATTAATGAAAGCGAGTCGTCACCCGCATTCAAGTCCACCGTCAGGACTAAGCTGCCGACATGAGATACGCTGAATGATGCGGAATTATTGACTTGCGTCGAGGCGGATCCTGCGACCGTAATTTTTGAGTTTTTGTAGGTCACCGTCACAGTGTTGTGACCACCATCCCCGACCAGTGTCAGCGTGCGCTTCGCCTTGACATACGACGCCGTGATTTTGGAAGCGACAGGTGGTGTGCCATAAGGATAACTCCCGGTAATCTGGTACTGCCCGAGACTGCCATAATCGGTATAGCCTTTGTCCAACGGATCGCCATTTCCAGTCCCTTCAATCTTCAAGTAGTACGTACCGGCCTCGATTGAGGAATTGATCGAGGCGGAGAGATCCGATGCAGAGTTGCTGGCGACCACACGGAGTCCTTGCGAATTATACAGTTCGAGATTGATGTCGAGCATCGTTGTCACGGGACCGCCGGTGGCACTTAAATTCACACTTCCTTTTATCGTGGTCAATCGGAACCAGTCAGAATCCGCCGGCGTTTCAATGACACCGTTTTGATCGACATTGAAAGTACTCGAAACCAGCGTCCCCGCTAAGGCGGTTGATGCGTCTTTGGTGTTCCCGAAATCGTCTGCTCGGAAGCCGAACCCATTGGTTTTGAGATTCGTAATAATTTTTAGGTCATCTTCGTGGTTATTCGCTCCGGCATACTCGCCTTGACTCCACTGCACAAGATTTTTGTAATAGCCCACGCCCATTTGAGGTGCCCATCCCGTGGCATCCGTCCCGTGTCCTAAATAATAAGCCTCGCTTTGACCCGACAAGTCGCGACCATCATGACTCAGCCCAAGCGTATGCCCAGTCTCGTGAACAGCCGCGTCTGCGAGAACCTTGGCATCATGATATTTCGATGTGGAATAGACGAAACAGGGTGTGTCTGTCGCGTAGTTGAAGCTATTTAAATAAGCGACGCCTCCCGCTCCCGGTGCGGGATCCGGGAGCGATTTTCCGAAGACGACTCGTATCCCCCATTTCGTATCGCTTCCGCCGGAGTTCATCAATTGATCTGACGTAGGAGCCTGAGTCGTGACGTCCACGTCAAAAGGCGAATAGTGTTCTGACACGCGTTGCCAAATCTCTTGGATCAGGGCGAATTCGCTGTCTGAAAATTCGGGAGCTTCATCGATCGTCAAGGACGCCGTGGTGATGCGCGTCACCTCGGGGTTGGGATCGGTATTCCAACGAGTTCCCGTTGTAATGTGTCCATCAAAGTCCAAGTAGATGATTTTGGTTGCCGACGAGCGACTATGCAGCTGAAATGTGCTGGAGATTGGAGCCGCAGCGGCGACCGCAGCGGCTCGTGGCGAGAACAGCACTTTGCTGCGCTGATACCGCTCCTGATCGGCTAACGGGATTGCGCAGGTTCCCGGCAAACATCGGAATTCCGCCAAGTGATGGCGGCAAATCGTCGAAACGCAAGGCGACGCCGTTAATAATGCAGATTTTGACTGTGGACGTTTCGCCATCTCGTCCGGACACATCGCAGGCAAAAAACAAGTCAGGCAAAGGGCCACCGCGAGATATGAAGATCGATGTTCCTTCCAGTCCCGTGCGCATTGGCTACGCAGGGCGCGAGACAATCGAAAAAAACGGTGAATCATGTCGCTGGTCCACGGAATTCGAGAAGATCGGCCTGAAAGAGCGTCCGGATGTCTTTTCTTGATCAGCGTCGGTTGCCGCACACTTAGGACTGGTCCAAGAACACGATCGTGTTGATCAGCCGGAACGCGTTAGCGGCCGGTTCAGTTGGAGACGTATAAACCGGACGCTAACGCGTTCCGGCTGATTTCAGACACATCACGGTGTCGTTCTTGGACAGGTTCTTAGGTTTTTTTGAACGCGTGAATCGTTCCGCTGACCCGACATCGGAAGTCGATGTCGGGTGTTCAAAAACAAGCAACGAATCCGTACAAAAGTGCGCAGTTGCACGTCCATTATCGACGAAGATCAGGGCCCGTCTGAAGGGTAAGAACGGAACTCCGGCAACTGTTGCCGATGTTCCTCGCCACGTTGGGTCTGGGGCATTAGCGTCTGTTGTGACGCCGCTGCTGAAGAGGCGGAGTTTACTGCCGGTGCAGGCTTTCTCGCGTGCCTGCCCTCGGCATCCGATTCAGAACTCTCGGCATCCGATTCAGAACAGGGAGGCTGATTTCGGGGGTAAGTCGTCCTTGTCGTTCGTATCGATGTGACCCCGATTTTCGGTCACGTTTTCAGAGCCGTTCAACCGAGTCGGGTCCTTGAGGAACTCCGAATTGGAGAGATCAGGCGTGTTGGATTGAGTCAACGTTTCAATCTTCTGTTCCGCGGATTCGAGGATCCCATGGCAGACACGCAGCAGGCCTACTCCTCGCTCGAATCGAGCCAACGATGCCTCCAAACCGGGGGCGCCATTTTCCAATTCCAAGACGATGGACTGAAGTTCGACAAGCGATTCTTCAAATGATCCACCGGAGGCGGGTGCCGGTTCGGCAGGTTTGCGTTTCGCCATGGTTCGGTTCTCGACGTGTTCCAATGTTAGGGTACGCAATGGTTCATTAGAACGTACACGAACGGCCTGTTGAAGAACAGTGTTTGGGGGCGTCAACGATTGTCGTTTGCATTCCTGATCCGGTGGTCCACCGCGGCACGTCTTCGGAACCACAGGTCCAAACCACTTCAACCGCTACGACGCAGGGCCAATCTGCGAGTTTTTCAAGGGCGGTTCAGCGAGATTGACTCCACCGTGACGAGTCTGCGCCACCCGGTTTTTGGAGGCGCCAATGTCGCGAGGACGCGTCGCCGTGGCGACTGTCGCACTCAGCTCCTCGCCATCCCTGTGGAACACCGATTGGCTTGATCGCCAGCTGCACAACGGAAAAAACGACCACTGGGCCGTGAGTCAGAAGACGGTCACTTCTTGATCACGGCCCAGCCAGAATGGGTCGCGTCCACGATCTCTTTTTTCAACAGGCGAATCGGGGACGGAGTGGACCGCAGTCGCTTAGTTGCCGCCGGGTGCAACGTTCTCGGAAGATAAGTCTTCGGGCACAAGGTTGAAGTCAAATTTATTTGACTTCCCCCCGATGACATCGGCGTTTAATCCTGACGTGCCGGGAGTTTGATACTTCTGTGGGAGCAAATTTTTGGCGGGTACTCCAGGTGGTGGTGTCGGGGGTGTGACGTCCTCTTCAGAGGCTTTGGAGGTCGCTTCAACCAAAGCCTGAAGTTCCGCGTCGCTCATGCGGGGTGCCGCCTGCCACTTATCGATCATCACGCCGTGTTTTTCGATGAGGGCACCATCCTTACCCCCGGTTGAAATACGGTATTCGCCTTTGCTGTTCGTGACTCCCAATCCAACCATGTTCGAACCACCTGACTGCCCCATAAAACGGACGGTTGCCCCCTCGATCGGAGCACCGTTGAACATCACGACACCCGACGCAGGTGCAATCTTTGGCCCGGTGGGCGGGAAACAGCCCACGAGTAGCAGACTCACGCTCAACAACGTTAACGTTAATACGGATCGACGCAGAATCATCGTTCAACTCCTAACTCAAAAGATAAGAACTATAAACCCAGCGTAAGAAAATTCGTCGCCGCCAAACCACGCCGCGCATATATTCCTCGACGGCTATTTCCAAGAGCCACAAACCTCCACACATCATCTCGTCAAGCATATCTTGTACAGCATCGATGTCCGATGACCACCCGAGATGTCGAGAACGACCAACAGTTGAGTGACTAAAATAGATCCAGAACAAGCCCTCGATAAACATCAACGAAGCGAGGGCCACTGTGCCCTGATCCGAGACGGACAACAGAATTCAGAGCGTAGTATTATGTTCGGTGAACGAATTCACAACGGTCGCAGCAGAGATACCGAATTTTCCCCGACGCGGCCCCCCTTGATGCCGTTTAGTCGATGCAATCGGGTGGTAGTCTCGTTATCTTCTTGATAATCACTACTTAGTTTATGACTATTTCGTTTGCTTTCCGTATGGATGTGGTTCGCCAAGGTGATTGTGTCGCCGTGTTAACTTTCGCGATGTCTCCCTCTTCCGAAAAAATAAGTGGCCAGTGACAAAACAGTGGTACCCTCGATCAGCCGTTGGGCGAATCTTGGATGGACTCTGTCACCGAATAAGGACTCGAACGCCACATTCTTAGGGCAATTGATTGATGCAAAATAGTCGTCACGTTTTCAACGCAGTCGCTCCGCTGGGTCGTCGTCGAATTCTCCAATTAGCGGGGGGCACCGCCGGACTGAATCTCGCCGGACTGTGGCGAGCTCAATCGCTACAAGCGGAATCGGCGACGTCGCTCAGTCGTTCGACGTCACCGATCAAAGCCTGCATTATTGTTTTTTATTATGGCGGCCCGAGTCATCTCGATACGTATGATATGAAGCCTGATTCGCCCTCCGAAGTGCGTGGCGAGTTTCAGTCGATCCCGTCGTCGGTCCCCGGCCTGTTTGTCAGTGAACATTTGCCGAAGATGTCTCGCGTGATGCATAAAGTTGCCTTGATACGCAGTATGAGCCACAAAAACGGGTTGCATGATTCCGCATCCATAGAGGCCTTAACAGGACGCCCATCGCCGAACGGTGATCGTGAAGAGTTTGCCGTAATCAATCAGTTCTACCCCTGTTATGGGGCTTCGCTGAATTATCTCTGGCAGGATCAAAAGATCGAAATCCCTCACGCGGCCTTACCATTCGTATTTCACAACGTGACCGATACGCCGTGCCAAGGAGGTGGATTTCTAGGACCAAAATTTGATCCGTTACTCATCTCTCTCGATGTTGAATCCAAAAGTTATCGAGCGGGGGCGTTGGCGATTCATCACGGTCACACGGGGTCGATGATTCGCGAACGTCGCCAGCTGTTGAAGACTCTCGAACGCGTGGCGCTTTCCGAGACGTTGGATTCCCAAGGTGACCAATGGAAGATGTTTTGCGATAAGGCATTTCAGCTCCTCGGTTCGGAAACCTTACAGCGGGCTCTCGATCTCTCGAACGAGTCGCCTCTCGTCCGCGAGCGATACGGATATGATCCAGAACCCTTGCATGGCGACGGCAACGGCACTCAAATGGCATTCGGCAGACACATGCGGGGGCAGAATCTGCTCCTCGCGCGCAGAATGGTCGAGGCAGGAGTTCCGTTTGTGAACGTTTACGATTTTCGCCAACAGGGCCAAAATTGGGACACCCATGACAATAACTTCAGCCGGCACAAAAATGATCTCTTACCGCTAGCCGACCAAAGTCTCAGTGCGTTGATCGACGATCTCGACGATCGCGGTTTGTTGGAGTCGACGCTGGTGGTCGCGATGGGAGAGTTTGGTCGAACACCGACCATCAACAAAAATGGTGGACGAGATCACTGGCCCCACTGTTACACGGTTCTTCTCGCAGGGGGCGGCATCCGTGGCGGCACGGTGTATGGGTCAAGTGATCGAATCGGTGCCTATCCCGCCACCGATCCGGTGACAACAGCGGACCTTGCCGCAACGATTTTTTGGCGTTTCGGCATCGATTCTGCCACAGAATTGCGTGATCTGACGGGACGGCCGCATCGGCTATCCGACGGTCAGCCGGTACGCGATTTGTTCACATGAGCAAAAATAAAGAGCCGGTCAAAGCGAAAAAAGTTGCACCAGACGAACGCTTCCGTGTGTGTGTTTGAAAAGCACGAAACAGACGCCCAAGGGAGACTCGGGGTTCCACGGCGTTTGCCGATTGTGGGCCAGAGTTCCAATTTTTGAAGCCAATTGGCCACCCTCGTTCCCGCAGCTTGAAAAAATGGCATCTCTGTTGCTTGAAAAATGGGTGCTGATCGCCAACATAGTATTGCCTTGCGGCGTCAGCAGGAATCCCGGCTAAGCCTCCAAACGCTCAAGGTGTTCGTTCAGCGGCGGATTTACCACAGAGGCACAGTTCTTGACGAAATGACCGTGGCTGAGCAGGTGACACCCTTCTGCTGTCAGTACGACACACGAGGGACCAACGACGTTCGGGGTGCTTCACGTTCGCTGTCAACGCGTTGAGCGATGGGGGCGAGAGCCGACCGTTTCGCAGAGTGATGGTGATTTGGCGAGGGAAATGATGATCAATTTGGCACTTGTTCCCGTAGCAGGTTGGGGTACGCGAATGCTGCCGGCAACAAAATCGCAGCCCAAGGAAATGCTGCCGATTGGCCGCAAGCCCGTTGTGCAGTTCGTCGTTGAAGAACTGGTGCAATCGGGTATCCGTCGTCTCTTATTCATCACGGGGCAAGGGAAAACCTCCATCGAAAACCACTTCGATCTGGATGCGTCTTTGGTTGCTTACTTGCGTGACACCGGTCGTGAGGAGCAGCTGCGAGACCTTCAATTCGCACGCCAAGACGTGGAATATTTCTATACTCGACAGAGACAGCAACTGGGGTTGGGTCATGCGGTGCTGTGCGGTCAGGCCATGATTGGGCAACAGCCTTTTGTTGTCGCACTGGGTGACTCGATCATCGGCCTTCACGCTCAGTCGCAGAATGTGTCTCGGATGACATCCATTTTTGAAAGTGAGAAGGCGGATGTCGTCTTGGCATTCGATGACGTGTCGCCACAGGAAGTCGTTCACTTCGGGATTGCTCTTCCCAAGGGAACTCCGGGGGATATTTTTGAAGTGGCGGACCTGATCGAGAAACCGAGTGTGAACGAGGCACCGAGTACGTTGGCGGCTGCGGGGCGATACGTCTTCAGTCCGGCGATTTTTGAGGCTCTCGCAAAAACGCAACCGGGACGAGGAGGCGAGATTCAACTGACGGATGCGATTCGCCTGCTGCTCAACGACGGACGGAAGGTTCTCGGAGTCCGGCTGACGCCACAAGAAAAGCGGTTCGATATCGGCAACTTTGAGAGCTACTTTCAAGCGTTTTTTGAGTTTGCGTTGCACGATCCACAGCACGGTCCCGCTCTTCGAGAGCACGTCCAAAAATTATTGGACTCGTTCTCGTCATCTCCGTGAGGGAGAGACAGACCCGTTCCAAGCCGTGGGGTCTGAATCGTCGGGCATGATTGTTCTCGGCAGAGTTCCTCTGCGTGGACATCAAACAGATTTGGTGATGCCGCGCCTGTGGGAGTCGAGGCCATGCGCAGCAGACGTTCGACCTCCGTTTGATACCGCCGGCGAGAGGCCGTTGGCCTGTGGGTTACCGCTCGATCGGCAGGCCCGCCTCTTTCCATTCTCGAAACCCGCCGTCCATGCTGACGATGTTGCTGTACCCCATTTTCTGCAAGTTGTCGGCCGCGAGCGCGGAACGGAAACCGCCTCCGCAGTACAACACGACCTCTGTTGCGGGGTTCGGAACGAGGGATTCGATATCTCGCTCAATAATGCCCTTGCCGAGCGACGTCGACCGAGGAAGATGTCCGGCGGCGAATTCGCTTTCCTCTCGAACATCAATCAACACGAACTGTTCTCCTGTAGAGATCCGGTCGCGAACATCGTTGACGGTGCATTCACGAATGTTGATCCGGATGGCGTCGACGAGTTGTAAGAACCGTGGAGCATGCTGAGCCATGATTTTTTCCTGCATGAGGGGGGAAATCGGAGTCACGGCCGCCGTATCAGGGCTGAATCCGCATCACGACATCATTCTGCTTGAAGCGCACTTTGGGAGTCGCTGCGTACTTGTCCTCCGTTGAACGGTAGCCCGCCACGCAAACGACAAGCGTTCCGAAGTCCTGCTGTTCCAAGCCAAGAACGTGATCATACTTGGCGGGTTCAATCCCCTCCATGGGACAGGTATCAATGCCGAGCATCGCTGCTGTTGCCATAAACTGGCCTAAGGCGATGTAGGCCTGCAGGTTCGCCCAATGCTTCAAATTCATGGTCCCATTCAGTAACCCACTGACGATTCCCCGGCGAAATCCCGCGAGTGATTCCAGCGAGACACCGCGAACTTCCGAGATCCGCGTCAGGTGCCGGTCAATGTCCGCCTCCGACAGATTTCTCAGTGTGGCAAATACGACGACATGCGATGCGTCGACCACCTGCTTCTGCCCCCACGAAATCGGGAGCAGTTTAGCCTTCACGGCTGGGTCCGTCACGACAATAAATTTCCAGGGTTGAAGTCCAAAGGATGACGGCGTCAGGATCAGGCTTTGCTCCAGCGTCAACCAGTCTTCCTCGGAAATCGACTGCTGGACATCGAATTTTTTGGCGGCATATCGCCACTCCAACTGACGCAGTACGGTTTCGTTGCGGATCGGCTTCATGAGACACCATCGTTTCTGACGAGGACCAAGACGGAGCGGACACTGTTTTCAAATGCGATTGACGGTCTGAAGCATAGACTTGCGACAGTCGTCTGACCACCCGCTCAGCACCGACCTCCGGCCGGATTCCCGTTTTTTGATTTCAGGATCAGAAGGATTGTTGAAGACGAATCCTTCTGGAAAATGTGAACTGTTTTTCGGCGGTTGATGACGCGCAGTTTGCGAGGGCGATGCGACGCAGATACTATGCTCTCGTGATTCATGTAAAGGCGATCTCTCCTGATGAATGCCGTGTCTTTATGAGGTGAGGTGTGTTCATGTCGGCTGTTGCTATAAAATCTTTTGGAAATCCTGGTTGCGAACGCCAATCGAGGGCATCAAGCCATGTCTGGTGTGGTGTTGTGGCTTGGCTCATGCTGGCGTGTGTCCTGCCGTCTCCGTCAATTGCCGATAGCGGACTGGACGATTACAACGTGGCTGTCGGCCTGTACAAACAAAGCCGCTGGAAACCGGCTGCCGAACAGTTTCAAGTCTTTTTGAAAACATACAAAAAGCATGAGAAGACTCCGCTGGCGAAGCTGTATCTCGGATTGACACGGATCAGCCTCGAGGAGTTCACATCGGCTCGTGACATACTGCGGTTGTTCGTCAAGGAGAACCCTCAAAACGTCAATGTCGCGCAGGCCCGTTATCGGATCGCGGAGTGCAGTTACCTGCTCAACGAACTTGCCACAGCACGCACAGAGTTTGATTCCTATCTGCGAACCTTTCCGCGTGATCCATTTCAGGACCATGCCTTGCCGTATCTTGCGGATGTCCAGTTGAGGCTCAACGATCCGACGTCCGCATTGGCCACATTTCAAAAAGCGATGGCCGATTTTCCCGACGGTCCGCTCGTTGAAGATGCCAAGTTTGGCGTGGCTCGGTCACTCGAGTCTCTCAAACGCGTGGACCAAGCCGAAGAAAAATTCCGCGAATTAGCAGCCAACGTAGACAGCCCGCGGGCGGCAGATGCGGTGTTTCATCTGGCGGCCATCGCCTTTGATCGCCAAGAATACCCCCAAGCCGCAGCATTATACATCGACTTGACGCAGAAATTTCCAGACTCCCGCTTGGTCTCCGCGTCGCACCTCAATGCCGGATATGCGTTCTATCATTCCAGCCAATTCGTTCCGGCGATTGCGCAGTTTGAATCGGCTGCAAACCAGAAGACTCAGCGGGTGATTGCCGGATTATGGAGGGGACTCAGTTTGAAGGCTCTGGGGAAGACGGCAGAAGCCGTGGACGTTTTCAAGCAGTCCGCTGCACTCGTGACGGATGACGCAGCAGAGGGGGAACTCCTCCGTTTTCAGCAGGCGTTCTGTGAGCGTCAACTAGGGTATACCGCCGAAGCCCGGCAGGGATTTGAGGCCGTTCTCAGTCGCTGGCCGCAGGGTGACTATGCAGACGACAGCCTGCATGCCCTCGCAGAACTGGCGATCGATGCGGGTGAGCTGACGACGGCCCATCAACGGCTCGATCGATTTTCTAAAGACTATCCCCAGAGCGATTTGAAATTGCGCGTGCAATTGCTGTCCGGGCGATTGGAACTGGCGGACGCCGCGGTGGCGTTGCGGGAACAAAAAGCCGTGGAGCATGTCTCCTCACATTACGAGGCCGCCGCTGAACGATTCGAATCGGTGATCAAGGAAACCGCGGTGGCGAAGATGAAAAACCAGGCGATTTACTACTTGGCATTCGTTAGGCAGCTTCAAGGCCGGCATGCACTCGCTATCGAACTGATTTCACCTCTGGCACAGCAAGCTCAAGCGGACGGTGCCGAGTCGGAGTGGGGCGATGCCCTGATTCTGCAGGCGGAGAGTCTGTTTTTGGAAAACAAGATGGAGGCAGCGGATGGTGCCGTGGCCACATACTTGGATCTGTTTCCTCAGGGTCGCAAGGCCGCTGGTGCACTTTCCATCCAGTCGGTTCAGGCCGCGCGGCGTCAGAACTTGGCGGCGGCCGATGCCGCTCTCCAGCGGCTTAACGAAGACTTTGCTGTGGATCATCCGATACGGATCTCGACCACGCAGCAACTCTGTGACTTGGCAGACGCCAGCAAGGATTGGGTTCGATCGGCTCGTTTATACTCCCAGCTGATTTCGCTCACGAAAGACACCGATCGTCAAGCGTATGCCATTCGCGGATTGGCTGTTTCGCAGAGGCACCAAAAACAGTACTTAGAAGCGGCGGCAACGTTTGCCAGAGTCAGGACGAATTTTCCGGATCACAGGATTGCTGTCGAGTGCGAGTATTATCGTGCTGAATCCCTGAAAGATGCCGGTGAAACCGATGCCGCCATTGCTGCGTTCGAGGGACTCCTGAAGCAGGTTTCGACGGAAACACCAGCCTCACCGAGCGTAGAAGAACAGGCACCGTGGCTCTATTCCTATCGAGCAGGACTTCAAGCGGCCCGACTCCACCGTCAAGCCAAACGCGTCATCGCTGCGGATGCGGCCTACCAAGACTTGCTGACGCGATTTCCAAAACCACAGAAGTTGGACCAAGTGCTCGATGAATGGGCGGTCCTCAATTACGAAGCCCAAAAGTACGAACGAGCCGACGAAATTTTCCGGCGACTCGTTCAGGAAATGCCGTCGAGCGAACTCGCCGACAACGCACAGCTCAGCCTCGCTGAAAGCGAACTGATCGCCAGCCGACTCGACTCCGCGCGCCAAATTTTTCAGGGATTGCTTGTCTCGGACAAGAGCGATCAGGAAGTGAAGGAGAGATCACTGTACCAACTGATTGTGCTGGCGGTGGATCAAGGACGTTGGGTCGATGTCCGCATCCTCGATGAAACGCTCCGGAGTCAATTTTTAATGAGTCCCTACCGTTGGTATGCGGACTACAGCGTGGCGGAATCGATTCTCGCCAACGACAAAACGAACGCACAGGAATTGAGCTTGGCGACCGAACGCTTGACCGCAATCTGTGGTCAGAGAGACAACCCCACGGTCAGCGGTTTGCCGTGGTTCGATCGCGCATGGGTTCTGCTTTCGGAAGTCCAGTTTCGGCAGAAGCAGTATGAGGCACTGGCACAGACAGTCGAAGATCTGCGTCAACGTTCTGCCAAGTCTGCGTTTTTGTATCAGGCCGAGGAAGTCCTCGGACGCGGATACAAACAACAGGCCCCCCCACAATGGGAAAAAGCAAGATTGGCTTTTGAACGGGTTATCGCCGATCCGGTGGCTTTTCGAACGGAGACAGCTGCCAAATCGCAATTCCTGATCGGTGAAACCTATTTTTTGCAGGAGGAATGGCCGAAGGCATTCATCGCCTACCAAAAAGTCTATAGCAATTACGACTTTCCCGAATGGCAGGCGGCGGCGTTGTTGCAATCCGGAGCGTGCGATGAGCATCAACAAGACTGGAAAGCGGCGGCAGCAACATATCATCTCCTGCTTGAGCGGTTCGTCGACTCGAAGTCCGTTTTGAAGGCCAAACAGCGACTGGCTGCCATCGAAGGCAAGAAATGAAAATTGGTTAAAGATAAAGACGCCGCGCAGGTCACCAAACGACAATGTCATGGCAACTTTGCAACACCACGGAGAGCAGTCTGCCATGCAACTCGCGTTGATTTGTGACGATCCGTTGATCCTTTCGTGGCTCGATGCTTTGCAGGGTGACTGCGGACATGACGTTGTCCTCGCTGTTGTTCTCACGCCTTCGGCGGCGGCTGTTTTGAGGGGCCGGACGGGGATTCAACTCACGAACCGTTGGGAGGACCTGTTGCTTGCGCGTCAGATCGATGCGGTCATCGTCGGTGGTCGCGACCCGGAGGTGTTGAACGCCGCCAAACAACTCGCGACGGCCGGTCAACCGATGCTGTTTCTGCCGAATCCCATGCAGGGATCGACGTTCCTGTATGAGTTGAATCTTATTCGCGACGAAAACAGGGTGAAACTCTGTCCGGCCATGACGCATCGTCGTGACAAGGCCATGATCAGGCTTCGCCAACTGATCGACACGCGAGCTCTGGGAACGACTCGGCAACTTCAGTTTGAGCGGAAAGTTTTTGTCGAATCGACGGCGGCAAAGTTGTCGCAAGAAACGGTCGATGCGGCACTCCTTGGCGATCTCGATGTGCTTCGTTGGTTGGGGGGCAACTACGATCAAGTCGC
>Ga0315284_10001856_pt1 | contig 30137 bp, 14 predicted proteins | sample YL17G09_16_MG_FD_203696 | JGI IMG/M metagenome (GOLD analysis project Ga0315284, IMG submission 203696) | Sediment microbial communities from Yellowstone Lake, YNP, Wyoming, USA - YL17G09_16 | ecosystem: Environmental > Aquatic > Freshwater > Lake > Sediment | place: USA: Wyoming | collected...
ACCTCATTCACCCCAAGATGTTCAGCGATTACGTATCGAGAGTCGCCCCATCGCCTCTTCACCCGGAATAGCTCAATCCGGCTAAACATCTTCCCATCGTTCGAGACGATACGCCGTCGAAGGGTTATCGTTTTATCGTTCCCTCTGCAGGCAGAGTGGCCAGCAGCTTCTTCAATAGCGTGGTCGGCACCAAAAGTGCACCATTTTGTCATCATAATGGTTATGATTCTGATGAAGTTACATGATATAATCAATGGTGAAGTCTCTCTATCAGACGTCTATCTAGCATCACCTCTGACCGCGCCTTGATAACTGCACAACCAGACCGATGGTGAACAAGTTGGTGGGGAAAGTGCCGCCAAGATTGGCCCGAAAATGGCCTCGCCCCCCTAAATGGAGGCATGTGTGCCTGCTCAGTGGGACGTCATCCCTATCACATTTCGTTTGTGCGATTGTCGGGTTATCGGTCAGACCTGATGCTAGAGGCACCATGTATAGGATACCGGGCTATGAATAAGCAAAAACTGAGTCTCACTATCTACATCGTCTATGTGGCCAGCTTGACCGTTGCCGCCGGGGTCATCGTGTTCCTGGATGCAAGGGCTTTGAGGGACCTGCTTGTGGCGGAGAAACCTGCCCTTCTGGCTGTGTTACTTCTTTCCGCGATCGTGGTGGAAGCGGTCCCGATCCGTATGGCTGCAGTGAAGTGTACGACGTTGCTTCCCATCGTCCTCTTGTTTGCCCTTATGCTGACTGGACGTCCGGGTCTCTTGGTCGTCATCTCTGGTGTAGGGACGTTTGTCGGTTACGGCTTGTTGCGAGAGTTCCTATCTCACATCAAGGAAATGTCTGGGCGGACGATGGGGAGAATCTTGTTCTACGCTGCCCAGTCCCTAGTTGCTGCAAGGATCGTCAGCAGTCTATGCTTGCTGTTGCCCGATTCGATGCACACAACTCTCGTACTGGATGTGGGGATAGATATTGGGCTGGTCGGCGTGTACATGCTTCTGTCACTCGGTTTCGTGTCGGCATACAATCGTCTCACGTCTTTCTGCTGGCTGGGCGATATACTTCTACCCACTCCCGATCTCCCGGTATTCGTGCTCATGATCATCGCACCGCTCATCCCCAACTGGCTCTATCAGGTAGTTCCACAAGGTGGGTACTTTCTGGTCGATCTACTGGGACAGGAAGGAGTCAGGTCTTTAGTCATTCTTGGTGTTTGGCCTCTTATGCTGTTGTTCTGCTATGTGGCTTCTACCTACCTGGCGGTAGGCATCGAAAGTGAGGAGACGCAGAAGGAGTATGCTCAGTTCTCCCGCTATGGCGAGAAGATGCTCCACATGGCGGGGGTGACTGAATTGGTGGTCCAGGATATGAAGGCGGCGTTGAGGTGGGATGATTGTATTGTCTACTCCTGGGGCGACAAGGAAAGCGCCTACGAGCTGGAAGGTGGGTTACTCGAAGGGAAACTGACTCTGCGAACTTCCGCAGACGTCATACCGGACGTTGGTTGGCCGAAGGTGGTCAGGCCAAAGGAGAGTATACTGGGAGACGAGGTTGAGCGTGGCAGGCCATGTCTTTTCCAGGGCAGGGATGCTCGGGATTTTGTGAATAGTGTTGGTTACCCTGGCCTCCAATGTACATCGGTCTTGATTATGCCTCTCCAATACACGGGTGTGGAGAGGCGTGACACCGTCCGGGTTGGATTTGTCGTTCTGATAAAGCGAAGAGGAAGGTTTACGTACTCTGACCGTATGTGGGCTGCCAGCCGATCAAGCCGTCAGACGGCTGCGCACATTGTACTGCGCCAGGCTCGCCTGTACCGCGATGTACAGCAATTCCTCGTTGATGTCAAAGCGCAAGTCTCTGGATCTGGCGAAGTCTTGGCAGCTACACAGTCTCTCTTTGCTCGAGGGATAGATCCTGCAAAATTCCTGGATTGGATGGGGCGCGGAGTCCGAGATTACGTCCTTGTCGAAATCGTGAAGGGTATTGCTCAAGGCCATCCCCCTGCAGGCTCTACCCAGATTCTTGGCAAGGATTGGATCGAGAGGCTATATACGCAGCTCAGGCAGGAGAATCTGAATCTACCCGAGAAGCCGACTGACGAGATCAAGAAGGACATTCGCACTGTGGTATCTTCATTGGCCGTGCCATTCGCGATCCCGTATCACTGGCCCATTCCTGAACAAAGTGAGATCAGCCCAGAAATGCAGCATCTCTACTCGCTGCTCTTACGTGCACTTGAGGCCAAGACCGTCGAGGATATTCTGAGCTTCGGGATGGCACTGGAGGACCAAGATAACTTGGACCGTCTAAGTGGAGATTTCCCTGAGACGGTCAAGGAGTTGTCGGATCTACACAAGGTGATTGAGGTTGCCAAGCGCTCTCAGAACCCTGAGTTCGACAGCGAGATTCAGGTGGACCACTTGTCTCAAGCGTTTCGGATGCTCGATTCAACCGATGGTAGGGAGCGCAATGCTCCTGAACTTGTAATTTTGGCGCAGATCCGTAACCGGTGGGCATCGGTGGTCTACAACAAGCGAGAGGAGATGTTGGGGTGGTCTGAGCTAACTATGCAGTTGGAAACTCAGACAGTCACTTTGGCTGCGGAGGGCATAGCCGTTACTCTTCAAATCGGCAACCGAGGAAAAAGTGCTGCTGCGAATATTACGATCCAAATGGAGTCGAGTAGTGAATATGACATCCTAGACCCGGTGGAGCCTGGGCCATCATTGGAGATGCTAGAACCGGGTCAAACTCGCCTAGTGAGTTTCAGGATTCATCCCAGGCGCGAGGATTTTGTGCGCGTGACTTTCAACGCTATGTGGAACGACCGGGTACGCAGTGGCCGCAGGATGAACTATGCAGATAGGATCATGCTTCGGCCGGAAGCGCAGACGTTCATTCCGATCGCCAACCCTTACATTTCTGGCCCTCCACTGAGGCCTGGAAGTCGTTTGTTTGTGGGTCGGGAAGATGTCTTTGAATTTGTACGGGACAGCATCGGCACCGGAGGGCAACACAATGTGCTAATCCTCACTGGCCAGCGTCGCACTGGTAAGACCTCACTGGCATTGAGGATACCGAAAGAACTGGACCGAGGCCGTTATGTTGCCACATATGTAGACGGCCAAGCCTTGGGTACTGAATGCGGGACCGATCTGTTCTTGCGTGATCTGTCGTTGGCGATCTGCGATGGGTTGGAGGAGTATGGCATTGAGTGTAGCCCTCTTTCTCTGGAAGATTCAGGGCGTAGCGCAGCCGAGCGATTTGAGCGCGAGTTTTTACAACAGGCTTTCGGTGCTATCGGTGAACGTTCACTGGTTCTGGTGTTTGACGAATTCGAGGAGTTGGAGGCTCGCGTGAGGGAACGGAAGATAGATGCCGAAGTATCCGGATTCCTTCGCCACTTAATGCAGCATACTCCCAATCTTGCGTTCGTCTTCGTGGGCACACACCGGCTACAGGAGTTGCGTGAGGACTATTGGTCTGTATTTTTCAGCCTGGCCCTGCACCAAAAGATCGGGTTCCTGGACGAGAAGGCGGCTCGACGTCTCATCACCGTACCCCCGGAACAAGACGTTTTTGACCCCTTCGCGGTGGATGAGATCGTTCGACTAACTGCCGGCCATCCGTATTTCATACAGCTTCTCTGTCATTACCTGGTCAACTTCCGAAACCGGTCGAACCTACGGACGATCACTGCCCAACATGTCCGCGACGTGGTTCCTGATATTCTTGCTCAGGCAGAGGGACACTTGGCTCACTTATGGATCACCGCTTCCCTAGAGGAGCAAATGGTCATGGCGGCTACTGCACGGGTGCTAGCCAAGCAAGACTCTGTGCAGGCCAGTGACCTGATAGAGCAGTTGGCGGTCTATAGAGTGGACCGGGATCCTCGAAGTATCCTTCAGGTTGAAGAAGCTCTGGCGAGGCAAGAGATCTTTGAGCGCTTAGATGGAGATATACCTCACTATAGGTTCAGAGTAGAATTGATCCGGCGATGGATTGAGCATAATCAACCATTGAGCCTGGTCGTGGGATCGTTGACTTAGAGGGGAACCGGCCACTGTGGCAGAGAACCCATTCTACAATCGTGGCCCGATCAAGGAGCCGGGCTTTTTTTTCAATCGCCAGGCCGAAGTTGCCCGTGCACTGGAGTTACTGAAGCACGGGCAGAGCGTTTCGATTGTCGGCCAACGCAGGATCGGGAAGACGTCTTTTCTTTATTACGTCTTGCTTGCTGAGACGTTGCGCCAGCACGGCCTGGTGCCAGAGGAATATCTCTTTGCCTTTGTGGACTGCCAGGCGCTCGGGTCTCAGGACCACAATGGAAGTTACGTCGGTATCATCGAGGCGATTGAGGAGCAAGCGCCTGCCGCTGTCCGCGATTCACTGTACGGGATACTTGAGCAACGGGTTGACTCTTACCAGTTGCTCAGGCAACTGGTGAAACGCCTCTATCGTTCAGGTCTTCAGGTCATCGTCATGCTCGATGAATTCGAGTACATGACCCAAAATGAATCGCTTGATTCGAGCTTTTTTTCCAGTTTGCGTTCCCTCACGAATTACAACGTTGTCTTTGTGACGACCACCCGTGTCCCACTGATGAAACTGAGGTATGCCCGCACGACAGACGTGGGCTCGCCGTTCTTCAACTTTTTCTTTTCCCTTCAGTTGGGCCTTTTTGACCCGGCATCGTCTAAGGATATGGTCCGCGCCTTGATGCAGAGAGGCCAGGGTGTGCTGGATGAGACGGTGATAGACTGGGTCGTCGAGGTGGGGGGGAACCAGCCCTTCTTGACCCAAATCGCCGGTTACTGGGCGTGGGAACTGGGGCGCGAAAAGGGTGGGTTAGAACCTCGCGACATGAAGCGGCTGCAATCGGCAGTCTATGAAGACATGGAGAGCCATTTTCTCTATTGCTGGCACCAACTTGCCCAGAAGGAACAGGAGACGCTGGCATCGTTGCCGAGCGATGCCCGTACTCCTGCGGTCGAACGGCTGATGCAACTGGGCCTGGTTGTGGAGGAAGAGGGGCGCTACCGGCCTTTCACGCCCCTCTTTGCGGCTTTCGTCAGCCGCCAGCCGCTGTCCAGTGTCCTACGCGCGGGCACGCTGCGCTTCGACCTGGCGCTGCGCCAGGTATACGTGAACGATCTTCCGGTTGATTTGAGCCCTTCTCAATATGTGGCACTGCGTTTCATGGTCGAGAATCTGGGACAGTCGGTGTCTTACGAGGAACTGGAACGGGAACTCTGGCCAGGGGAACTCTATCAGGGGCCAGAACGGATCAAGGGGCTGATTAGCAAGCTCAGAACGGCGCTTGGTCCGGCAGGAGAGTGCATCGAGAACCGCCGTGGATTTGGGTATGTGCTGGGACTGCCACCAGAACAACAAGTCGGTGGTATGATATTGGCTTCGTGATTACCCCATCGGCTCGCTACAGAACTCAAAGCTGTGTTGGGGAGCAGGTGTTGCAAGGAGCGGTCGAAATGTCTGTTGATCCAAGGCTTGCTGAGTTGCACCAGGCACTCGTTGATCGTTATGACCTGGAGGAATTGCGTACTTTCTGCGTCCATTTGGGCACAAACTTCGATGACCTGCGAGGGGAAGGTCGTTCAGGTAAGGCCCGGGAACTGATCTTATGGCTGCAACGTTGCGGAAGACTGGATGAACTTGAGCCCATCACTCAAGGGACAAAGCGGACTCATCAGAAAGGGGCGCTTACGCCAGACCTGGACAATCCCTACTTCCACCGGGGCCCTATTAGAGATCCGAGATATTTCTATGATCGGGAAGAGGATCTGCGCCAGGTAACGTCGTCAATAAGCCAAGGGCAGTGTGTGTCCTTGGTTGGCCCCCGCAGAATTGGCAAAACGTCTTTGCTCTTTCGCTTACAGGCCCTGTACGATCAGTTGTCTGGCGAAAAGGGAGAATATGTCTGCGTTTTCATAGATGGACAGACGCATCAGGGAACCTCGCTCTCGGAATTTTGTTCGGAGATTCTCGATAAGGTATGTGCGGCCATGAACCAACAGGACAGACGAATCTTGCCTGCGGAGAGTCCCCAGGAAAACATGAATTTTGCCGATCTGAACCGAGCGATTGGATCCTTCATACACCGGGGGATTAAACTGGTATTGCTCATTGAAGAGTTCGACGCCTTGGCTGAGAATCGCAATTTCGACCTGGCTTTCTTTAGCGGCCTGCGCAGCCTGGCTACCCTTGGCGCGGTCTACGTAACGGCCAGCAAGCGCACGCTTTTTCAGATGAACCGCGAAAAGGAAGTGCTGGGGTCACCCTTTTTCAACTACTTTGAGACGATGGAGCTTGGCTTATTTGACGAGGCGTCGGCGCTCAGGTTGATACGCGAACCTTCGGCAGAGCGTGGAATGCATTTTGATGAACATACGGCCGCCGAGATACTCCGCCTGGCCGGCAGGCACCCCTTCTTCCTGCAACGAATGTGTCACACCGCTTTCGAGATGTGTCGTGCGAAGGGGGGAGCGCTGAGCCAGCAAGGCCTTGACCAGGTGCGTACCAAGAGCCGGCGAGCATTACGGGACCACATGGCCAGTTATTGGATGGATCTGGGATCAGAAGAGCAGCAGATCTTGTTTAAGGTAGCAGCCGGTAGAGCCGTGCAGCAGGACTCATCAGAGGTGACGCTGGAAAACCTGGAACGTCAATGCCTGCTGGTTAAAACGGACGGTGACTACCAGCTTTTTTCGGCGGTATTTGAAGATTATGTGCGGGCTCAGCCCCAATTCAGGGATTATGTACAGGCTCAGCCCCACCCGAGTTTCATACCTCAGGAGAAATGGCTGGATCAGTTCCAGAATTGGGTGAAATTGGGGGAGGGGGAGATTTCCGTAGTGTACAAGGCCTACCAGCCCGAACTGGACCGCTACGTCGCCATCAAGGAACTGAAGCCGCAGGCCGACATCCTGAATCAGCATGCGGAACGCTTCCGCTGTGAGGCGCGCTCGATTGCACGTCTGGACCACCCCAATATTCTGCCTGTCCACGATTTCCATCAAGGGGCTGATCGGGCTTACATAGTCATGAAGTACGCTTCTCATGGATCGTTGGCGGATCGTATGAAAGAATTACAGGGGCCGTTCGATCTCGTTAAGGCAATTGGCATCGTAATCTACGTGGGGCGCGCATTAGAATACGCCCACCGGCGTGAGATCATTCACCGCGACGTCAAGCCCGCCAACATATTCATGGGGGAGGATGATTGGCCCCTGTTGGGGGATTTTGGCTTGGCACTGACCAGAGGGGAGGCGCCGGCGAAAGAGACGGGCTTGACCGGTTCGTCGGACTACGTGTCGCCTGAGCAGGCTATGGATGCCAGGGACGCCGACCATCGCAGTGACATCTATTCTCTGGGAGTAGTTCTATACCATCTGCTGGTCGGCGAAATACCCTACGTAGACGAAGCCCATCCTGGAGCTCGGTTGATGAAGCGTATCACACAAGGTGTTCCAGGCCCCCGACTGAGGAATCCACGAATCTCAGCGAATCTGGAACACATCGTCCTGAAAGCCACAGCCACAAGGCCCCAAGATCGTTACCAAACGGCCGAGGGTATGGTTGAGGGTCTGGAAGCCGCTCTTGAAGGTGAAGGCGAGCCCCAGGGCAGCGATACTCTTCACAGATATGATGTGTTCATCAGCTACAGCCATCAGGACAAAGAGTGGGTGAAGGGCACACTGCTCCCTGAGTTGGAAGGAGCGCGTTTGAAAGTGTGTATTGATGAGCGTGATTTCGAACTCGGCATACCTGTTCTGGTTAATATAGAGGAAGCTGTGAAGTATAGCCGAAGTTCGTTGATTGTGCTGACCCCCGATTGGGTTGAGAGCAAGTGGGGCAATTTCGAGAGCATGCTCGTCCAGACCATGACTCTAACCGGACGTCATCACCGGCTAATACCGCTGTTACTGAGAAGTTGTGAAATCCCGGAACGGATCAAGATCCTGACCTATGGAGACTTCACAGAGGCTGGGGACCGTGCCTTTCAGTTTCAGCGTCTAATCGGAGCACTGAAGAGAGGTTCTATCGAGGAACTACCTGGTTCAGAGGATGAAGGTGCTCAAGAGCGATAGAGAGGATTGGGTAGGGATCTGCAGCTTTTCGTGAACACCGGGTCGTGCAGATCGTGAATGCGTCAGGTGCCGGATTCCACCGATGATAGATCGGGGGGCCGGCACCTGCGATTTCTTCATCAGAGTGGGGAAGTTGGTGTTCTATCCTGCTTCCTCGACAACTCGAACTCGTGTTCCCCGTGGTTGACTTTACGGTCAGAGTATAGTACAATATGTATTGTCCACGGGGGAGGGCCTCGTTTTCTTTCGGCGCAACAGGGTGAGACCTTCAGATTGGGCGACCCGATAGAGCAGGTTCTCAAAGGCGGGATCACGATGCGCGATGAAAAAGGATACCCTTCAGTTGGTTGCACGTGGTGTGGTCGATTCGCCCGGCCATACTCCTCTACTTGTCTCCAACCGGCTTACTTGCCTGCTGGTTTCCCATAGACATCCATTGTGAGAAGTCACCATGTCACTGGTACCTGACCAGGTTCTGCTGGACAAATACAGGATCGAGAGACCACTTGGCTCTGGGGGGTGGGGAGACGTCTACCTGGCTACGGACCTGCAACTGGGCAGATCAGTGGCCATCAAGCACCTCAAGGCGAACTGGGCCAGGGATGAAACGATCCTACACCGGTTCCTGCAGGAGGCGCAAGTCATCGCGGGCCTCAAGCACCCGGCCAACATCGTCATCATCTACGCGTTGGAGCACGATGGCGATGAACACTACATTGTCGAAGAGTACGCCGAAAAGGGAACCGTTAGTGACCTCCTGAAAGAACAGGCCAAGTTGTCCATTGATCAGGCTCTGGACATCACCCTGGCCATCTGTTATGCTTTGGAGGTCGTGCATCTGAAAGGGATTGTCCACCGCGACATCAAACCCAGCAATATCCTGCTTTTCGAAGGCTCGAAGGGAGACCTCGTGCCCAAACTGTGCGATTTTGGCGTCGCGCACGTGCCGAATTCCAGTGAGAAACCGCTTACTTCCGATGGTGCCGTATTGGGCACCGTTCAGTACATGTCCCCGGAGCAAATCAAGGGTGAAGTGGTAGACGAGCGCTCGGATACCTATTCCCTGGGTGCAGTGTTGTACGAGATGCTGGCAGGCCACACCGTTTTCACTGGCAACGTGTACGACGTCTTGCAGGCCCACGTGAGCAAAGAACCCTGTCCACTCGCGTTGGAGAGGCCGGAAATACCGTCCCGTTTGAACGATCTGGTGCTGCGTACCCTCTCCAAGGATCCCGCGGATCGCTACCAGCAGGTGGGTGACATGCGGAAGGTGTTGGAGCAGATCAGGCGCCAGAGGAAAGAGAAGCAGGAAAAGGCAGAATCGCTGTATGCCCAGGGCATGGCGCACCTGCAGGCCAGGGAATGGCAGCAAGCCTACCGGGTCTTTCAAGAGATCGTCAACGTCGCTCCGAATCATCAGGAGGCTGCCGCCGGGCTGGAGGAATCCAAGGCCGGGCTGTACGGAGAAGCGCAGGATTGTCTCCGGCGCCAGCAATGGCCGGCGGCCATTGAGCGCTTGCTGGCCCTCGTCCGCCTGGATGTAGGTTACAGGGATGTGGTCGAACGACTGGAGGAGGCCAGGAAGCAGCAGAACCTCGAGATTCTGTATGCCCAAGGGACTGCATATCTGGCCAAGGGGCAGTGGCCGGCGGCGGCCGCCAGGCTCAAAGAGGTTGCCAGCCTGGATCAAGGATACTGTGACGCCAGCGCCAGGCTAGCAGAGGCGGAAAGACAACAGAAGTTGGAAGGTCTTTACGAGCGGGCAACGGGGCAGTTCGGGCGAGGAAACTGGGCCGCTGCCGTCGAGGTTCTTACAGAGATTGGTAGACTACAGCCTGGCTATCGGGATGTGCAGGTCAAACTCAATGAGGCAAGCAAGCGACAGCGGTTGGAGGACCTGTACCGGCAAGGGCTGGAGCACTTGAACAAAGAGGAGTGGTCGCAAGCGAGCCTGGCCTTTGGGCAGGTCGTAGAGTTGGATGGCAGTTTCCAAGACGCAGCGGTGAAACTCAGGCAGGCCGAGGAGCAACAGGAGTTGAGCGAGTGGTACAATAGAGCGCTCAGGCTGGAGAGACTGGAGGAGTGGGAAGAAGCCTATCAACTGTTTCATCAGATACTGAGTGCTGACCCTGGCTACAAGGACGTATCCGACAGGCTGGCCAGGACTGTCAGGCTGAGAAATCTGACTCAGCTCTGCCAGGAGTCGGACGAACTTGCGGCTGCCGGGCAGTGGCAGGAGGCCGTGGACAGGCTCAGCGAGGCTGTTGAGCTTGATCGCCACCATGGGGTATTAGATCGTAAAGCCCGAACAGGACTGCGCTCCAAGTTGAGGGCTGCCAGAAATGGCCTGAAACAGCGGGAGGCGGCTCACAGAATTGGGGTTCAGAGTACCTGGCCCCATCCTCGACCGGCCGAACGGTTGTTTGACTCGAGAAAGATGGCGTGGAGGGTTCTGATCGGCCTGGTACCCAGTAGCATTTTTGCCATATTGGTAAGATCGTATATCCTCCCTTTGAGCGTAGGGCAGTTGATGTTGCTCGGACTGGGTATTCTGATGATTTGGCTCGCTTTGTGGATGGTGTACGACATTCTTCGAGGGTCTATGGATCGCTCTGATTGACCGACCCACAAGCCGCAAAGATGAGGAGAGGATGTATGGCATCACGGCAGCGTCTAAGGAATATCGTGCTGGTCGTCGCGCTGTTCATATTCATCGTAGGGGTGCTGTTAATTGGTTGGGTGGTGTATGCCAATAACACCCGCAACATCCAGGTGACAGTGCAGGCTGATGCGGTCGAGACGGTAGTTGATGCGGAAGAGATCCCTTTACCTAACTGTGGTGGCACCGGGGAACTATCACAGTCGTTGAGTTCCCAGACGATGGTCAAGAGGAGCGTAAGCGTTGGAACCAGGGCGACTACCAGTGTGGGTGAGGAGGTTGAAATTCCGCAAGTAGTGAAACTGCAACTGAAGAATGAGGTTGAATCTGCCTACCAAGAGGTCTATGAGGCTGCACGTTCTCGCCTGGACACGATCGTAATGCGAGCGGAGAAGCATACTTCTGTCATCTATACCGTCGAGTGGGAAGAACAGGAGTACAGCTCCGTCGTCTCGTACGTGGTAGGGGGCGAGGTGTACACGGCGCCCTATACATATACGCTGTGTGTTCCCAAAATTAGAGATAGCAGGGAAGTCGGTTGTCCGATCGTGACTGCCAGTTGGGTGCCGGAGACGCCGACCGTGCCTCCCATGCCGACCTATACGCCTACTGCCACTCAGATCCCGGTGTCCACACTCACTCCCACTCACACTTCGACGCCTACCTACACACCCACTGTCACTTCCACGCCCAGGCCGAGAGCCACGCCCACGCCGGCGCCACCGCATTGTGCTCCACCCCGGTTGGTGGGGATAGAAGCTATCGCGTGCAACGTGACGTTCAAGTGGGATTGGCCTGGGACGCTGGCCAGCGACGAATGGTTTGCTGTAAGAGTGGGCAAACTGCCCGACGTCCCCCACAGCCAGTACTGGGGGAAAGAACGCGCATATACGTACTCCATGTTGACCTTGGGTGGGGCAAGTGGTGATTACAACTGGGAGGTCGCCGTCTGTCGGGGTGATCCTGCGTCAGCCAAATGCGAACAGTTGGCCGTCAGTGAGCGGGATGCCTTTTGGTTTGGAGGGTGCCCGGAGCCGCCATCGCCGCCGCCATTCTAAGCGCCGGCTACTCATCGCCGACGCACATGCGGTTGCCTGTGCAGGGCTGGCAGCCCCAGCGGGAGGGTAAGGAGATGAAAGCGTGGGTGTGCTTGCTTGGGGTGGCGATCACGGTCGTCTTGCTGGTCCAGGGAGTTGTGTCCGTCGTTTCCCATCAGGCCAGTGCCTCCGCTTTTTCCACCACGATGAGGGCCTTTGAGGCCGGCCACACGGGTAGCGACGAGCCGTCTGTGGACAAGATCTACTCTCCCACCGGGTATATGGATAGCGTGACGGTCAGCGGCCCAACGGCGGGAATTGTTCAGACCGACTACACTTTCACGGCGACCGTCAGGCCGGTCACCGCTGCGCAGCCCATTACCTACGTCTGGCAGGCCACGGGGCAAAAAGTGATGACACATACACGTTGCCTGACCGACACGGTCACCTTCGCCTGGAGCACGGCCGGTACGCAGGCCATCACGGTGACGGCTACGAACAGGTACAACAGGGTTGCCGGCGTTTACTCGATCGCGCTCACCGGCGGCTTCTCGCCGCTGATCAGTGTGACCGTCAATGGCCCGAGCGTGGGTTTTGTCCAGAGTCCATACACCTTCGTCGCCACCGTCAGCCCGGTCACGGCCACGCGGCCCATTACCTACGCCTGGCAGGCCACGGGGCAGCAGGACGCGGTGACGATCACAAACGCCCTGAGCCATACCGTCACCTACGTTTGGAGCGAAACGGGCACTCAGACCATCGTGGTCACAGCCACGAATGACGGGCGCCCAGTTACCGGCGTGCATTCCATCTCGATAGGACGACGCCAGGTCAATCTGCCATTGGTTCTGCGTGATTGGCCACCCATCCCGGCAACGCCCAAGTTATCTCACATTGACAACGCGGACATTGATGGCAGTTATGACGTCCCTTGGAGTGCTGCCAGCAGGGCCGAATCCTACGTTGTGGAGGAGGCCACAGACCGCCTGTTCACTGTCACCACGCAGGTCTACACGGGTACGAGCACGAGCCATTTGATCAGCGGCCAGACCGATGGATGGTACTATTATCGTGTCAAAGCGTGCAACTGTTGGGGGTGTAGCAGTTGGTCCAACGTAGAGGGGGTAGGTGCGTGGTACGAGTACGATCCTGAGTACGACGATTCGAATGACGTGTGTTCCCGGGCCAACGGTCCACTGGTTTCTGGCCGGCGCTACCATGGCTACCCCAATGATACGTGGGATTGCTTCAAATTTCATCAGGACAGCGACGGGGACATCGAAGTGGAGTTGGCTGACCACGTCGGCAGGCGCGTGTATCTGTGGCTGCTGGATGAGAACATGAATCCGGTAGGCATTGACGACAGTTCTCCGTTTCGCATTCAGTATGCGGGGCCTGAAGGGCAATACTACGTCTGTATCTACACAGGTTCTGGCTACACCACCACCACGCCTTATGCCCTTACGGTAACGTTTCACCAGGCCCAGATTGGTGCGGGAGCGGGTTGGTGATCGGCGGGCAGTTCACGTGCCGGGTCAAGTTGTTGACTTTGCGCTCAGAATATAGTACAATGGGAATTGTCCGCGAAGAGCGACCCCATTTTCTATGAACGCAGCAAGCCCGTTCTTCAGGACGATAGGTTAGATCTCTGGGGCGGGGATCAAGATGCGTAGGAAAAATGGGAGTTCTATGGCCTGTTACACCGAGTGTAGTCGAGTGACTCGACTATAGACTGAATCTCTCCATTGATTCTCCCCTCCCAGCCTGCGTATAGGTGTTTGGTTCCGCGTGACTTTATGAGAGGAAGTGGAGTCTGAGAGGAGGCCGGCAATTGGCGGATTGCCGGCTGCCAGAACGTCCCAAGCGAAGGGGGTTGCCACCATCAGTTGACTGTCAGTGAGCGGGGAGTCTTTTGTTTGGGAGGATGGATATGCGAGCAATAGCAGAGCAGTCTGATGGGGCGGAACGCGAAGGGTACTGTAGGTTTGCGGGGAGAACTGGCAAAGTAGGGCTTGCGTTTCTAGTCGCGGCTGTGGGCCTGGTGGTGCTCGTCTCCACCTGCGGACCGGAGCATGGGCCGGGCAACCTGGGGGACGACGGCTGGCGGCAAAACGTGTCGGTGGCTGGCCTCACCCATGAGGCTCTGACCAGCGTGCCTTTTACCTCAAGCGCCCAAACGTGTGCCGGTGTGCATCTTGCATCTGATTTGCGGCTAGAACCCCCGGCTCAGTCACAGGCGGTAATCGTGACTTCAACGTTGCCATACACGATAACGGTTGGATGGCAACTGTTCAATGAGGCTGATTCCACCCACGTTGTGTCCGTCACCATTCTCTCCTCTCAGGGCTGGGGCTGGCAGGTCATTGCACCCTCATTCCCCTTTACTCTGACCCGAAGAGCATCTGTCGCGATCCAGGCGAGGACGGTGTTGTCAGGCGCCATCGTACCTGATGCAGCATGCGTAACGGACACCCTGGACATCAGCGTGACCTATCTCAGTTGTGGTAACGTAGTGGCCACTGCGGTTGCCACGACAACCGTGTTCTACAGAACGGACCTGGCACTTGAGAAGCGTGCGCAGCCAGACACCGTCACGGCGGGAGAGCAGTTGACCTATACACTCACGTATACCAATGTGGGCCACTTTGTGGCCAAGAACGTGGTCATCACCGATTTCCTGCCGCCAAGTGTGACAGTGGTCTACTCAAGCTCATCGCCAGTGCTGGTGTCCGACTCACACACCGTGATATGGAAGCTTGGCGACCTCGCTCCGGATGGCAAGCCCAGTCCGATTACCCTCGTGGTAACAGCGAGCAACACTATTACGGATGACCGATCGCTTGTGAATACTGCGACGATCGTGGCCGGGAATGCAGACCCGATGACAGCGCCGATTACCACTACGGTCAGGCCAGTTCCCCCTCGGTCTTGTACAGCGTTTTGTATATATCTCCCTGTTGTTCAGAAGTCTTATCCGCCTACGCCCGATCTCAGCACTTCTCGCAAGACGGCTACGTGGCTAGCTTATGACTCGCGATTCGTCGTTGGCTATACGATCACCCTCACCAATACAGGTACCCTAACTGCCACCGATGTCCGCCTCACGGACACCATCCCGGTCAGCACCACTTACGTCTCAGGCAGTCTCGTGCCGGTACCGGCATGTGTGTATACGAGTACGACAACCCAGCGCCAGGTTGTGTGCAATGGGTTGACGATAGGGATTAGCCAGACCATCACGGTCTCGTTCCAGGTGGAGATGGACCGAGGATTCTCTTGTGTCGTTGATAACACAGCTCTTGTGTATGATGGGTACAATCCGCCTCTTGCCCTAACAACTTCGACCAGCCCATTCCCCCGCATCCTCAATGGTGGGTTTGAGACGGGAGATCTCACGTGCTGGCAATCGGGCGGTGGTCTGGTGGTGGGGACTGTACCCAAAGTGTGGAAAGATGGGCCTTGCCTGGCCGGCCAATCTTGTGCCCGACTGGGGGGTGACGACAAAGTATACTCAGGCCATGTGCCGCTGGACACATACGGGGGGATCTGGCAGACCTTCACTGTGCCGGTTGCCTCCGAGGTGCCTGATCCTCAGATCACGCTGAGTTATCGTGTGTTCAGCCATGACCGTGTGTATGACCGGGACAACAACCGCTATTATGACGACTTTGAGGTATCGGTGAACGTGCCACCAGGTGCAATCACCAAGGCTGACCGTCACAGTCGTGGCTGCAACGTATGCAGCCCGTATCCTGCGGCGATGACGATACCCGTCACCGGTCCCGGCCTGCTCTTCTGCGGCGGCAACAGGACCTGTAGTCGCCCGATGACAGATGTTCCCTATGGCACCGGCTGGCTCACGGTGACACTGCAACTGGATTCAGGGGTATTTGGGGGCAAGGAGATCACGCTCTATATGGCCAACTGGAACCGGCGAACAGTGGACTTCAACACCTGGACTTATGTGGACAACGTCCGCACGAATTGGTAGGCATTATCTGCATCCCATTGCGGCGGCCTCTGTGTATCCGGTCGTTCAGAGGTTCGTTCAGAGGCCTGTGCTATACTTGATGATCCATGAGCAAACTGTGGGGGTTGTGCCTCGGCTATGACTGAAAAGCAATTTGTGTGGGCAAGTGATTGACTTTGCGCGCATAGTGTAGTACAATAGACATCGTCCGCGGGCAACAACCCCGTTTTCCTAACACGGCAAGATGCCCTTCGGGTCTGGGCAACCCGGCGGGGCAGTGTTCTGGGGGGACCACGATGTGCAGGAAACATGGGCACTCCATAGTTCGTCGCACCTGCTGTGGCCAGGCAACTGGACTGCATGCCTCTGACTATCTTCGATCGGTTTACCCACTCTGTGGTCATCAAAAGAATATGTGTTGGGGAGGCTATGGTGTCTGAGAAGACAGCGTTATCACAGCCATTCATCTCCGGCCGTCCTGTACGACCCGACGAGTTCCTGAACCGGGAACCTGAACTGCGCACGATCTTCAACCGGTTGCGCAACGGAGAGTCCACTGCAGTAGTGGGTGAGCCGCACGTTGGTAAGACTTCGTTGTTGCTCAAACTGGCCAATGGGGCGACACAGCGGGCCTACCTGGGCGAGCCTGCCCGGTCCCTGGTCGTCTCCTTCCTGGACCTGCACCCTATCGGCAGCGATTATACACCGGCGGCCTTCTGGGAAGAAGTCCTCAAGCCGCTGCAGGAGCATCCGGGCCACCCAGCCATGGCCCGGCGATTGGAGGCAGTCACCCAGGCGGGTTACGCCCGCCAATCTCTGGAGCGGCTCTTTCGTGACCTGGGTAGGCAGGGCCGGCTGCTGGTGCTCCTGCTGGACGAATTCGATCGGCTGCTGAACCATCCGAATTTTCAGGCCCCAGCCTTCTTCGCCCTACTGCGTTCCCTGACCACCCACGTTGGTGGGCTGGCCAAGGTCATGGTCAGTCGCTTGTCGGTAGCGGAAATGAACGAGTGGGGCCGAGGATTACTATTCGCCGGTTCTCCTTTCTTCAATGATGTTATTGAGGTGCATCTGCGCCCTTTCGATGAACCGACGGTAAGTGTGCTTCTGGACCGGGTGGGTGCTGCCTTTTCTCTTGATGATCGGCGGTTTATCCGCCGCGTTGCCGGCTGCCATCCCTTCTTGCTCCAGGCAATGGCAGCGACTTTGTTTGAAACAGCGGGCAATGACCGCCAGACTCGTGCTGCCGAGGACTTCTACGAGCGAATCTCCTCCCACTTTGATGACCTATGGCATAGCGTCGATGATCGTACCCGTACAGCAGCGGTCATCCTCAGCCTGGTGGAACTGGGGGGGCGTGCGTTGGGAAAGGATTTCTCCTATGGTGAGATTGAGAAAGTGGATGCTCTTGGCCCCGAACTGAAAAGACTGGCCGAGCGAGGCCTGGCCGAACAGGTGGGCAAGGGCTGGCAGTTTGACCGTGAGCATCTGCTTCTCTGGCAAGGGGAGCGGTGGACGATAGGGGCACAGGCGTTCGCCTGGTGGGTGCGCGATGTGGTTATCGCGAGGACACGCCAGGTGCCAGCCTACGATGAGTGGTTGGCAGGCCATCGTTACCGTATCTTGCTGACACAGGAGCAATGGGAGTGGCTGCTGGGTACGGTGCGTAAGATGCCCATGTGGGCGATGCAAGGGGTGGGGGCGCTGGCCCGATTACTCTTTGAGGAGTTGATGAGGAGATGGCAGGGATGAGCCAGGCGGCTAACCCTTATGTAGCCGGTACCCCCCTGCGCGGAGAAAAGGGTTTCTTTGGCAGGCAGGACATCATGGACTGGGTGGCGCGTGAGCTACGTAACCCGACGACCAATGCTCTGGTCCTCTACGGTCAACGCCGTATAGGCAAGACGAGTCTGCTCCTGCAGCTCAATCGTACCCTGTCTGCTACCGGCTTCCTGCCCATCTATTTTGATTTGCAAGATCAGGCCGCCAATCCTCTGGGAAAGGTGCTGGTCAATCTGGCCGAAGAAGTTGCCGATTATGCCGACCTGGAGCCGCCCAGGCCGGAGGACTTCGATGCTGAGGGGCATTTCTTTCGCCAGGATTTTCTGTCACGCCTCTACCAGGCTTTGGGGGATAAACGCCGCCCTGTCTTCCTCCTGGACGAATTCGACGTGATGGACCCGGTGGCCGCAACTGAGCTGTCACAGGTACCGGCCGATCGCGCCCTCCTTCCCTTCCTGCGGCAGGTGATGAACGAGGACCCCAGGCCGGCTTTTGTCTTTGTCGTCGGCCGACGGGCGGAGGATTTCTCCCTGGACTTCGGCGCCACTTTCAAGGCCTCGCTGGTGCAAGAAATCTGGGTGTTGGACTGGCTAAGCGCCGAGACGTTAGTGCGTCAGGCAGAAGCCAACGATACGCTACGCTTCACGAGCAAGGCAGTGGCACGCGTTCTGAGTCTGACCAGTTGTCATCCCTACCTGACCCAGTTGCTTTGTCAGCGGATCTGGGAGCGGGCCTACGCTGGCAATCCGACGGCAACCCCCCAAGTGGATGTAGCAGAGGTGGAATCTGCTGTGCCTGATGTGTTGGAGGCGGGTGACCAGGCGTTGGCCTGGCTCTGGAGTGGGCTGAGCCCGGCCGAGAAAATATACGTCGCTGCTTTGGCTGAAGTCGCAGGTGAAGGGCAGACCATCCCTGAGGACCGCGTCATCCAAGTGCTCACGGCGCACGCTGCCCGATTGCGCAGACGAGAGGTGGAACTGGCTCCCCAGGATCTGGTGAAACGGCACATATTGGAGCAGGCTGAGGACAGGGAATATCGCTTCGCCGTCGAGCTCTTCTGCTGTTGGGTGCGTAAGGGTAGGCGCCTGGTAGATGTGAAGAATGAGCTGGATCGCATGGAGCCGTTCGCAGATCGCCTTTACGGAATAGGAAAGGAGTGTTTTGATCGGCGGCAGTGGGAAGATGCTGTCCGGTTTTTCCGGGAAGGGCTCAAAAAGAATTCCCGCCACTTCCGTGCCCGACTCTACCTGGGCGAGGTACTGCTGGAATTAGGTCAGACTGATGAAGCGGTGGGCGAACTAGAGTTAGCCTACGAACTGGACCGAGATGAGGCTCGCTATGCTCTGGTCCGCGCTTTGGCGGCCCAGGCACAAGCGCGAAAGGAAGCAGGGGACGAGGACGGAGCACTGGCTGTTTATAAGCGGGCACTACAAGTCTCTCCCAATGAACGGATAGTGCGGGATAGGTGGGCTGCTATCTGGAAGCACCGGGGTGATTTGGCACTGAAGCGGAATGACTTTCCAGCAGCACTGGCCGCCTACCAAGAAACAGGGGACTCCGAGGAAATCACCCAGCAGGTGCTGGGTGCTTTGGAGGCGGAGGCTCTAATACATGAGCAGACAGAGGCGTGGGCAGAGGCCATTGAGCTACTTGGAAAGATTGTCGGCATAGATCAGAACTACGGGAATGCCTACACCAGGCTCGAGCAGGCTAGAGCACACTATAGGCAACAGCGAGAACTTGCTGAACGGAGGCCCGCTGAACTGTACGCCCAGGGCATTGAGTTTCTAGGTAGCCACTCTTGGGAAGAGGCTGTGGATAGCTTTACGAAGTTGATTGGCATTGATCCTAGATACAAGGATGTCTGGGAAAGATTGGATGAAGCAACGAAAAAGGCCAGGGAGTTCGAAGACCTTGATAGACTCTATCGCGCAGGTAAGGTCTATTTCGATAAGAAGCAATGGAAAGCGGCTGTTGACTACCTGAAGTCTGTGGTTGATTCAGGCGAGCAGTATAAGGATGCTGCTGTACTGCTTGATGAGGCCAATAAGCAATTGAAGCTACAGACACTGTACACCGAGGCATCGGAGCGACTCAGGGAGGAAGATTGGGCTGAGGCAATCAAAGCACTTGACGAACTTGTCCGCATTGATCGGAACTATGAGGATTCTCAAACTAGACTCAACCAGGCCCAAGCACAGTACCGACTGCAGAGCCTGTACGAGCAGGTATTGAGGTACTTTGATGATGAGGATTGGTCTCAGGCAATCAGAGACCTGAATATGATCCTTAGGGAGGCCCCAAATTATCGGGATGCTGCCAATCGACTGAAGGCAGCACAAAGACAGCAGGACATCGCTGAACTGTATAGTGCTGCTGTGGGGTTTCAAGAGACTGGCCAATTGGACAAGGCCATTGATGGGTTCAGAGACATCATCCATAAGGTTGGTGTCTACGAAGATGTTCTCATCAGACTAGACAAAGCCCAGAAGCAACAGGAACTGGCCAGGAGGGTCAGACAGGGCGAAAGCTATGCGCGTCAGCGAAGGTGGAAAGAGACTGTTCAGGAACTTGAACAAGCCCGTGCGATCGACCCTGATCGTCAAGACATTCGGGCAAGACTTGAGGAGGCCCACTGGCAACTTCGCCTCGAGGAACTCCGCGAGCGAGGGGAAGCAAGCCTTCGTGCCGGCAATTGGCAAGAGGCGACTGGGATCCTTAAAGAGTTGCACAGGCTTGTCCCGTTGGATGTCAATGCAATGGCGAAACTTGAGGAGGCGAGAAAACAGCTTCAACTTGAGATGCTATACAATGAGGGAATGAGGCAATACAACAGAGAGAGGTGGGGAAAAGCAGCGACTGCTCTTGGAAAAGTCGTAAGTCTGGCTCCAGATTATCGTGACGCGGCGGCCAAGTTGAAGATTGCCCGAGAAAACTTGAGCCAGAGCAGTCCACTTGTTAGATTCCTGACCAACCCCGTATTGGCGGGTTTCGCCAATGTAGCCCAAGTTATCGCTTTCATCGCAGCAGTGGTCCCTATAGTCGTAGGGCTTGTCATTGCGGTATCCCGCTTCGCCGGTTCTGTTGTCGCTACGCCGACGCCAAAACCGCTGACGCTCTGCAATGGCACCTTTGACGACGAATTCGAGTGCTGGACGCACGGCGGCGAACTTAAGCAATCTGTTAAGTGCGAGGGAGGTCAATGTTATGCTGTCCTTGGCAGCCCTGACTATGAGTGTGAAGGCGGGGTGCCAGTGGGACAGGCCTGGATGAAGCAGTCTTTCCAGGTGCCACAGACGATCAGCCCCACGCTTTCGCTGAGATACCGCGTCTTCAGTCACGATGTCTATGTCAACGACTCGTTCCAGGTGCAGATCAACGACGACGTGGTTGGCGAGTTCGGAAATCACCTGTGGAGCGTGCCCACTTGCGATGGTGAACCCTGGGACTCTGACTGGCAACCCGTCGAGTTCGACCTGAGTCGCTATAAAGGACAGAACGTGGAAGTGTTACTCAGCAATGCCAACGGTAAGTATGAATGGTGGAATACATGGACGCGCGTTGACGATGTACAAGTTCGTTGACCTTCTATATCGAGCCATGGAGGGATGGAGAAAGAGCCTGTGCATGTTTGATCATTGAGTAACGCCGAGGGTAACTATGAATTCATTGGGCCATGATTGCAGCAGACTTTGCAGATCCGTTCCTGAGTGTCTGGGCATTACTTCTACCGCTATACCAGCCCTGCTGGTCGTAACCTGTCTGGCAGTGTTGGCTATGTTCTCGAACATCTCTTGTGGTCCACCGCCACCTTCCCCACTACCGCTACCTTCCCCATATGTGACGCCACTTCCTCCAACATCTACTTCTACTTCGGTCGCACCTGCCACCTCGACCCCGTATGTGATTCCGATACTGACACCTACGCTGCATTCACCGGTGACACTCGTTGCGCCGGAGGACGATGCATGTGTAGACTGTGGAACGCCAGTAACGCTACGCTGGAGTTGGCCCCATGGACTGGAAGCTGATGAATGCTACCGGTTGAGATTATGGGGAGCGGAGCAGACCCCTGACTTGTTCTCTCTTACGACGACAGATGATCAGTTTGATCTTTCCACTTCTGACTATCCCCCAGGAGCATACAACTGGGCAGTCGCTGTGGTCAATTCTATAACGCATGAGCCGGTGAGCAAGGAGTCCAAGTCGCTTCACTTCCATATCGCCCCGCCTCCCCCAGTTGTGCGCAGTATATCGCCAGCGGTGACAGAGAAAGGCATCAGCGTGACCGTGGTAGTCAGTGGGGAGAACTTTACCCTCCCTCTTACTCTCACAATCGGCGTGCCTTTGTCGGTGACAGTCGTGAATTCCAACACGATCACAACCACTATCCCGACCACCTTGGGGGTTGGCAAGTATCCTGTGGTTGCGCAGGATTTCCGTGGTGAAGGCGATTCGTCTGCTTTCTTCACAGTGAAAGGACCGCCACCGCCGACCGTCACACCCACACTACCATCCTGTCACTATCCTCCACCCACGTTGACAGGAAACGGCATTGTAGAACGCAACGTGACCTTCAGGTGGGATTGGTCTGGAGTATTGGCTGAGGACGAGTGGTTTGCGGTAAGGGTAGGATATCTGCCGGATATTCCCCACAGCCAGTACTGGGCGAAGGAACGTGAATACACGTACGCACTTTGCACGCTGGGTGGAGAGCCGGGTGACTATATCTGGGAGGTTGCCATCTGCCGGGGTGAGCCCACGAGAGCCGTGTGCAACCTGTGTGCTGTCAGTGAGCGGCAGGTCTTTTCGTTTGGGGGGTGGCGATGCGACTAGCAGTGAAGTTACCTGATTGGGCAAAACGTGAAGGGCGCCCTGGACTTGCAAGAGCGACTGGCATAGTAGGATCCGTCCTTCTGTTCGCGGCCATAGGCCTGGTGGTGACCGTTTCCACGCGCGGGGCGGGAGATCGGCTCGCTCCGCCGGGACAAGAGGTGACTGCCTCATACTCTCACTTCATTTACTGCCCTATTGTTCAGAAGGCCTATCCACCTATGCCTGACCTCAGTACTTCTCGCAAGACGGTCGTCTGGTCAATAAATGACTCGCGGACGGCCCTGGCCTACACGATCCACCTGACCAACACGGGCACTCTGACTGCCACCAATGTCCGCCTCACGGACACCATCCCGGTCAGTACTGCTTACGTCTCAGACAGCCTCGTGCCGGTACCGGCATGCGTGTATACGGATACGGCAACACAGGGCCAGATTGCCTGCCAGGGGTTGACGGTAGGAATTAGCCAGACCGTCACGGTCTCGTTCGAGGTAGAGGTGGGTCGAGACACTTCCTGTCTCGTGTACAACACGGCCCTGGTTGACGATGGGTTCCACCACGTGCCCCTGACATTGATGTCCCCGGTTACCCTGACGCCGCCTCTGCCCTGGATCATGAATTGTGGATTCGAGACAGGAGACCTCGCGTGTTGGCAATCCGGCGGCGGCCTGGTTGTGGCGACTGTGCCCAGGATATGGAAGGGTGGACCTTGCCTGGGCGGCCAGTCCTGTGCCCGATTGGGGGGTGATGACGAAGTCTACGGAGGCCACCTGCCGGCGGACACTTACGGAGGAATCTGGCAAACCTTCAGGGTGCCGGCTGCCTCCGAGGTGCCTGACCCGCAGATCACGCTGCGGTATCGTGTGTTCAGCCACGACCGTGTGTATGACCGGGACAACGACCGCTATTATGACGACCTTGAGGTATCGGTGGACGTGGCACCAGGTGCGATCACCAAGGCTGAGCGCCACAGCCGTGGCTGCAACGTATGCAGTCCGTATCCTACGGCGATGACGATACCCGTCACCGGCTCTGGCCTGCTCTTCTGCGGCGGCAACAGGACCTGTAGTCGCCCGATGACCGATGTCCCCTATGATACCGGTTGGCTCACAGTGACGCTGCAACTGGATGCGGGGGTATTTGGGGGCAAGGAGATCACGCTCTATCTGGCCAACTGGAACCGGCGCACCAGGGACTTTAACACCTGGACCTACGTGGACGACGTCTGTACGAATTGGTAGGCATTCCTACGGGAGGTCCACCATGGGTCCTGGCCTTGCCAGTGTGGGCTGAGTAACTTGCCACCCAGCACACACACATCAATACTTCCCTTCAATTTGGTGAGATGCCCTTCGGGCCGGGGAGCCCGATGGGTTAGTTCTCGGGGCGGGGACCACGATGTGCAGGAAACATGGGCACTCTATAGTTCGTCGCACCTGCTGTAGTCGAGCACCTCGACTATGCGCCTCTGATCATCCCCGATCAGGCCATCCCCTGTGTGATTCCCTGGCAGTGCGCCTGCTGAAGTCTGTGTATTACCGCTCAAGAGTGATGGTTTTGTTGACATGCGAGGGGGGAGATGCAAGGTAATAGTGGCTTGTCTGATGTGAGGCCAATAGAGTATCTCGATTTCGAATTAGAGATAGGTTCTGGCAGTGGTCTGCAGTATCCAGTAGCGGTGTTGCATTCTCCGGCGGGAGAAACACGGGCAACGATGACCTTTCCCTATAGCGATATCGAGCTGGAAAACCGACTTCTGGCCCTGGAGAAAACGCTCCTGAGTTCTGGTAAGAAGCTACGGCAGATGTTTCCACCGTCGCAGCAGCCTGTGCAGGTATTTGGTCAGGCTTTGTTCGACGCCCTGCTGGTTGGAGAAGTCCGCAGCCGCTATGACGTAAGCGTGGGTGCAGCAAGGGAACAAGACAAGGGATTGCGGTTGAAAATGCGCATCCAGCCACCAGAACTGGCCGCGCTTCCCTGGGAATTCCTTTACGATTCGCGCCAGAGGGAATACGTGTGCCTTTCCCGCTACACACCATTGGTACGTTACCTGGAAGTGCCTCAGCCTATTTCGCCGCCGAACGTGACACCACCTCTGCGTATTCTGGGAATGTCTGTATCCCCTAGCGACTTAGAACCGCTGGACTTGGTCCAGGAGCGACGAAGGATGCAAAAAGCGTTCAGGAAGCTGGACGCGAAAGGCTCTGTGATGTTGACCTGGCTGTCGGGACAAACCTGGCGCGATCTTCAGCAAGCCATGCAGGGAGGACCCTGGCACGTCTTTCACTTCATCGGGCACGGCTGGTTCGACCGCAACGCCAATGAGGGCTTCATCGCCCTGGCCGATGAGTCTGGGGAAGCTTACCACCTGAGCGCGACGGCGTTGGGGCGACTGCTGGCTGACCACCGCTCGTTGCGGTTGGCGTTGTTGAATGCCTGTGAAGGGGCGCGGGGCGGCGAACGGGATGTTTTTTCGAGTACCGCGGCCATTCTCATGCGTCGGGGTATCCCAGCGGTGCTGGCGATGCAGTACCCGATCACTGACCAGGCAGCGATTGAGTTCGCTGGCAGCTTTTACGCATTCCTGGCCAATGGTATGCCTGTGGATGCAGCAGTAGTGGAGGCGCGCAAGGCGGTCACCATGGCGGTGAAGAATACAGTGGAGTGGGGAACACCGGTATTGCATATGCGTTCCTCTGATGGTGTGCTATTCAATGTCCAGGGTGATCAGATCGACGCCCGAAACAAGGATCCTTGGCAGAAAATGTCTGAGGTAGCAGAAAGAGATAAGGATGAAGAGCGTGAAGAACTTTATTTTGCGGGCAAGGATTGTATTACGAATGAACAATGGGAAGCGGCTGTTGGCTGCCTAGGGATTATAGCTGATTCAGGCGACGAGTATGAGGATGTTCGCGATCTTTATGATGAGGCCCGCAAGCAATTGGACCTGCAGACCTTGCGCGCCGAGGCCGAGGCACAGCTCAAAGAGGAAGAATGGGCTGGCGCGGCTAAGACACTTGCAAAGATCATCGGCATTGATCCAGCCTGTGAGGAGGATAAGGCGAAACTCGACCGGGCTCAAGCCCAGGACGGGCTTCAGATTCGGTACGAGCAGGTGGTGGGTTGTCTGGCCGAGGAGAAATGGCCCGAAGCAATCAAGGACTTGGAGATTATTCTTGAACAAGATCCACATTATCGTGACGTTGCCGCTAAACTGGAGGAAGCACGAAAGCAACACGAACTTGCTGAACTATACCGTGCCGCTGCGAGGTATCAAAGGAACGGTCACTGGCAGGAGGCCATTGACAAGTTTGTGGAAATCATCCGACGGAGCGGTACGTACGAAGATATGGCCGTCAGACTCGAAGAAACCCGCAGGCAACAGGAGCTGGCGAAACAGTTCAGCCAGGGTGTGAATTACCGAAACCAGGGAAAATGGGAAGAGGCTGTGGAGGCATTCGAGCGAGTACGTGCGATAGACCCGAATTATCCGCGTGTGCAAGTAGAGCTTGCCGATGCCCAACAGCAGTCTACTCTTGAAGGACTCCACAAACAGGGGGAAGCCAGTCTCCTTCGTCGAAACTGGCGAAGGGCAGCGCAGATCTTTAAGAAGTTGCGCAGACTTGACCAGAGGGATGGTAGCATAAGCACGAAACTTGGTGAGGCGGAAGAGCGACTTGAACTTGACGGGCTGTATCGTAAAGGAGTTGCACACTTCCGGAAGGGGATGTGGATAAAGGCCAAAGATATCCTTGAGAAAGTCGTAAGACAGAATCCAGATTATCGTGATGCGACAGCCAAATTCGTGATTGCTCAAATACGTTCGCGCCAAAGCAACCCTGTTGCTGAGACTCTACGCGGCCTGTTATGGCCACAGGCTGTCATTGTGGGTGCCGTTATTGTGGTTCTTGGTGCAGTGTACCTCTTGGCTAAGAAAGATAACTTCATCATTCCTGCTGCGCCGACACCGAGGCCAGCAACATTCTGCAACGGCGACTTTGAGCGTGATTTTGAATGTTGGCAGCACGGGGGCGAACTTGAGCAGTCTGTCAAGTGTGAGGAAGGTCAGTGTTATGCGGTCTTGGGCAGCCCCGACTATGAGTGCGAGGACGGCGTACCGGAGGGAGAAGCTTGGATAAAGCAGTCTTTCAATGTGCTAGAGACCATCAGTCCCACACTCTCGCTGAGATACCAAGTCTTCAGCTATGACATCCTCACTTCCAACTTGGACGAATCCGACTTCTTCCAAGTGAGTATCAATGGCAAGTCAATCGGTGAATTTGGCAACACAGAATGGGGTGAATCCGATTGTGACCGTGAAGTCTGGGACTCTGGCTGGCAATCCGTGGAGTTTGACCTGAGCCCTTACAGAGGGGAGAGAGTAGAATTGTCCCTCCGTAATCTCAACAGAGTGTATGAGCGGTGGAATACGTGGACGTACATTGACGATGTGACAATTCGTTGAACCTTTGTGCAGGGCTATCGGAAGTAGAGAAACGTATGCACAGAGGCAATCGCCGCAAGGCCGCGCCATTGCCTGTAGCCTCAATCTTGAGGGGGAAAATGAACCTATCTAGTGGCAGTGACAGCAACCTCTACAGATTCATCGCCGGGCGTCTGCACATTACTTCAACCGCCATGCCAGCGGTTCTTCTGGTCATAACAGGCCTGGCGTCCTTGGTTGTGCTCTCAATCTCCGCCTGTGGTTCGTCGGTGTCGGAAACACCACAACGTACACGGCCTGTTACCGAGCGCACTAGTACTCCAACTCCACCCACCAATGCCCCCACTCCGACTGCCACACCGATCCCGACTGCCATTCCGATTCCGACACCTATGCCGCATCCAACCGTGGTGCTCCAAGAGCCGAAGGAGGATGAATACGTGGACTGTGGGCCAGAGGTAATGCTGCGCTGGAGTGCACCCCATGCACTGGAAACCGATGAATGTTACCAGGTGAGGTTGTGGGCGGCGGGGCGGATTCGATCTCTGTTCTCTCATACAACGACGGAGGATCACTTTAGTTTTTCTTCTTCTGACCTCTCACCAGGAGCGTACAATTGGGCAGTTGCCATAGTGCGTTCCGTGGCAGGTACGTATGAGCTGGTGAGCAAGGAGTCTACTTCGTATCACTTTCATGTCCCTCCGCCGACACCGGTCGTGCGTAGTATATCGCCAGCGAGCACACGAAAGGGTACTCCTGCACCAGTGGTTATTAGCGGAGAGAACTTTACCCACTCCGTCGCTCTCACGATTGGCGTTCCTTTGCTGGTGACATTTGTGAATTCCAGCACGATTCAGGCTACCGTTCCAGCGACCTTGGAGGTTGGCGAGTATGAAGTGATTGTACATGACTGGCGCGGTAAAGGCGCTCCGTCCGATGTCTTCTTCAAAGTAAAGCAGGATGTCACACCCACGCCCTATTATCCTCCGCCTCAATTGATGGGGATAGATGTTATGGGGAGGGCGTGCATCGTAGTGTTTAAGTGGAGCTGGCCCGGGGTATTGGCCGAGGATGAGTGGTTCGCGATTAGAGTAGGTAAAGTGCCCGATATACCTCATAGCCAGAATTGGACGAAAGACTGCCAATACTCTTTCTCAATGTACACCCTGGATGGAGAGAAAGGTGAGTATGATTGGGAGGTCGCCCTTTGCCGGGGCGAGCCTAGCGAGGCACGTTGCCAGCATTTGTCCGTCAGTAAGCGGGAATTTTTTTCGTTACCGGGTGATTGTCCGCCAAGACCCAAGTCACCCTAACAGATGGCAATTGCTGCTCTCGCAGGACCTGCTGTCTTCATAGTACTGTGCTCCTTGTGAAGGAGAGCTGAGACATGAAAGCGTTGGGATACTTGCTTGGCTTGGCAATAATTCTGGCCTTGCTAACGATCTGTGTCGAGAAAGGTATCCCCATTGCTACAGTTGGGGTACGTAGTGCCTTTATGACGGGTGAGACCGATCCTTCCGATCTCTCTACCAGTGTGGGAATCTCAGGTGTGGGCCAGACTGGTAGCAACGAGTCGCTCGTCGAAAGAATCTATGCTCCTACCGGAGAGATTGATAGCGTGGCAGTTGATGGTCGGACGACCGGAGTCGTTAGGGTCGGCTACACCTTCACTGCGACTGCTAGCCCTCTCGCGGCTGCACAGCCCATTACCTATGTCTGGCAGGCCACAGGGCAGAAGGTGATGACCCAGACGAACAGAGGCTTGAGCGACACATCTACTTTCACTTGGACCGCCGTTGGCACTCAGGCCATCACGGTAACGGCTATGAACAGATGCAACAAGGTTAGCGGCGTTCACTCGATCACTATCACCAACGGCTTCTCTCCGCTAATCAGCGCGACCATTAGCGGTTCGCAGGTAGGCTTTTCCCAGAGCCCTTATACCTTCATCGCGACCGTCAGCCCGGCCACGGCCACCCGGCCGATCACTTACGTCTGGCAGGCTACGAGGCAGCAGGATGTGGTGACGACTACGAATGCCCTGAGCCATATCGTCACCTACACCTGGAATCAGACTGGTGCTCAGACCATTATGGTCACAGCCACGAACGGCGGGCCCCCAGTCACCGATACCCATTCCATATCCATATCTATAAAATCCATAGGGCCGATTTACCTGCCCCTGGTTCTGCACTGTATTCGGCCAGGTAAGCCCGTGTTATCTCATATTGAGAACCCAGATATCAATGACAGTTATGAAATCTGCTGGAGTGCTGCCAGCGAGGCTGACTTTTATGTTCTAGAGGAGGCTACGAATAGCCTGTTTGCTGGTTCAACAACGACCTACACTGAAACAAGTACATGCCATTCGATCAGTGGCAAAGGTATGGGGTGGTACTATTACCGCGTCAAAGCGTGCAATGGCTGCGACTGTGAGTACTCCGATGTGCAGGAGGTAGGCGTCTGGTGCGAGCATGAGGATAACGATCTGCGCGTCCAAGCCAATGGCCCACTGATTTCTGGCCGGCAATACTGCGGTCGCTTTAACGATAAGGATGACTATTTCAAGCTCGATCAGGATACTGAAGGACTTGTCGAGGCAGACTTGATCACCAATTATACCGGTGCACCTGTGTATTTTATGTTGACCAGCCCTGACGGGAACGAGGTGTGCCGAATAGACAGACAACCTTATCATTGTGTGTACGTTGGACCTAAAGGATGGTATTACGTCGAAATATTCAAAGGATCAGATTACGCCAACACCATGACTTATACTCTTTCAGTGACATTTCATTGAGCCCAGACCTTCCAGCGCACAGAAGTGGAGCTGGCCCCGCCGATCGCAGATCGGCGGGGCCAGCACTTGCAATTCCCCCATATCCTGACAGGCCACTGCCCGGCCTGACCCTACCTCATCCCTCCGGCGCCGCCGGATACCTGCTCCGCAGCACCTTCTTGTCAATCTTCCCCACGCTCGTCTTCGGGATCTCCTTCACGACGACGTAGTGGTCCGGCACCTCCCACGTCGCGATCACCCCATCGGCCACGAATTTCTCCATGTGCGCCCGCAAGCCCTCGGCAGTGATCTTGCCCTCCGCCCCCTGCTTGGGCACCACGATCGCCAGCGGCCGCTCGCCCCACTTTTCGTCGGGCACGCCAATCACCGCCGCCTCCAGCACGTCCTCGTGCAGGCTGAGCAGGTTCTCCAGTTCCAGCGAGACGATCCATTCGCCACCGCTCTTGATCAGGTCCTTCATGCGGTCCACGATCTGCACGTACCCCTGCT
>Ga0315284_10001857_pt1 | contig 30131 bp, 27 predicted proteins | sample YL17G09_16_MG_FD_203696 | JGI IMG/M metagenome (GOLD analysis project Ga0315284, IMG submission 203696) | Sediment microbial communities from Yellowstone Lake, YNP, Wyoming, USA - YL17G09_16 | ecosystem: Environmental > Aquatic > Freshwater > Lake > Sediment | place: USA: Wyoming | collected...
TGGCGGCGGGTTGGTAGAGAATCGCCAGCAGGTTGGGATGGCGAGCGAGATACAGATGGCTTCCCTGCGCGCCCAGGACAAAGCACGCCGTCGAGAGCGCGTCACTCTCGACAGCGCGCGGCGCGAGCACCGCCGTCGCCAGCATGTTCTCGACGGGCCGGCCGGTGCGCGGGTCCATGATGTGGGCGTAAGTCTTGCCGCCCAGCGTAAAGAACTTCTCGTAGTTCCCCGAGACCGAAAGCGAATAGTTCTTGAGATAAACCACGTCGGCGATTTTCCCCGCCTCGAAGGGATCGCGGAGGGTGATCCGCCAGCCGGGCTCGTCAGGCGGAGAGCCCAGGGCATAAACGCTGCTCGTGCCGCTTGAAATCAGCGCGCGCTCGATGCCGTTGGCGCGCAGGATTTCCGCCGCTACGTCCACGGCGTAACCTTTGGCGATGCCGCCCAGGTCAAGCTCGACGCCCTCGGCGTCGAAGGCTATTGTGCGCTCCTTGCGCTCGAGCTTGATGTGCCGGTATCCGACGCGCCCGAGGACTGCGGCGAGTTCGCTCGGGCTCGGCACGCGCCCCTGCCCGCGAAAGAATCCCCACGCCTTCATCAGCGGGCCGACGGTGATGTCGAACGCCCCGCCGGTCTCTTCGCTGGTGCGGAGCGAACCCTGAATCAACTGGAAGAGCTTGGGCTCGACGAGGACGGCGCGGCGCGCGGCGTGGCGATTGAGCGCGGAGAGTTCGCTCTCCGGCTGGTAGGTGCTCATCTGCCGGTCGAGGCGGTCGATCTCCTCGAAGACCTCGTTCGAGACCGAGGCGAGAGTCCGCGCGTCCCCACCATAGGCTACAACAGTGAACACCGTTCCCATGGCCTCGTGGGAGGCCTCGTAGCGCACCAGCGAGTCTGCCGCCGGAGTAGGGATCGAGAAGAGGACGGAGAGGAGCGCTAGGAAAGTAAGTCCTGTCAATACAGCGTGTTGTCGACGCCCGAGGTGAATCGGACAAAATGTCACTCCCTCAGCGGGAGCACCACCGGTTGGGCTTCTCAAGCAGAACGACCTATCACGGAATTCACGCCGGCTTCTTGGGCCAGAAAACCTTCTGCCCGGTATCGATGGCGCGGTTGGCGTAGATGACTCCCAGGGCGTCGGCCTCGCCCACCTCGAGCGGCGCCGCCACACGCTTCCCCTCGCGGATGCTGGCGAAGAGATTCACCATCTCGCTATACCAGGGATCGTGGGGCTCCTCGTATTCGTAGATTCCCATGGAGGCCATCCAGCGCTTGGCGTACTTCATTTCGCGGTCGAGGAAACCGTCGCCGGCATTGCCTTTCTCGGGAAAGATCGGGATGCCCTTCTGCGTGGCCTCTTCGCTCACCGTCGCGCCCGCCCACCAGCTTTCCTGCGGCGCACCTTTCGAGACCTTGGCCACGTTCTCGCGGAAGTACATGCCCTTGCCCACAGTTATTACCAGCGTGCCCTGGTCGCCCATAATCTGCTCGTCGTAGCCGTGGTGAGCGTTAAAGAGGACGGAAGTGAAGACCAGCTTCTGCCCGCCAGGATATTCGAAAATGGCCTGAGCGTTGTCGCAAACCTCGCGGCCGTCTTTCCAATAGTCGATGCCGCCGGTGGCGACCACCGAGACGGGGTCAGCGCCAATGGCCCAGTTGGCCACGTCAATCTGGTGGGACGCGAACTCCGCCATCAGGCCCCCGGAGTATTCGCGGTACATCCGCCAGTTGATGAGCCGCTCGAATTTCGGATCGGGCACCGGCCGCCGCCAGTCGCGGTTGCTGTGCCACTGCGCGCGCACAAACATGACCTTGCCCAGCGCGCCCTTGCGGACCATCTCCATGGCGAGGTTGTAGAGCACACTCGAACGCCGCTGCAAACCGACTTGCAGCACTTGTTTGGGATGCGCCGCCGCGGCTTTGCGAATCTCGTCGCCTTCCTCTTCCTTGAAGAACATGCTCTTCTCGACGAAGACGTGCTTGCCGGCGTCAAGCGCGTCGATCACCATCTTGGCGTGCAAGTTGAGCGGCGTACAAATCAGCACCGCGTCAAGGTCTTTGCGGTCGAGGAGCTGATGGTAATCTTCGTAGGTCTGCGGGTTCGAGCCGATAGTCTCCACGCCCTTCTTGAGGTTGGACGGATAGATATCGCACGTGGCCAGGCAGCGCCCCTCAGGAATCGTCGCCAGGAACTTCAGCAGCGTGCAGCCTTCGGTGCCCGTGCCGATCATGCCGTAACGGACCGCGTCGGCGGGTCCGGGATTCGCCAGCATGGCCGGCGCGCCGACGCTCGGGAGCGCGGATATTGCGGCGACGGCGGCAGCGGTTTTCAGGAAGTCGCGGCGTGTAACGTCTTGCTCTTTCTCCATTTTCGATACTCCTATGAAGTTCTTATGGCCCTGTCTCGGGGCTACGGTGAATTTTGCCACAGCTACACATCACCACGGACATTATCAGCAGTTCTTTCGCCAAACCGAAGTTGCGTGCTCGCCGCCCATCTCCTTGAAAACAGTGCGCGGTCAACCAAACAGCACATCGCCCGCCGCGGCTTCGGGGAGACTTTGGAGCCGGCCGACGGTCTCCTCCACCCATCGCCGGGGCGCACCAACAGACCCGACCCGGTGGGCTTCATCATCGATACCCATCGTGCTGTTTATGATGCGAGCCGCCGCGCGGCGCGCTGCCCTCCAGTTATCGGCATCTAGGTTATACTGGACGAGGAGGATCACGCGAAGCACTTGCGCGCCCGGGACCCCATCATTCGAGCTGTCCTGTTTGCCGGATCGGTTCTGCTGTTTACTGCCCTCCTCCGCGCGCAAGCCGACGTTCCCCCCGACGAGATTACGCAGGAAAGCCTGAAGTTCGCGCGGGCATACGGTGCCGTGGAGGAGAACTTCATGGAGCCGATAGATCCGGACCGCATGGTTTTCGATGGCGGCATTCGCGGCATGCTTTCCGCTCTGGACCCGTTCTCGTCCTTCTTCGACCCCGACCAGTTCGAGCAGCTCAAACAGTTCACGCAGGGCAAGGCGCGGGGTTTCGGCTCTGTCCTCTATGTCTCGCCGGGAAAGATCCTGGTCTTGCAGACCGCGGAAGGCTCGCCTTCCTGGCGCGCCGGCCTTGGTCCGGGGGACGAAATCGTGGAAGTGAACGGCACGCGCATCGACCGGCTCGACTTGAAATCGCTGATCGAGTTGCTGCAGCGGGCGCGCTCCGGGACGGCTCGCCTGGGCGTGATCCGCCCCGGCAGGGTCGTGGCGCAGGATTTCGAGTTACATCCCAGCGAGGTGGCCACGCCGACGGTGGACAAAGCTTTCTTCCTGAAGCCCGGACTAGCCTACTTGCATCTTTCGGGCTTCGACCAGAAGACCCCGCAGGAGGTAAACGACGCCCTCACGAAGCTCGGAGGCGCGGCGCTCAAGGGCCTTCTGCTCGACCTGCGGGACAATCATGGCGGCGTCCTGGATGCAGCCGTGGGCCTGGCGAGCCTGTTTCTGAAACCGGACCTCACGGTGCTCACCCAGCGTGGGCGCGCCGTGCCGGCGAAAAGCCATCTAACCTCCGCGGCTCCGGTTCGCTACGACCTTCCGCTCGTCCTCCTTGTCAACGGCAATACGGCGAGCGCCGCCGAGGTCTTCGTCGCCGCGCTGCAGGAACACGACCGCGCCCTCGTCGCGGGAGAGCCCACCTACGGCAAGGGCGTGGTCGAGTCCGTGGCCGCGCTGAGCGAGAACACCGGGCTGGCGCTGACCACGGCGCAATACTTCACTCCCAGCGGCCGGTCTATCCAGCGCCCGCTGCCCGGAACGGCGCTTGCGATTCCCGACCCGAGCTTCGCGGCAACTCCGAAAGCGTCGTTCCGCACCGACAACGGGCGGCCGGTTGCGCCGGGCGGCGGCATCACGCCGGACGTCACCCTGCCCGCGCCGGTGCGCGACCCTTGGCTCTCGTTCCTGGAGCAGCGGGGAGCGTTCACGAGCTTCGCCTCCGACTATCTCACTTTGCACGGCAAGGTAAGTCAGACTTTCGAGCCGGACGCGAACACGCTTGAGGATTTCCGGACGTTTCTCGGCCGGCAGCGCATCCGCACTCCGGATGAGTATTGGGCCGCCGACCAGGACTACCTGAAACTCCGAATCAAAGTCGAACTCTTCAACCTCGTCTTCGGTCTGGCCTACGGCGACGAAGTCGAGACGCGCAACGATCCGCAGGTCCAGAAAGCCGCCGCGCTTTTCCCGCGGATTCCAGTCCTGCTCCAACCCCCCGCCAAGCGCCCGGTCCGCGTCCGGCCCAAGTTCTCCACTCGCTAGCCTCGGACGACCCTTCGAGGTCGCGGTTCGTCAGAAAAAAGTGGCCACCGCTGACTAACAGATCTTGCGTCAGAGGTGGCCACTCACTGCCCCACCCAGTAAATCACCCGACAGCTAGGAAGGAGGACGGAAACCTTTCTCCGCACCAAACCCCCTGTCCGGACCGAAACCCCTGCGGTCGCGGCCCGGCATCGACCGGGGTCCGCCATGCATGGTCTGAAGTTTTTTCCATTGGTCGACGGTCAGGACGCGGCGGATGCCCAGCATCATCATGGCGTTCTCTTTCTCCAGGCGGCCGCGGGCCATGGTGATCTGATCAATCTGTGACGCCACTTTCTGCTCGTCGGGCTGGTCGGCATCGAGCAGGGGAGTCAATTGCAGTTCCTGCTTTTCAAGGTCGGCGCGCAAATCGACGAGCTTCAAGCGATGGTTCAAGAAGGCCGCCTCGATTTTCTTGACCTGGTCGTCCGACAACTGAAGTTTCGAGGCAACGTCGGAATTCTTCCACCAGGCCCCAAAGCCCATTCCGCCGTGCATAGGCCCGGGTCCCATGTGGCGCATCCCCTGCGGGCCGCGAAAATCGCCCGGAGAGGCGGGCGGCCCCGAGGGCGCGGCGTTCGGTGCCCTGGGATCCGGGGGATCGTCCTGAGCCTGCATCGGCATGGCGAAAAGCACGAGCATTCCCAACAAACTAAGAACCGTTTTCATGAGTGGTCTCCTGTTTTGCCGGGCGGATTTCTTCCACCCGATCGATTTCCTGGGTCAGCAAGGTCACGGGCTCGAACGCCTCTGGCACTTCACTCGCCAACGAAGTATGAACGCTAAGCAGCAGCGCGTTATCGTCCACCGGCGGCCTGGCCGCGACAGGAGCGGGCTGACGGTAGAAGACTGCCGCGAGCACGACCAGGGTCAGAGTCGCGGTGGCCCACGCCCAGTTCTTCCAGGGCAGCCATGGGCGCCGCTCCAGGCGGGCGGCAACGGCTTCGCGCTGGCGGCGCCAGAATAGGGGCGAGGGGCCGGATGCGCCGCGAACGTCTTCAGCCCACACCCCAATCGCGCCGTTGAGAGATTGGATATCTTCCCGGCACCGAGAACATTCCTGGAGATGCAGAGCCGTTGCCCGGTCAGATTCGCCCAGAGCCGAGGCAACCAGTTGTTCGTCGTTCAAATGGTTGTTCATGATTGAGCTCCTCCCCGGACTCCTCTCTTGACGGCGCTTACGGCGCGAAACAGGTGCGCTTTCACGGTGGCGATTTCCAGATCCATCACGTCGGCAATTTCCCTCAAGCTCATCTCTCCCGCGAAGCGCAGTGAAAACGCCGTGCGCTGCTGCCGCGGCAACTGTTCCATCGCCGCCCAGACGGATTTCAGTTGTTCCCGCGCCAGCAAGGCACGCTCGGGCGAAGGCGCGGGATCCTGCACTTCCAGCGGTCGAGGCCCGTCGCGTTCGTCCGGGTTTCCTGCAAAGAGCCTGCGCCAGAACGCCAGGCGTCGATTCCGGCCATAATCGCGCGCCAGGTTGGTGGCAATGCGCACCAGCCACGTCCCTACACTGGCCTCGCCGCGGAATGTATGCCGCTTCTGATAGGCCCGCAGGAAGCACTCCTGCGTGAGGGTGTCGGCCGTGTCGCGGTCCCGTACCAGGGAGTACAGCACCCGAAAGATTCGCTGCTGGTTCGCCAGCACGATCCCGTCGAACTCCTCCGCCGTGATGCCCTCCATCCCGCCCGCGATGGAAGCCAGGTCCGTGTACGGTCTCAAAGCGCTCCCGGCAATCTCTTCCGCGTCCACACTGGTATAGACGAGTTCTCGCCCGCCGGGATTACATCGGTTAGAGTTTTTTGTGGCGATGAATCGCGGACATCAAACTGCGATGTCGGCGCCAGCCAGGGCAATGTCCCCCATCCCGGCGCCCACCTTTTGTCTCTTGACTTTTCCGGCGAAGTGTGATAGCCTATCTAAATGCAACCGTGGCAGGCTACCCACCGAGGCAAGCGCAGTAAAGAAGAGCGGGGACGTCTCGCCGGATCACAGGTCAGGGAGGCCTTATATATAGGAGAACTCGAAGCTAGAATATGATTTAGAATCAGCGCGTTACAATTTTTGGGACAAAGCGAAGCTACGATGTCGTTGAAAACAAAGGGACTGTTTAAGAACTCCGCGAAGCTAGAATGTTCTTTAGAATGAATAAGGTGGAGATCTGGCGAGAAAAGGCGAACCTAAACTCGCTCGAGCCAGCGGTCAACAACGTCGGTTTCCGAGGCGCTGGCGCGAGTGGAACTATCACGCCACCGCCTCCGCTTCGATTTCCACCAGCATTTCCGGATCGACCAGGCGCGCGACGCCGATCAGGCTGGTGGCCGGATGGATTTCGCCGAAGAACTCGGCGTGCGCCCGGGCGGCGTCTTCCCAGCGGTCGATCTGGGTCAGGAAGATGCGGGTGCGCACCACGTGTTCGAGGCCCAGGCCGAGGCGCTTCAAGGCGTTCTCGATATTGCGAATGGCCTGCACGCTCTGGGCGTAGACGTCGCCGGGCGCCAGGACCTTGCCCGACGGGTCGGTGCCCGTGGTGCCGGAGATGTGAACGGTTTCCCCCACCAGGACGGCGCGAGCATAGCCTACCTTGGGCTCCCAGGGTGTTCCGGAAAAGATCTTGGTGCGTTTGTGTTTCATGCTCGTCTCCTCACAGCGCCCCGGCGAACCCAACCGGCTGCCGGTCGCAGGGTATTTGGACGCACGCCAGGGCGCGGCCCTTGCGGTTGTCAATCGAAATAGCGGCGATGCGCGCGGGTCGCCATGGCCAGCCGCCGGCGGCGGCGCGCCAGGGCTTCGCGATAGCGGCGTCGCTCCTCGGCCGTGCGCAGGAGGAGCGGCGGCACACCAGTGGGCCGGCCTTCCCGGTCCAGGGCAACGTAGGTGACAAAGGCGGAACTGGTCTGCCGCGTCTCCCCCGTCATATAGTCTTCCATGAAGGCTTTCACTTCCACTTCCATCGAGGTGCCAAAAGGCCGGGTGACGGAAGCGCGCAGGCGAATGAGCTGGCCGACGCGGATGGGATGCACGAAGTCCAGGTAGTCCACCGAAACCGTCACCACTTCTCGCCGCGAGTGGCGATGCGCGGCGATCGCTCCTGCGATGTCGATTAGATGCATCACTTTGCCGCCCAGGATGTTCCCCAGCGGGTTGGCATCGTTGGGCAATACGACTTCCACCATTTCCACCGTGGAGTGAGCCACGGTCTTTCCGTTGCGCTTTCGCATGCGTCGCGGTTCGCCTCGCCAGCCGCAGCGCACACCCGCGGCTGCTCAGCAGGCACCCGGTGAGAAGGTTTTGCGTTTCCGAATCCGGCCGCCTATACTATTTCACTCATTCGCCCTTTGCAACACGATTCGGCACGGGCGAGTGCCATGCCGTGGCTTTGCCGGCGCCCACGCACCATGCCCGGCCGACGCCACAGCCTTGGTCAGGCAGTCCCCACAGAAACCTCTATGGAGCAAACCCGCGTCGATTTTATGCGCGAAACTCTGAAGAACAATCCGGATGATACCTTCGCACGCTATGCGCTGGCGATGGAGCTAACCAAGTCGAGCCAGCTCGCGGCCGCCTGGGAACACTTCGAGTATCTTTTGACGCGCCATCCCGAGTATTCGGCCACCTACTACCAGGCGGGCATGCTCCTTTGGAAACAGGGACACCGGCCGGAGGCGCAAGATGTTTTCGAGCAGGGTGTCGAGGTCACCCGCCGCCAGGGAAACCACCACGCACAGAGCGAGCTTGAGAGGGCTCTCGAGGGATTGGCCAGCGATAAGTAGCCCCGGTCCCGTTCTGAGCGGGGCCGGCACTTCGACTTTCAGTAATCCGTCGCCCGGAAGGGCGGCGCTAGTTGCAATCACATGCTGAATTGGGCTGGCATCGTTCTGGCAGGATTGCTCAACGGCAGCTTCGCCGTCCCGCTGAAGACCACCCGCACGTGGAAATTCAATCACATCTGGATGATCCACTCGTTTCTGGCCATGGGCCTGCTGCCCTGGGCATTTGCCATCCTCGTCGTGCCGGGCTGGAGTGAAATTCTGGGGGCAGTCCCCGCGCAAGGGTGGCTTGGGCTGATGGGATGGGGCGTACTGTTCGGCATCGGTTCTCTTTTGTACGGCGTCGCCGTAGATTTGTTGGGCATCGCCTTGGGTTTCGCCATTCAGCTCGGGCTCTCGATTGTGCTGGGGGCGCTGCTCCCCTTGATCTGGGCCGGGGCACTGTCTCTTCACACGCGCGAGAACTGGCTGTTTCTGCTGGGCCTGGCCGTGATGGTTGCCGGCGTCATCCTCTGCGCGCAGGCGGGAGGCTCGAAGAGCGCGACGCCCGGAGCCAGCGGGGCGCGATTCCGCAAAGGGCTCATCATCGCCACCATCGGAGGCATCCTGGCGCCCACGCTGAATTTCGGAATTCAATACGGAACTTCCCTGCTCACTTCCCTGGGGGAGACACCATCGGGCAGCGGCTTCCCCAACCGGATATACCTGGCCTGGGCTGTATTCCTTTCCGCGGCGGCAGTGATTCAGGCGGGGTCTTGCCTTGTCCGGATTCTGAAGGGCCAACAGGCGGCCGCCTTCCGCGCTCCCGGGGCTGGACGTGACTTTCTGCAAGTAGTCATCATGAGTTCGCTCTGGATTTCGAGCGTCTTTGTTTATGGCCGGAGCGCCTTCGGTCTCGGGCGGCTCGGAATCAGCTTCGGCTGGCCGATTTTCATCGCCCTGATCATTCTCGCATCGAATGCCTGGGGCGTGATTCTGGGTGAGTGGAAGGGCGTCGCGCCGAGCGCCTTTCGGCGCATGCTGGCGGGCAGCGCAGTCCTGGCGCTCGCAGCATTCCTGATTGGCCAGGGAAATCCGACGCGCTAGATAAGGGAATTTGCGTTACCACCGATTACCACCGACTGAGGCGCGGTTCACGCCGCCTTGGAAGCAATAATGATGATGCCCACGCGTCAAGCCACGGTCGCAGCCGACATCCCAACGCAGGAAAAGCAGTCGGTCGCGCTCACGTCGGTCGCGGCGGCGTGCCTGCTGACTGGCCTGAAGATCGTAGTTGGGGTCACAACGGGAAGCCTGGGAATTCTGTCGGAGGCGGCACACTCGGCGCTGGACCTGGTGGCAGCGGTGGTAACCTGGATTTCGGTGCGCCTCTCCGATAAGCCCGCCGACAGCGCGCACCCCTTCGGCCACGGCAAGATCGAGCACCTCTCCGCATTCATCGAGACCGCGCTCCTGCTGATTACCTGCGGCTGGATCACCTTCGAAGCCGTGCGCAGGCTTTTCTTCCGCCAGGTGCACGTGGACGTATCCCCGTGGGCCTTCGGGGTGATGCTGATTTCCATCACCATTGACACGTTCCGCTCGCGGGCTTTGTTCCGGGTGGCCAAGAAATACAACAGCCAGGCTCTGGAAGCCGATGCGCTGCACTTCTCGACCGACGTTTACAGTTCGAGCGTGGTGATTTTTGGACTAGTCCTGGTTCTTGTCGGCGAGCAACTCGAGATCGGCTGGCTGAAGCGAGCCGACCCGATCGCCGCGCTGGTTGTGGCGGGGATTGTCGTCTGGATCTCGTTGCGGCTGGGGAAAAGGACTGTGGACGCGCTGGTGGATGCCGCGCCGAGCGGCACCTCCGCCCGCATCGCCGACGCAGTCTCCCGCGTGCCCGGCGTCCTGAACCACGAGCGCATCCGCGTGCGGCAAAGCGGCAGCCGTCTGTTTGTCGATTTGCGGCTCACGCTGGAGAGCAACATCCCCTTCGAGCACGCACAGGCGGTAATGGATGTGGTGGAGTCGCAGATTCACGAAATGTTCCCGAGCGCCGACGTGGTGATCCATGCCACCCCGCGCGAACCCGCCTCGAGCGACCTGGTGGAAAAGGTTCGCTCCGTCGCTCACCGCGGGAATTTCCTGGTCCATGACGTGACCGCTTACGTGGTCAGCAACCGGGTCAACGTCAACCTGGACCTGGAGGTCGACCCGAACCTCAGCCTGGACACGGCCCACGAACAAGCTACCCGCCTGGAAGCCGAGATCAAGAAGGAACTTCCGGAAGTATCCGAGATCAACGTCCACATCGAGCCGTTAACGAAAGACGTGGAAAGCGGCGACGAAGCGCGCTGGGTTGATTCAAAGATGGAGCGGAGGCTCTCGGAAATCGCCCGGAAGACGCCGGGCGTGGTCGATTGCCACTCGGTTCAAGCCCACAAAGTCGCAGGCAACGTAGTGGTCCGGATGCATTGCACCCTGGAACCGAACCTTTCCGTGGCTCGCGTCCACGAAATCACGGATGAACTGGAGTTCAAGTTCCGCAAGGCCTTCCCCCAGATCTCCAAGGTCAGCATTCACCCCGAGCCCAAGGGTCAGGCATAGAAAGAAACCCCGCCGTGTGCGCCTGGAGGATTCTTCCTGCGCAGCCTTCTCGCCAGGCAGACCGATGGAAACACTCCGACCACCGCCGGGTAAATACCCTACGGTGGTCGGCGCCACAAGGGAGTGACCTTCCCGCCCGATCGCTTAGGGCTTCGGCTTGTCTGCCGGTTTGGTCGCTACGGGAGGTTTGGGGGTCGGAGTGGCGGGTTTTGTGGCCGCCGGAGCGGGGGAAGCCCCGGTCGTTGCCGCAGCAGCCTCAACCGGGTAAGCAGCATCGTACCGCTTGATCATCTCCTCGGTGACATCGATGGGAGCAAAGTAGATCGGCGCCTGGGGGTAACCCTCCATGATGAGCGCAAAGCCGTTCTGCTGGCCGTATTCATTCAGCAGACGGAACATCTTCTGCCCGAGCCGTTGGATGATCTCCTGCTGCTCGGCCTGGATGTCGGCCTGATAGTCTTCCTGCCCCCGCTTGAACCGCTTCTGCTTGTCCTCGAGCTCGCGGGCCAGGCGGCGTTGCTCATCGTCGCTGAGCGTGGCAGCCCCCTTCTGCAACTGGTCTTGCAAGCTCTGAATTTCCTGCTGCTGCTGTTGCAGTTCCCGCACGCGAGTCTCGTACTTCTTTTGCAGTTCCTGGACGGCCTTCTTGCCTTCGGCGGTACTGCCGATCGCGCCCTGGAAAGTGACAACGCCAACCTTCGTTCCGGCGGCGACCGGGGTCTGTCCCCATGCCACGATGGGAAGGGTCGCCAGGCCCAGTAAAGCAATCAGAGTGAAAACTCGGTTTCTCATTCAAACTCCTTCAGAGGATGTATTCCGGACCAAAGCGTTGGATTGTACACCAAAAGTCCGGCAGTTAGAAAGTGCGCGCCACCGTGAAGCCCAAGCGTGATTTGCGGTCCTGCAGTTGGAAACCCCGGAAGGCGGGCAGAGCTGCCTCATAAGTCGCGTGATTCGGGAAGAGCGACTCGAGTGGCAGGTCCTGGGGGGGGACCACGGTATTATTGAGGCGCAGAAAGTTATAACCGTAGAAGACCCGGAAGGGGGCGTTGACAATCGGCAGAACGACTTGCACTTCGATACCCGTCGACCCCCGCGGGCGAAGGTTCGTTGATGCAATCGCCTTCAACTCTTTCGGCGTGGGAAACCACGGAAACTCCGTGTGAATACTCTCCAGAGCCGCCTGCTGGATCTTGAGCTGGCTCTGGCGCCAAACGAATGAGGTCCCCAGGTCAACGAAATACGCCAGGGTGACCGGCCCGGCGATGGGAATCCGGTACTCCATGTTTGTAATGAGCATCGTGTCCCCGCCCGGGTAAATCACCGTATTGGCCGGGAAGCGCGTATAGGATCCGCAGGCGGCCAGTTGGCTCCCATTCGCATCCAACGCCGGAATATCCCGTCCGGCGTTGTCCTTGTTGCACACCTGGCTGATGGTCGGATAAAACGAAACAGGGCTGATGCTCCGGATGTAAAAGCCACGGATATCGTCCTCCCCGCCAATATAAAAGCGCGAGAAGGGCGGCGGGACACGGCCCCCGAACCCGGCGACCGTCGAGCCCATGAACCGCATGGCCAGCACTTGCGGGTGCTCCGATTTCTTCCTGGCCACCGGGCGGAAATACTTGGCCTCCACGACGGGCCGGATCGTGTTCACATTGCCGCCCAGGATGCTGCCTGAGAAAGAGATGGCAGCGTAAAGGTATTTGCCGCTCGTCGGGTCATAGGGGTGGTTCATGGTGTTATAGAGGTAGGTAGGCATGACCTGGCTGGTCGTAATGCCGGAGAGAGCGTTTGGCCCCTCCAGGCCCCGGAAATTCAGCGCCCGAAAGAATGCCTGCGATGCCGTACTGAAGGCTTGCAGGCTACTGATGGAGTAACTGTAAGTGAGACCCAGCCGGGCGAAGCTGCGCCGCAGCGGGTAACTGGCAAACAGCGTGAATCCGGAGGAGTTTTGCTGATAGTTTTGGAAAACCGACCCGCCCCCGGAGAGCGCCTGCAGGGTGCCGGGGCTGAAACCGGCGTAATAGGCCGTCTGGCGGAGTTGGTCGTAGCGGAAGTCGCTCTTGAAAATTGTGAACCCCGTCGTGATGGGCCGGTCAAAGAGATAAGGCTCGGTAAACCCGAAGGAATAGAGCTTTTCGTAGGTTCCGAACTGCATCTGCAAGCTCAGGGTCTCGCCCAGGCCGAGGAAATTGTTGGTGGCGTAATTGATTCCCACGAAATTGCCCGCCAGACCGCTGACCCCGCCGGAAAACCCGATCGAGTTGCGCCCTTTTTCCTTCACTTTCACCGTAATGTCGACGTTGGATTCCTTCTTGTTCTGCTGGATCTCGTATTCCTCTTTCTTGATCTGCTCGAAGAAGCCGAGCTGGTTGATGCGCAGGACGCTGAAATCCCACAACTCCGAACTGAACACGTTGCCCTCATCGAGCAGGAGTTCACGCCGGATAACCTTGTCGCGGGTTTTGGTATTGCCCGAGAACTCGATGCGATGCACGAAGTACTGCTTCTCCTCCTCAAAATCCAGCGCCAGATTGATGACTTTTTTCTTGTTGTCGGGCTCGATGTCCGGGGTGGCGGTGAAATTGATATACCCGTAGGCCCCGTAAAGTTTCTGAAAGTTCTCGATACTTTTCCGCACCTTGCCCAGGTTGAATACGTCGCCGGGTTTGAGTTGGAGAACGGGCGCAAGCTGCTCCTGCTTGAAAAGCTTGTTCCCGCGGATCACAAATTTGCCCAGCCGGTACTGAACCCCTTCTTCAACCGGGATCGTGACGTCCACGCGCTTCCCGCGTCCCCAGCTGAAGAAGAAAAACGGCCAGTGGTGCTTGGTATCCGTCATCTTGGTCTGAGGTTCTTTCAGCACGACATAGAAATAGCCGCTGTCCTGGTAGAGAGTTCGAACGTTCAGTTCCAAGTCGGCCAGGATTTTGTCCTTGTCGTAGGTCTTATGGAACCAGTAGAACCAGGGTGGCGCACCCGCAGGTCGTGAGTACTTCATGCCACGCACCAGGCGGCGCGTGGAGAAGACTTTGTTGCCCTCGAAGCGGATGTCCCCAATCTTGACCTTCGGACCCTCCACCACGAGGAACGTGAGAGCGACAGAATTGGGCGGGATGTTCCGCGTCCGGCCGCGCACCGTCGCAAACTGCCGGCCGTGTCCCGACAGAAGATCCTGAAGAACCACCTGCGCGCGCTTCACGACCACAGGGTCGTACTGAGACTGGATCGAGAGCCCGACCTTGCGTTTCTTGAATTCATCGAGCACATCCGACTGCGTGACGGTGTTCAGTCCCTTGTAGTCAATGCTGCGCACCAGTTTCTTTTCGCGCACATAGAACGTGACGACCTTGCCTTTCTCACCGTCCGTGACTTCGCAGCGGACGTCGTCCAAGAACCCCGTATTCCACAGCGCCATGAAATCCCGTTCCAGAGCGTTCTCGTCGTAAGGGTCGCCCTTGTGGGAGAAGACGCGGGCGCGGAGGGTTGCGGCGGGGATACGGCGGTTGCCGCGGAAGATGATGTCCTCGATGGTGGCCTTCTCCTCTATGGGAGCCTTGAACACCGGTTGACCCGGGGCGCCGGGCGCCGGCGGAGCGGCTTCTGGTTCGGGAGCCGCCTGCGGCGTCTCGAGTTGGAGATTCCCGGGTTGTTGAGAGGTTTCGTCCAGCTTCTTTTCGGGAGGCTTCTGCGCTTGAGGGGCGGCAGGCTTTTCTTCCCTCTTCGAGGCGCTCGCGGACGGGGCGGCGGGTTCTTTAGGAGGAGCTTCCTGTGCCAGGAGTATTGCCCCACTAAACAGGCTCAGTACAACCGCCGCCAGTACCGTGCCGGCTTCCCTCACATGCTGTTTTCGCCATTCAGACTTCATCCGCAAGGAGCAGTCCTCTCCTCACATCTTGACTTGCGCTTAGACATTCCGATGCCAGGAGTCCACCAGAAGTTGGCCCGAAACCCGACGTCTGAGCAAACCCTTTCCCCCGGGAACGGGGCTGTCGAGGAACCGCCTGGGGATAGGCATTCCGCGCCTGAAAGGGCGCGAGCGGGACCCCTAATGAGAAAGGGGTGTGGCCGCCACCAGTTTGTCGTTAACAGACCGATAATAGAGCGCTTCGTTCTCTACGATGACTTCCAGAACCGTGGGGGGCTGGATATCCCCCTGGATCAACGCCTCCGAGAGCGGATCCTCGACGTATTTCTGCAACGCCCGCCGCAGGGGCCGCGCGCCGTAGGAGCGGTCACCGCAGGTCTTTTCCAGTATCCAATGCCCGGCTTCCGGCGACAGAGTTATCGAAATGTTCTTGGGCGTCAGGTTCTGATTGATCTGGCCGACCAGCAGTTCGGTGATTTGTAGCAGGTCGTTGTCGGTCAGGGCGTTGAACACAATAATCTCATCCAGCCGGTTCAGGAACTCCGGGTTGAAGAGCTTTTTGACCTCGCCCATGACGAGCTGCTCGGCGTGCTCTTCCTTGAGGGCCTCGCTCGGCGACAGCAACCCGATCGGCCCGCGCTTCAAATGTCGCGCGCCGATATTCGAGGTCATGATGATGATTGTATTTTTGAAGTCGACGGTAGTACCCAGGCCGTCTGTAAGCTGGCCGTCTTCAAAAACCTGGAGCAGGATGTTGAAAACGTCGGGATGGGCCTTCTCGATTTCGTCCAACAGGATGACCGAATAGGGCGACCGGCGAACGCGTTCGGTCATCTGCCCACCCTCTTCGTAACCCACGTACCCGGGAGGCGAGCCAATCAGCTTGGAGACCGAGTGCTTCTCCATGAACTCCGACATGTCGAAGCGGATGAGGGCGCGCTCGCTGCCGAACATGAAAGCGGCAAGCGACCTTGCCATCTCGGTCTTGCCCACGCCCGTCGGACCCAGGAAGAGGAATGACCCGACCGGCCGCCCGGGAGCCTTTAGCCCCGCGCGCGACCTCCGGATGGCCCGCGCCAGCGCGGAGATCGCTTTGTCCTGGCTGATGAGACGCTTGTGGACCTCCTCCTCGATGCGGAGGAGCTTGCTCATCTCTTCTTCCTTGATGGCCATGACCGGGACGCCCGTCCAGCGCGAGACCACTTCCTCGATGTCCTCGCGGCTAACCACGCCCATAGCGGTCTCGTCGATGTTGTACTTCTCGCGCAGCAAGCGCAAGTTTTCGCGCTCTTTCCTCTCCTCGTCGGAATAGAAACGCGCCTTCTCGAATTCGTGGTTGGCAATGGCGTTTTCCATGCGGTGCACCACGAACTTGATGCGCTTCTGCACATCGATCATCTCTTCGGGCAGCGAACTCTGCCGCAATTTCACGCGCGCGCCGGCCTCGTCGATCAGGTCGACGGCCTTGTCGGGGAGAAACCGGTCGGGAATGTAGCGATTCGAGTGGTAGACCGCCGCGTTCAGTGCATCATCGGTGTAGGTGACGGCGTGGAACTTCTCGTAGCGGTCCTTGATGCCGAAGAGGATCTTGATGGCATCCGCCTCACTGGGTGGCGGGACCTTGATGGCCTGGAAGCGCCGCTCGAGCGAGCGGTCCTTCTCCACCGACTTGCGGTACTCAGCGGGCGTGGTAGCGCCGATGCATTGAATCTCCCCGCGCGAGAGCGCCGGCTTCAGAATGTTGGCGGCGTCGAGCGAGCCCTCCGCCGAGCCCGCGCCCACCAGCGTGTGCAGCTCGTCAATGAAGATGACGGCGTTTTGCGCCTCGATTAATTCCTTCATGATGGTCTTCAGGCGCTCCTCGAACTGGCCGCGGTACTTCGTGCCGGCGACAATCAGCGAAAGGTCGAGCGCCAGGATGCGCTTGTCGGAGAGAAACGATGGCACGTCGCCGTCCGCGATGCGCTGCGCCAGGCCCTCGACGATGGCGGTCTTTCCCACACCCGGCTCGCCGATCAGCACGGGATTGTTCTTCGTGCGCCGGCAGAGAATTTGGACCGCGCGCTCCAGTTCCGCCTCGCGCCCGATGAGCGGGTCGAGCTGGTTCTCCAACGCCGCCTGGGTGAGGTCGCGGCTGAACTCAGAGAGGAGCGAGGTTTCCTTGCTGCGGCTGGTCGAGACCTTTTCGTTCTGTACGCGGCTCAGCTCCTCGCGGATGGCAGACAGGCGCAGGCCGCGCTCGTGCAGGATCTCCGCCGCAAAGCACTTGTCTTCGCGCAGCAGGCCGAGCAGCAAGTGCTCCGTCCCGATGTGCTTGTGAGAGAGGCGTTCCGCCTCCTCGGCAGCATAAGCCAGGACGCGCTTGCACTCCAGCGAAAGCGGCAGATCCACCGAGGTCGAGACTTTCTCGCGGATGGTGGTCCGGCCCTCGATCTGTTTGCGGATCGACTCGATGGAGGCGTGCGAGCGCAGGAAACGGTTGGTCAGCGCCTTGTCTTCGCGCAGCAGCCCGAGCAAAAGGTGCTCGGTCTCAATGTACGGGCTCCCAAACTGGCTGGCTTCGTACCGGGCGAAAAATATGACGCGGCGGGCCTTCTCCGTATATCTTTCGAACATAGCTCCTCAGTTCCGGGTTGAACCTTCCTGGCGTTTCCCAGAGCGATCCGGGCGCCAGGAGGTTAGTGAACTTCTGGAACTACCGTCTCTGTCAGCTTGCCGTCGCTCAGCCGCAACGTACGACTCGCCCGTTGTGCCAGCTCCAGGTTGTGTGTGGCCAGCACCGAGGTCAGTCCGTGCGCCCGGTGCATCTTCTCAATTAATTCCATCATCCGCACGGCCGTGCGGTGATCCAAGTTCCCGGTGGGTTCATCGGCCAGCAGTACGGCAGGTTGATTGGCCAGCGCCCGAGCCAACGCCACCCGCTGCTGCTCACCGCCTGAGAGTTCCCCCACCCTGCGCTGCGCTACGTTCGCCAGTCCTATTTCGGCCAGTAAGTCCTCAGCGTGCGGCCGGGCCGCCGCAAAACCGCTCCCCCTTATTAACTGCGGGAGCATCACGTTTTCCAGGGCGCTGAACTCCGGCAAGAGGTAATGCATCTGCCAAACATAACCGACCTGCGCGTTGCGATAGGTAGCCCTCTCCCCTTCCCGAAATCCCTTCAAACTGCGCCCTGAGAAGTATACATCACCCCGCGTCGGAGTGTCCAGACCGGCAAGCAAGTGCAAGAGCGTGGTTTTTCCCGCCCCGGACTCGCCCACCAACGCCACGAGTTCCCCGCGGCGGATCTCGAAGTCGAGGCCCTCAAACACCACGACCTCTTCCTCACCAGAGCGGTAGATTTTCGTGAGATTTTCAGCGCGCAACATCGCTTAGTGACGGGTGACGAGGGACGAGCTAGGGGCCTTGTACTTCGGCCATAGCCGGTTCGTGGACAATGCTCGCCTTACGTCGCACACGTTCTCCCCCCAAAGCCTTTCCCTTCTGAGTTCCGACCTCTGGCTGCCTGCTTCTGGCTTTTCGTTTTTGACTTTTGCCTCGTGACCTTTGCCTTTTGATTTTCCTGACCCGCCTCTCAGCCGCGCTATTCGTATCTAAGTATTTCCACGGGATTGAGGCGGGCCGCCGCTCTCGACGGATAGAGCGTCGCCAGAAAGCTGATGGTCAGCGCAGCGAGCGCAATCCAGATTCCATCCAGCGGCTGGGCGTGGAACGGGACAAACGGCAGGGCATAGACCTGCTCATCCAGCGGAATGAATTTGTGGCGCTCACCGACCCAAGCGGCCCCGTAACCCAACGCCAAGCCGAGGAGCGTCCCCACCGCGCCAATCAGCAGCCCGTGCAGCGTGAAGATCGCCCAGACTTGCCGCTTGCGCGCCCCCATGGACATCAGCACCGCGATGTCGCGATTCTTCTCCATCACCATCATGGTCAGGGTAATAAAGATGTTGAGCGCGGCGACGACCTCGATCAGGCCGATGGTCAGGATCGCCACCATGCGTTCCAGGCGCAACGCCTTGAACAGCGAACGGTTCTGCTCCATCCAAGTGCTGCTTTCAAAGCCCTTGCCGGCCGCCTGGCCGACGGCTTCCGCGACCGCATCCGCCTGGTAAATGTCATCGATCTTGAACTGAATGACCGAGGCGACGTTGGTCAGGTCGAAGAGCCGCTGCGCCGCCCCCAGGTTCGTAAATGCCCACGAGGCGTCGTAATCATAGAAGCCCGAGTCAAACACGCCCACCACGCGGAAGTGGCGGAACTTCGGCACCACCTCGAGGGGCGTCAGATATCCTTGCGGGCTGGTGACCAGGACGGTATCGCCCACGAAGACTCCCAGCGATTTGGCCAGCTCTTTGCCAATGATGACGGGATCAGCATTCGGAAAGCTTTGCGAAAGGCCGTCGAGCGATCCTTCGCGCAGCTTCCTGAGCACCTCAGCAACGCGCACTTCGCGCCTGGGGTCAATGCCCTTCAGGACCACGCCCTGGGCGCGGGAGTGGCTGGAAACCAGCACCTGCTCGTAGAGCGCCGGCGCCGCGGCCACCACGTGCGGCAGCCGGGCGAGACGGTCGCTGAGCTCCTCATACCGAGGGATGCCCTCATTCGAAGCCCTCAAGAGTGTGACGTCGGAGCTGGCACCAAGCAACTTCTGCTCGAGTTCCCGTCGGAAACCGTTGTTGAGCGCCAGCGCGATCACCAGCGCGCACACGCCCACCATCACGCCCAGGACGGAAATCATCGTGATCACCGAGATTGCCGCCTCCCGCCGCTTGGCCTGCAAATATCGGAGCGCAACGAAGAACTCAAACCTCATGCGCGATAACATTAGCAGCAATCGCGAGGCACGGGAAGGAGGGTTATTCGCAGCGCCGCCCTCGAGGGCCGCAGGTTGGGGTTTTCCGGGCTCCCGATCTCATCGGCGCAAGTTCCGCCTGAGGCTTCGACCACTTCTGCGCGGGTATGCTTTGGAAGGATTCGCGTGCGTCGTGAGGCAGGTCAGAAGTCTACCAGTCGTTGCTGTGGCGGACGGCCTCAAAGCGGACAAACTTTGCAGCGAGGGCCGGCTGGCGATCGGAGGCCGCGGGCATCAGCGTTCGGACTACCCTGCCGCGGGCAATGACTAACTCTCCATGCTTGGGTCCGATGTCGGGAGGAGCGGCGAACTGCATCTCGACGGCGGTGTTCACGGGGATTACTGTTCCGGCGCCGAAGAGGATCCCCGAGCGGCTGATGTTTTTCATCTTTCCGACGTTCCAGGCAAATTCACCGGCTTTGCGGAAGTGGACGGGAATTTCAACGGGGATGCGAGGCGCCCGATCGAAATTGGATGTCTTTTTTTTGCTGAAAAATCCCCACATCATTTCCGCAAACTGCCTTTCGCTAGGTTTGCCGTCGCGGGGAGCATAACACGACTGAGGGAAACTGAAGCGGATCCAAATATTTCTGGAGAACACACTACCGCATCCTCTGGCGGTATTACGCCGTCGGTTTCTCAGGGCGCAGCAGCGGGAAAAGAATCACGTCGCGGATGGAGCGCGAGTCAGTGAGCAGCATGGTGAGACGGTCGATACCGATGCCCTCCCCGCCCGCCGGCGGCATGCCGTAACTGAGCGCGCGGATATAGTCCTCGTCGATGGCGTGGGCGGTCAGGTCGCCGCGCTCCCGGAGTATCTGTTGGTATTCGAACCGGTCGCGCTGTTCGGCGGGATCGTTCAGCTCGCTGAAGGCGTTGGCCACTTCCATGCCGCCGACGTAAAGCTCGAAGCGCTCGACGAAATTGGGGTTGTCGGGTTTCTGCTTGGAGAGCGGCGAAACTTCCAGCGGAAAATCGAGAATGAACGTCGGCTGAATCAGGTGGCGCTCGGAAACGTGCTCGAAGAGCTCCAGCAGCGCGACACCTGGCGCAGTCCCGGCCGGCAGCACCAGAGGCTCATGCCCGCTTCCCTCTTTCGCCGCCCAGGCATTGTAAGCCTCGATCCATGGGAAGACGGCTTTGGGTTCCGCCAGGTCTTCCAGCTTCGGCCCCTGTCCAGGGTAAGGCCAGAACTGCACCACGGCTTCTTTCATGGTGTAGCGATGAAACTGAGCGAAGGAGATTCGTTGGCCGCCGTAGTCAAATTCCAGCGATCCAAGCACCGCCTGCGCCACGTGTCGCATCAGCCGCTCGGTGAGGGACATCATATCCCGGTAGTCGGCGTAAGCCTGATAGAACTCGAGCATCGTGAATTCGGGATTGTGCTGCGTGGAGATGCCCTCGTTGCGGAAGTTGCGATTGATCTCATACACGCGGTCAAAGCCACCCACGGTCAGCCGTTTGAGATAGAGCTCCGGCGCAATGCGCAGGAAGAGGTCCAGCCCCAGCGCGTTGTGATGGGTGATGAAGGGCCGGGCCAAGGCGCCGCCGGCGAGGGGCTGCATCATGGGGGTCTCGACTTCCAGGTAACCCTCGGCGTCGAGGAACGCCCGGAGCGCTCCGATGAGCCGACTCCGGCGCTCGAAGATCTGGCGCACCTCTTCGTTCACCATCAGATCGACGTAGCGTTGCCGGTAGCGGATTTCGACGTCGGTCAGGCCGTGCCATTTTTCGGGCAATGGCAGCAACGCCTTGGCCAGGAAAGACAGGCGCTCGGCATGCACAGTCAACTCGCCGGTGCGGGTGCGGAAGAGGTAGCCCTCGACGCCGATCAGGTCACCGAGATCGAGCAGCTTGTAGAGCTCGAAGTCGCGCTCGCCTACCGCGTCCAGGCGGACATAGATTTGCAGGCGCGCACCGCCCCCCGCCAAGTGAGCAAAACCCGCCTTCCCGTGGGGCCGGATGGTCATGACCCGTCCCGCGACGCGAACGGGGATCTTCTGTGCGCTCAGCTCTTCCGCCGTGCGCGGTGAATACTCCGAGAGAATTTGAGGCAGCGTGTGGGTGAATTCGAACTTGCGCGGATAAAGCTCGAAGCCAAGGTCGGCAATGGCTCGCAGCTTTTTCTGACGCTGTTCCAGGAGACTTTCGGGTTCGCTGGTCGCCACTCGCCGCTCCACCCCGGCACGGTTCACGACGGCACGCCGGGAACAAAACGGAGCATTATAGGTTTGCCGCGAAAATAGTGTCAAGGAAGCCGCTCCGCTGGTTGCTTCCTGGCGCTGCTGGAGGCGGGGGGTGGTTGCAGGCCCCGGCGGAAGAGTTCTTCATGCTTTATGCAGCGCCCGTGAGACGCTTTTTCGATCCGGGCCAGCTTTGTGGGCCATTCCTAACGCGTCCTACTGGCACGTTCGACAATCTCTTGCCCCGCGCCAACTTGTGCTAGAATCGGCGCGAAGAGGTTCTCATTTCCGGGAGCGGAATCGCCTTTGCGAAAAAAGAACCTGCGCAAGTACCCACGGGTACCTGCAACATTCTCCGTGGATTGCACCGTGGGCGAGAAAACCGTCCGCGGTCGAGCTTCGACGCTGGGAGGTGGCGGGCTGTTCCTCCAGGACGCGCAGACCTATTCCCAGGGCGCTGAAATCAACGTCCACTTCCGTCCGGCACGCCACCTGCCCTTCATCCAGGCCCAAGCCCGCATCTGCTACGTCGTCCCTGGCAAAGGCAGCGGGGTTGAGTTCACAAATATCAGCCCGGAACACCATCACCTGATTCTGCGTCTGATCCACCACAAGACAGCCAATCAGCGCAAGTTCGCTCGCGTCAGCTTGGCGACTCAGATCTACAGCAAGGATGACATGTCGCTGGCCTTCTCGAGAGATGTGAGCCTGGGCGGGATGTTCATCGAGACACATCAGCCGAGTGCCATCGGCTCCGAGCTCGATTTGCGGTTCCATCTGAACGACGGTGGCCCCATCGTGATCGGAGTGGCCGAAGTCAAGTACCACGTTGCCAAGCTGGGAATGGGCGTGGAGTTTACTGAAATGGCTCCCGCCGACCGGAAACGAATCGAGACCTACATCGCAAAAATGCCCGCCCTCCCCGAGCCCGTGGCACGCGCAAAGCCCTGACTCGGCCCCGGGTGCTCCCGACAGCTCCTCACCCCTGGAATTCCACCCCGCCAATGCTTAGAGTCGCCCGGCCGAGGGCATCAGGAAAACTTCCTCGACCGTCGTTCGGGGCGGCTGAAGCAAAGCGGCAAGCACTGCTTCGGCGATGTCTTGCGGCTGGATGAGTTTGGCCCGGTCCACGGGAAAATCGAAAGCCTTCATCATTCGCGTGTCAGTGGACCCGGGCAGGATGGCGGTCACGCGGATGCCCAGCGGCCGAAATTCCTCACGCAGGACCCGCGTTAAGCCCAGGGCGCCGAATTTGGCAGCGCAGTAGGCGGAGCAGTTGCGGAAGGCGCTGCGGCTCGACACCGAAAGGATGTTTACGATGTGCGCGGCAGGGCTACGCTGCAGGAGCGGGAGGGCAGCGCGGGTTGCAAGAAAAAGCGCAGTGAGATTGGTGTCGAGGTTGGCACGCCAGTCCTGGAGCGTCGTGCGGACAAAAGGCTTATAGGTGAACACGCCCGCGTTGTTCACGAGCACGTCAAGGCGACTGTGCCTCTGTCTGAGGGTTCGAAAAAGCCTGCTGACGTCAGCAGCCAAGGTCACATCCGCGACCAGGGGCAGCGGATGACCCGGAACCAAGTCTGCAGCGGCCTGCAACGCTTTGCGGTCGCGGCCTACCAGAAGCAGCCTGGCACCCGCGCGGGCCAGAGTCTGCGCAATGGCCAGCCCGATGCCCCGGCTGGCGCCGGTAACAAGGATACCCTTCCCTTTCAACCTGTTCATGGCTTCGAACGGCCCGGGCTTCGAAACTCAGGGGCCGGGTGACCCTGAGTCTACACGATGCGGACTCAGGGCCGAAGGAAGAACTAGAGGGCCGTCATCCTAAGGGAACGGAATCGCTTCTTGGCGGTCAAGCTCTAATCGATGCAGATTCCTGAGGGTGTGCGGAAGTTCTCGCTTGCAGCCCAAGTCTTGAGTCTGCGGGCCTCGCCATCTCAGGCCGCAGAGGGAGAGCTTTCAACTCCCGCGAGATTTGCGGAACTTCCAACGCCGTGGTGCGCTCTTAGCTGGTCGAGCGAACGAGTCTCAGGAACTCCGCGCGAGTCTGGTCGCAATCACGGAACACGCCCAGCATCGCGGAGGTGACGGCGACGGAGTTCTGCTTCTCCACGCCGCGCATGATCATGCAGAGATGCCGGGCTTCGATAACCACCGCCACACCCTGGGGCTTAATCTTTGCCATGATGGTTTCGGCGATTTGCGTGGTCAGCCGCTCTTGGACCTGCAGCCGCCGCGCGAACACATCCACCAGGCGCGGAATCTTGCTCAAGCCGATGACATGCTTGGTGGGAATGTAGGCGACGTGGCAGCGGCCGAAAAAGGGGAGCAGGTGGTGCTCGCAAAGGCTGAAAATCTCGATATCCTTCACGATCACCATTTCGTCGTAGGCCACCTCGTACAGCGCACCATTCAAAACCTTGTCCACATCCTGCTGATAGCCGCTGGTCAGGAAGCGCAACGACTGGGCAACGCGTTGTGGCGTCTTGAGCAACCCCTCGCGCTCAGGGTCCTCGCCGATGTGGCCGATGATGCTGCGCACGGCCTCCGCCAGCGCATCGGACTCCAACGGTCCCTCCACCTCCGCAGCGATTGGAAATCGGCCCTCATCCATGGTTGTCATCTCACTCTCCACGTCGCCCTGTCGCGGTCTCGCTCGCCGGCATACTCGAAGAAGTTGGAATTCGTCTCTTCCAGCCGGACCCGGTCCAGGCGCGCCGCTACCCAGCGACCCGCGCCCTCTAATTTCGGCTTTAGCAGATTGAAAATCTCGATGCTCAGGTTTTCCGCCGTCGGGACGCGGGTGCGAAAGTTTTCTGTGTCCAGGTTGAGGTGGACCTCGTCGAATCTCTCCAGCACCTCGCTCTGGACCGCGCCATCCAGACTCGCCAGGTCGTAGACCATTCCGGTTGCAGGATCGATCGGGCCGGCGATGGTCACCTCCAGCACGTAATTGTGGCCGTGACCAAAAGGATTGTTGCATTTGCCGTAGACGAGCGCATTCTCCTCCGGGCCCAGCGCCTCAGTGTGCAAGCGGTGGGCGGCGGAAAACCGGTAGCGGCGCGTCAAATAAACCATTACTCCCCGTAGTAGTCCACGAACAGATCGGGCGTCTCGTACAGTCTGATTCGATGCAGCTTGCCGAAGGCAAGTTTCGTGGCCAGCAGTTTCCAGATTTCCACCGCGATGTTCTCGGTGGTCGGGATCGTCGAGGCAAAAACCGGCACTTCCTTGTTCAGGAACCGGTGGTCCATCAACTCGAGCACTTCCTGCTCGAGGAGTTTCTTCAAATCCTTCAGGTCGAGAACCATGCCCGTGACAGGGTCAATCTCGCCGGCGACCGTGACTTCCAGCGTGTAGTTGTGGCCGTGGCCGTGAGGATTGCTGCACTTGCCGAAGATACGCCGGTTCTCCTCCGGGCTGAAGCTGGGGTTGTGGTAATAATGCGAAGCGGAGAACTCAGCCCGTCGCGTCACGAAGATCATCTTGTCCCCTTTGTTGTCCCCTGGGTCGAGTACTCCCGGCCCTTCCACTGAACTTTCCTGTCCAATCGGTAGGCGCGTGCGGAGTTGAGCAAAAGCATGCCGAACAGGGCTGCGCCCAGAACCTGGAAGTTCCCGAGACGCGGGTCAAACCCAATCCGGCTGAGCGCCTGGCTGTAGGTCCATTGCCGCAGAATGGCGATAGAAAACAATCCCAGCGCGGCAAGAGTCGTCCCCATACCTCCCCGCCCCAGTGCCAACAAGGCGCACAGGCCGAGAAAGGCCAGCGTCGGGAGCAAGTCGAGCACCCAAAGCTCCGCAAGTGTTCTCAGCATCTTCTTCACGCTCATCCCGTACAGCAAGTACAAGTTCTTGGTCCACCCGCGCCGCATCTCGGAAAAGCTCAGGTACATGCGCGTCTGGACCCAGGCGGCACCGGGAAGAAAAATCAGGCGTCCGCCGGCGGCCTTGACGCGGCGCGCCAACGCCACATCTTCGAGAATCTCGCCGCGCACCGCCTCGTGACCCCCGGCGCGTTCGTAGGCCTCTCGGCGGATCAGGATGTACTGCCCGTTGGCCGCGGCCGCGGGCGACCGCGGATCTGAAACCTCTTCGAACCGATACAGCCGGGCCAAGTGGACATACACGAGCGGGATGACCGCCTTTTCCCACCAAGTCGGCGTGCGCTGTCCCGGCGAGAGCGAAAGCAGGTCTGCGCCCTCGCTTCGGGCTCGCTCCAGAAGTACCGCCAGGCTTCCCGGTTGGTGTTCGGTGTCGGCATCCGTAAGAAGCAGCCAATCGCCCGATGCCATCCGCGCTGCCGTCGCCACGGCATGCGACTTGCCGGTCCAACCTTCCGGCAAACCCTCAATGCGGATTGTCCGCAGCCTGGGGATTTCCGCTTTCAGTCCTTCCAGGATTTCGCCGGTGCGGTCCTGTGACTGGTCGTCAACCACCAGAATTTCCCGGATACCCTCCTGGGCCGCCACCGAGCGGACGACGCGAGCGATGTTGGCCTCTTCATTGCGGGCGGGGATTATTGCCGTTACCCCGCCGCCGTGGTTTTCCTTCATGCACGCGGCCCGCGAGCGGCATTGCAGCACACGCGGGATCCCTGGAACAACTCAAGCAAGAAATCTGCTCTTATCGCAGATACCCATTATAATGGACGCTCGAAACATGAGCAAAACCAATGTCCTCAAACTGCTCATCCTCGCCTCGATTGTCGGCGGTACGGTCTTCCTGGCGCTGCAGTCACGGCAACCTCACGCTCTGGAAGTCGGCGAGTCGGCGCCGGTCTTCACGCTCCCCGGATTAACCGGGCAGTCCATCTCTCTCGATGACTTTCGCCAGGGAGTCGTGGTGGTGAATTTCTGGGCCACGTGGTGCCCGCCCTGTATCGAGGAGACTCCGAGCTTGAAGAAGTTTGCGGACCAGATGCGCGGCCTCGGCGTCACCGTCATCGGCGTCAGCGTGGACGGAGACCCGCAGGCTCTCGCCAAGTTCGTTGCCAACGCGCAACTCACTTTTCCCATCGCCCGCGACCCGGGCCAGACCGTCTCATCCCGCTACGGGACGTTCAAATTCCCCGAAAGTTACGTGATTGACTCGGAGGGCCGGATCACCAGGAAAATCATCGGCGCCATTAATTGGCAGGACCCTCAGATCATCGGCTTCGTAAGCACGCTCGCTCGCCGACGCGAACGCTCAGCACGGTAAGTACCCGCCGGCGTGAGTGGCCAACAAGTCGCATCGACGCGCCGAAAACCTGGGCTACCTTGCTCGTGCTCGTCGGGCGAGCGTTCACTTTGCGGAAGGAAGCAGGACGCCCATCACCGTTCGCCACAGGCCGACCACATCAGCGACAATCTCCGATTCCGGAATGTTCAGTTTCGCCTGCCGGTTCTGCAATCGTGCCTGATAAATGACTCCCGCCAGCGTCGCGGCCACCATCGGGGCCATGGACGTCGCCAATGAGACCGCCAAGTTTTCCGGGCCGGAGGTCGTTGCCTTCTGCTTTTTCGCCATGTTCGCCTCACAGGAAAGTTTCTAACCGCAGGGATTCTAACATAGAGCATCGGCCATCGGTGGGAGGCATTGACGCAGCGGGAGTGAAGTTAAATGGACGCCGAGAAGCGCCGCAAACGCAGGGAATTGGTAACCACGAAAACCGAACTGAAGGCCATGGCCGCCGCGGCAATCATGGGATTCAGCCAGCCCAGCGCCGCAACGGGAATGCCGACAATGTTGTAAGAAAAAGCCCAGAAGAGATTCTGTTTGATGGTCCGAACGGTTCGCCGGCTGAGTTCGATGGCCCGCACGACCCCGCGCAAATCGTCGCCAAGCAACGCAATGTCCGCGCTCTCGAGCGCCACCGCGGAACCGCTGCCGAGCGCGATGCCCAGGTCAGCGCGCGCCAGAGCCGGTGCGTCATTCACTCCGTCGCCGACCATCGCGACCACTTCCCCCTGTTGCTGAAGCCTCTCGAGGGCTGAGAGCTTCTCTTGGGGGAGAGCCTCCGCGACGACCTCGTCGATGCCCACCGCGCGCGCGATGGCTTCAGCCGTACGACGAGCATCGCCGGTCAGCATGATGACTTTGAGCCCCATGCCGCGAAGCGCTTCTACCACGTCCTCGGCCTCAGGCTTGGGTGGATCGGCGATGCCGAGCAGGCCCACCAGCCGGCTCGCCTTCGCCACCAGAACCGCTGTCTTCCCTTCCTCTTCCAATCTCGCCAGTTGCTTTTCCCCGTCGATGAGCGTCACTCCGCTCTCTTCCATCAATCGCCGGTTGCCAAGGAATACAGCTTCGCCACCCCGCTCGGAGCGTACCCCACGACCCGGCGTATAACTGAAACCCGAGAGGCCGGCGAGCGGCTGAATCGCTCGCTGTGCGGCGGCGCGAACGATGGCCTCGCCCAAAGGATGCTCGCTCGATTGCTCGACCGCCGCCGCCAGGGAAAGAAGTTCGCTGGAATCGGTACCGGCCAAGGGCACGACGTCGATGACTTCCGGCCTCCCGCGCGTAAGTGTGCCAGTCTTGTCAAAAACCACCGCACTCAAGCGCCGCACTTTTTCCAGGCTCTCCCCACTCCGGATCAGCACGCCGACTTCCGCACCCTTCCCGGTGCCGACCATAATCGCCGTCGGCGTCGCCAGACCCATCGCACACGGACAGGCAATCACCAGCACGGCCACGGCATTGATGATCGCCGTCGCGAGACCGTGGCCGAGCGCCAGATGAACGCCGAACGTCAGCAACGCAATGCCAATTACGACGGGAACGAAGACTCCCGCCACCTGGTCGGCCAATCGTTGCAAGGGCGCCTTCGACCCCTGCGCCGCTTCCACGACGCGAATGATCTCGGCCAGCGTGGTGTCCTCGCCGACGCGGGTGGCGCGATAACGAAAGGCTCCGGTGCCATTCACCGTCCCGCCCATCACTTCACTACCCGCCTGCTTTTCGACCGGAAGGCTTTCGCCGGTGAGCAATGACTCGTCCACCCCGGTCGTGCCGTCAATGACCGTGCCGTCCACGGGGATTCTTTCGCCGGGCCGGACGACCACCACATCATCCACGCGCACCTGCTCGACTGGCAGTTCGCGCACCGTCCCGTCTCGTTCCACACGCGCCGTGGGCGGCTGCAAATCCATCAGCGCGCGGATGGAATCGGAAGCACGACGTTTGGCCCGGCTCTCGAGGGTCTTCCCGATCAGGATGAGCGTGATGATGAGCGCGGCTGAATCGAAATAGACCTGGTCCGGTTTGCCGGTCAGCATGGCCACGACGCTCCAGCAGAACGCCGCCGTCGTGCCCAGAGACACGAGCGTGTCCATGTTGGCGGAAAAGTGGTGCGCCAGGCGCAGGGCATTCGAGTGGAAGCGACGCCCTGCATAGGCCCACACGGGCAGCGTCAGCACCAGCAGCATCTGGTTGACGTAAGCGAATCGCACCATCAACATGCTGATGGCGGCGACGGGAACTCCGAGAACCACCGCCAGCCACATGTCCCGGCGGAGGATTTGATCCTCGACCTGACGATTGCGGTCCCTTGCTTCGGCTTCTCCTCGGACCCTGAGCGGTGGGATGGCCAGCGTGGCGCCGTAGCCCGCTTCCTCTATGGCACGAAGCAAGGCTTCGGCATTGACCTGGCCGGAATCCATCTCGACCACAGCTTTTTCCGTCGCCAGGTTGACCGCCGCGGAGCGGACGCCGGGTACGGCCTTGAGCGCGTCCTCGATGCTCATCACGCAGGAGGCACAATGCATGCCGGTGATGTCGAGGCTGATTTTCTGCTGAGGAATCCGGGCACCTACAGGTAAGGAAATCGCGCGCCGGCTGCCGACGGAACTAACCTTCGCCTCGTATCCCTCTTGTTGCACAGCACGGATGAGGTCATCCGGGCCCGCCTGGGAAGGGTCGAATTGGACGCGCGCCTGCTCGGTGGCCAGATTCACCACGGCTTGGGCCACGCCAGGAAGATGGTTGAGCGCCTTCTCGATGCGCACCGCGCAGGACGAGCAGGTCATGCCGCCCACTTCGAGGACTGCCGTCTCCTGGGTCGTGGTTTTTTCGGTCACGCTCATCAGGAATCTCGCGCCTCCGCGCGAATCGCTCTTCCCTTTGTTGGATTCGCGCTATCTGGATGTCGTTCCAGGCCGAAAGGTTAAGGGCGGCTCCAACATGCTATCATTGCAGGCGGAAAAGGTTTTCACAAATGACTTTCCTGAACACGCGCTATCGCCTCGCCAAGCCCCTGACAGCTCGGGAACTCGAACGCCTCAGCCGGCTCTCAACCGAATACGGCATCCGCAACTTCGTCATCGAGGATCTGGATCTGGTCGTGGAGTACGACGCCTCGCGGATTCATGAAGCGGAAGTCCTGGGGATCCTTCACCGGTCCGGAATCGGCGTGCACCCCCTGAAGCCCATCCCGCCCGGCGGCTTCGATTACACCGGCGAATTCAAGGATTTCGCCTGGCCCACCACGGGGATGAGTCCCGTAAATCGCAGTCAGAAGTGAAGGTGAATACCTGCCGGTCGT
>Ga0315284_10001858_pt1 | contig 30123 bp, 30 predicted proteins | sample YL17G09_16_MG_FD_203696 | JGI IMG/M metagenome (GOLD analysis project Ga0315284, IMG submission 203696) | Sediment microbial communities from Yellowstone Lake, YNP, Wyoming, USA - YL17G09_16 | ecosystem: Environmental > Aquatic > Freshwater > Lake > Sediment | place: USA: Wyoming | collected...
TATAAAAAAGAATAACACTAAAAAAACCTCTTTTTTCATGATATATTTTTATAAAAAATTAATATATATACTTTGTGTTATTATTTTTATGCTGTTGCTATACCAAAAAAAGTTAAATTAGCTGAAGATGCTGCTGTATGAGATGGTGCATCTTCTGGAATAAATATTCCTGCATATACTTTAACTTGTTTATTAGTAACTCCAAAAGTTAGATTATTACAAACTCTATATTTAATGTTTGTTGCAGTAAAATTTTGAATTACTCCTTCTAATGATGCACCACCAGCACTATTTAGCTTACAACCATTATTTGTACCATTAACTGATGTAAATTCAAACTTTGGACTAGTACCACCTATTAAAGCAAAAGATAATTTTGCTGTTGCTACTGTAACATTTGCATCTTGATTACCTAGATTTTCTATTAAAATAAAATCAGCAGATGTTAAGCCACTACATTGACCACTACCAGTTCCTTGTGTTGTTGTATCATTAGACCAATGTTGAGTACCACCTGTTGCTGGATAACAATCACCAAAATTAATTACTGGATCTGTTGAGTTAATTAAAATATTAGCTTTTATTGTTACATTAACATAACCAATTTCATTAGCACTTGATGCACCTGTTATTAAATTACTTATTTTATTAATATCAATAAAACTAACTAATAATGTTAATACAATAGCAATACTTACTAATATTATTATTGTATTATCTGATAATTGTTTCATTTGTTTTCATCTCTTACAATCTTCAAAGTAACTTGAGCGTTATTATTTATAATTGATTTAGAGTAAAAAATATTTTTGAAATTTTGTAAAAAATTATATTTTTCTTGTAAAACAAATAAGATACCAAAAACTAATAGAAAGATCACAATTACAATAATTATTTTTTGTGTTCCCTTTTTAGATTGTAGTTGCATATTAATAATTATATATATTTTCTCTTTGTTTATATATTTTCTCTTTGTTTATATATTTTCTCTTTGTTTATATATTAGACTTTATTTAGGCAATTGTTCTTGTTTATTTTTCTTTTTTGTATATAAAATAAACCATATTATATTTAATAAAATTAAAATTATAACTATAATTGCCATATAAATTTGATTAGTATTTATTTTCGGAGTTGCTATAACTAGTCCTGTTACACCAATTATTTCAGTTTTAATATAATCTAAACCTACTTCAGTTCTAATTTGACGTTCAGCTTTTTTATTTTCATAGCCTAATATTAGTTTACCTTGGTATTCACCTTGTTCAACATTTTCAGTATCCCAATAAGCTATAAGTTCTTTTTGAGTTTTGGGTAATATTTCAGTAGGTTGTGATTTTATATCAGCTATTTGTTGAGCTTGTTTATTTAATAAGATCTCTGAATAAGCATCTTTGATTAAGTAATTACCAATGTTTTCTACTAAAATATTAAATTTAGCAACCTGTCCTAGTTTAAAATTGTTAACAGAGATATCAATAGGTTTAATAAAGAAATCACCAACTATAAATTGTCCTTTTAGTTCTATCTTATTACCATCATAATCAACTGTTGCTATAACATTATAATTTCCTTCACTTACATTAGCTAACCATGAAGCTACTAATTCCCTTTTGGTAAATGGTTCTATTGATTTTTCATCTGTTGTAATAGTTGCTATTTTTTTATTATTTGGATCATAAATATCTATAATAGCGCTTGCTTTTTGTATTTTATCAGTACCTAAATTATAAACTGGAATTAAAAAAGAAAGTTGTTCATTTTTTTGAGTTTCTGGGATTATTAATTCAGCTCTAGCATATTTACCAGGATAAGGAACTATAACATAAATCTGTGAAACTACAGAAACTAGAGCACCTATTGTAATTTCACCTTGTTGTTGTATTGGTTTAACTTCTCTGATTACAATATCACTTGTTGTAATACCAGGTTCTAGTTTATTAGGTAAGGTAACTTTATATTTTATTTCTTGGTATTCTTGTTCTTTTGTAAAAGAAACTTCTTTATTTATTAATTCTATAGATAAATTACCTCTTGTAAATATAACAGCTTTAAAATCTTTATGTTCATTATTAACAGCTCTAATTGTTATTTGTTGTTGTAAATTAGGCTGAAAATTTATTGTAGTTCTAGCCGGTGTAACACCCAAAGCATTAATGTTGTAGCTAAATAAAATTATAATAATTACAAATAAAAATAATTTAATTATTTTTGAGATGCTATCACCTCTGAAGTATTAGATATATTTATTATTGTATTAATATCTAAAGAAGTATTAGTTAAATTACTAAATTCTAGACTAAGTTGAACATTACCAACATTTTTCAGAACTGTTTTATTTAATTCTAGAGCTACTAAAGAATTAATTAAAAATGAACCTGAATCTGAGGCAATTATTTCATTGTTTTTTATACAGTTTACTTTATAGTAATAATCTTTAAATGATAAATTAATTGTTTGATATTCACTGTATTTGGTTTTAATATAGACTTCTGGACTGGTAAAATCTTTATTATCATCTATAACTAATTCATATAGATCACAATTACCTTGCCATTCTAATAAAGGAGGATTTGTAGCATAACCAGTTATTTCAAAAACTTTTATATTTTTATTAAAGAATATAAATACAACTAATAAAAGAAGTACTATATTTATTGTTATGAATAGTTTTTTCATGGTGGGTCTGAATAAGATGATTCAAATGTTAAAGTTGAACCTTTAGCTCCAATAAGTTCTCCAAATGGGGTTGTAATCTTAATATCAACTTCTGCTGAATCGTTACTATCACTATAACTTAGATTACCAATTGCTACAGTTGCAGAGTTACTAACATTAGTCCATTGTAATAAAGCCCATTTAAAAGAATTATTTTCTGAAGTGAAGTTATCTACTTTAAATTGGAAATATGATGTATTAAGAGCAGCATTACTCCATAAATCATCTAGAGCATAAACTGAGACATTTACATTTACATTACCATCATTTTGTATTACAAAAGGAGTTGGATTATTTGTGGTTGTATCATTTGAAACACCTATTTGTAATGTGTTAAAATTAACTGTATTGTTAATAAGTAAAATATTAATTGAATCTAATGTAAAATTCCATACAGAAGACCAGTTGCTGTAATCAGCGCTATCATATGCACGGACTCTCCAAAAATAAGTTCCTATAGTTAAAGGATTAACAATTGTGTAAGATGTATTATAAACTCCTTCTGCAGTACTTATATTAACATTTGGACTAGTAAAATCAGAATTATCATCTACTTGTAAATGATAAGTTCTTGTATCTCCATCTACATCTGTTGAATTTTGCCAATAAAACGTTGGAGTTACATTTATAGTACGAGTATCATATAATGGAGCAAGTAGTACGGGTATAGTTGGTGGTGTATTTAAACCACCACAGCAAATATTAGTTGCATAATAATTACATGCAGCAACATGAGCATTTGTTCTATTATCAGCAGCATTACTCATACTTAATAAACAAGTAGCTTCAGCATGGCATGTTGTATCATAAGCTGTGCAATTAATACTTGTAGTTGTATTAAAGCATACTGGATAATTATAACTTGTATAAGAAGGATATTGAATATGAGAATTAGTTTCATTTTCTAATCTTAAAAATATAGTACCATTAGTACAATAATTTTGTAATGTATAGAGTGTTGAGTTACAACATAAAGTATAGCTATAATTACCTGTGGATGTATAAGCAGATGTTGGCAATGTAAAATTATCTATCCATCTTGTTATTCCTTTTGAAATTCTTAATTCATCAATAGTACCATTAAAGAAATTAGTGTAATTTGAAAGATTCTCAGCTGCAATTAATAATGGGTCATTGCTATTAAATATAGTTACTCCTATTAAATTTTGAGTTGTTCCTATTTGAGTACCATTAACAAATAATCTAAGATTATTATCATTTCTAGTTACTGCTACATGATACCAAGAATTGTTAGAAAAATTATAAGGAGCTGTTCTTATAGATTGATTTGTTCCATTAGTTGAATATTTAAAGTAAAGAGTTTGATTAGTTAAACCAAAGCTCCAGGCTTTACTGCTATTTGAAAATTGAGAAACAATTGTACAATTTAATGGTAAAATAGCTTTAAAATAAGTTATAGTTATTAATCCATTACCACTTCTTGAGTTACCTGTATATGTAATATTTGTACCATTTGTCCAGCTTGAACCACCACCTCCTCCTCCTCCACCATCATTAGCATAACCACCCTCACCTCCTCCACCACCACCATAATAACCGCTTCCTCCTCCTCCCCCCTGCCCACCATAACCATAATTACCTCCACCATTTCCACCTGAACCACTACTACCAGAATGACCATATTCACCATAAGCTCCTCCACCAACACCACCAACACCACCATCACTCTGAGTACCACCTCCTCCACCACCACCATAATAAGTTCCGCCACCATTTACGCCAGCATTGCCAGTCTGACCATTATTATATCCACCAGTACCACCAGCACCTGAAGCGCTTCCTCCTCCTCCTCCTCCTCCTCCACCAGCAACTGCCACTCGATTTCCTAAATTTGTTCCTGCTCGCCTAATGTCAGAAGCTCCTCCTCCACCACCACCATAATAACTACTATAACTTCCACCAGTTCCACCACCATTATAACCTGCAATATATGTACTTCCTGTCCCACCAACATAAATATATAAAGTTTCTCCTGAATTAACACTAATATTTGTAGTAACTAAACCACCAGTCCCACCAGTACCACCATTACCATAACTACTAGTTCCATCAGCACCTTGAGCACCCCTTATTTCAACCATAACATAAGTTACTCCAGATGGAACTGTAAATGTTTGTTGACCACCAGTATAACTAAAATTTGTTTGGTTAGCACCCCTAGTAGTTAAGCTATTTAAATTATTAATTCTTATCCAAGCATCTATTGTAAAATTATTGTTACCAAAATTCCAATCATCGGAATCTGATGTACTTAAGTAATCATCTTTTCCATCAAATAAACCTGAACCAGTAGCAAATTTATAATAATCAGTTATGATTTTAGCATTACCATTAACAGTCCAAGTATGGCTGCCTCCTGCCGCACTATCTGTAAAAGTAGTAGAAGCATTAGTCCCATCCATATGAAGTAATAATTTAGTATAAGGATCTTGTGTATAATTATAAAATTGAGCATGTGAATTGTTCATTCCAGAAGAATCATTCTCAAATCTTAATAAAGAAGTACTAGAAACACAATTACCTTGTGCTACATAACAATATAAATCTGCTTTTGTAATAGTTAAAATTAATAAAAATAATATTAATATAAAAAATATTTTAAAAATATTCCTCTTTTTCATTAAATTGGATTTATAATATAAGAATATATAAATATTATTACTTTTAAGATGTTATATTTAATGGGTAATTAACATTTCTTACTTTTGTTTCTTGTACACAAGCCCCTTGAATGCATTGATTTAATGACTTTTGGTTTATCATTTCTAAAGGAACTAATTTTTTTGTATTGTTAATTATAACATTACACATTGTTTTTTTATTTAATTCAACACAATTTTCATTTGTCCATTCTTCAGCTGTTTTGATTTTTGTACATGCTACTTGCGAACATAGCCATTTTTCATTGTTAATATATTTAATATAATAAAAAACATCAAATGCTATTATCAAAATAATTAATATATACAAAATTATGAAAGACTTATTTATCTTCTTTCTCTTTTTTTTCATTATTAATAAGAGAAATAATATTGTATTTATAAAGTTTTTTGTTTTTAGGAAATGTATTTTTTAACTAATTCAGAAATTTTTTTGCCATCAATCTTTCCACGATATTTTTCCATTATTAAACCCATTATAGCATTAAAAGAAGTACCTTTGTTTTGTTGTATAATCTCTTTAATTTCTTTTTCTATATTTTCAATAGGGACTGTTTTGTATTTATTAATATCAATCTTTTTACCTTGAATAATTTCTGATAAAATATCAATAATAGCTTCTTTAGAAATGATATTTTTATTTAAATTTGATAGAACAAATTCAAAATCATGTTCTTTTAATTTTTTAATATCTAAATTATATCTGGTTTTAATATTTTTAGGAATTTCTATTAAAATATGAGCTATTAAAGAGGGTTCTATTTTATATTTATTAACAAATTTCTCAAATAATTTATTGTTAATTATTTCTTTTGCAAGTTGTGTAGGTAAATTATATAATTCTTGTAATTTCATAACTTTTATTGTAATAAGCTCTGGTAATTTAATTTTAGAAATTCTTTCTTTTGTTACAGAAACAAATGGAATATCTGTTTCAGGATATAAACGAGATGAAGTAGGCATTGGTCTTAAAAAAGTAGTTGTAAAATTATCTTCTGCTTTTCTTACTTCATTTTTTAATTCTTCATTTCTTTCTATTAAAGATAATTGTCTTTTAACTTCATTTTCTATAATTTTTGGAATTGATTTTAGATCTTGGAATCCTTTTATTTCTGTTCGAGCTTTGTTCATTATAGAAATATTAACATCTTGTCTTATTGTTCCTAGGCCATTTTTAACCTTGCCTGTTGATTTTAAAATCATGCCAATTAGAGCTGCTGTTTCTTTTGCATGCTCTGGATCTTTTATACTAGAATCTGTTTTTATTTCTACTAATGGTACACCGAGTCTATCAAGCCTATAAATTATTGTTTTTTCATCTTCTTTTATTTTTTTAGCTGCTTCTTCTTCTAAGTAAATTTCAGGTATTAAGATTTTACCTTTTGATGTTTCTATGTAACCATTTAAAGCTATTAAAGTTGTTCTTTGAAAACCAGATGTATTTGAACCATCTATTACTGTTTTTCTCATAACTTGAATTTCATTTACTATTTTTGCATTTAAGAGTAAAGCAATTTCTATTGCTATATCAACTGCATGTTGATTTATAGGATGAGGTGGTTCTTCATCTAATTCTACTAAACAAGAAGAAGTTGAACATGCTTCATAAATAAAAGTTTTATTTTTAGATTTTTCATATTCAGCAGCTATATCTAAAGTGCCTGTTTCACCAACAACTGAGCGCAATTTTCTTTTTATAATAATATCAGGTTTATTAGGATCATTTACAAAAGAAGGGCAGTTACAAAATAATTTATGAGTTTCTAGTTGTTTATGTATCTCTAGACCGCATTTAAAATCAATTTTTTTATAATCAATCATAATTAAATTATTTTTTATATGTTTATAAAATTTATCTTTCCCAAATGATTTTTCCTTTTTTTCTTACTTCTCTAATTCGGTGTAAGGGAATATGAGTATCTTTATTATCTTGTTTTATAATCATAAAAGTACCAGCTCTTGAAATAGAATTAAATGGAATTTCTATTCTTTTTTCTAGTATCCTATCAAAATAAACTATTGTGTAATCTTTAGGATTTTCTTTTGGATCCCATCTTATTTTGTTTAGTAAATCACCAATATACATTATAGAATTAATAAAGTTTTAACTATTTAAAATATACAGTTATTGTTATTTTTTTGTTATTCTTCAAGATAACCAACCATGAATGCTTGTTCTTCATTAGAGATTTCATCATCTTCTAGTGCTTCTTCAATGAAATCTTGTTCATAGAAATCCATGTCATCGTAATTATAATTTATTCTCTTTTGTAGTAAAATATCCCCCTTTTTCATAACCTAAATATAGCAATAATTTGCTTAAAAACTTAATGAATCATTCTTCTATATATTCATCTGGTAAAATTCTTTTGTTTATTTCACCACAAAGATTTTCTGTTATTAATTTCCTAATCTGATTTTTTGGATAATTAGCTAATAACCAACCTAATTTTACATAAGCTGTTTCTGCTAGCATATCTTCTCCTGAAATAATACCTACGTTTTGTAATTCACGGCCACGAGAATAAACATTTAAATTAATATGACCAAATATTGTTTGTGGTGTCATAACTAAAAAAATACCTTTCTTGTTCATTCTTTGTAAGATTTTTAATGTATATAATGGCAAATGGCCTAAACCAGTGCCTTCTAAAATAAGTCCTTTATATTTATTTTTTTCATAAAATTCTAATTCTTTTATATTTAAACCAGGTCTTGCTTTTAAGATAGCAACTTTTTGGTCAAAACCAATTTTTATATCTAATTTTTTAGATGAATCTTTTTTTGGATAGTCTCTTAGATATTCTATTTTTCCATCTGGATAAGCTTTAGCATATGGTTTATCATTTATTGTTTTAAAAGCATCTCTTCTTGAACTATGTAGTTTCTTAACTTTAGTACCTGGGTGAATGTAACAATAATTGTCTTCTATAGAAGAATGCATACAAACAGCTACTCCTGTAAAATTTGTTTTAGTAATAAAATGAGTTGCACAAATTAAATTTAATGCAGCATCACTAGATCCTCGATCTGAGCTTCTTTGTGCACCAACTAATAAAATGGGGATATTTAAATCTTGTAGCATAAAAGATAATGCTGCTGATGTATAAGCCAATGTATCTGTTCCATGAGTTATTATTATACCATTTATTTTATTTTTAATTTCTTTTAAAATTTCTTTTGCTAATATTATCCAGTGTTTTGGTTCCATATCTTCAGAAAAAATTTGAAAAATTAACTTTGATTTTATATTTGCTGTATTTTGTAATTCTGGAAAAATTTGCAATAAATCCTGTGGAGAAAATTTAGCACTAACTGCTCCTGTTTTATAATCAACTTTAGAGGCTATTGTACCACCTGTATGTAATATTGAAATCGTTGGTAGATTTTTATTGAATTTTATTTGAGAAACTTTTTTTTCTTTTTGTTGTTTATATTTTTGTAGTAATTTAATACTTTTTATATCATTTTTATTTATTGATAAATTATAACCATTATTTAGTTTTATAACTAAATTCTGTGAAGGAGACTGCATTAATATTCCTTGTGATTTTTCAGTTGAAGTAGTAACCTCTATTAAATCACCTTCTTTAAAATTATATTTTTTCATTAAAATTAATACAGAAAAGACATATTAAATAAAATTTATATTCTTGAATATATATTTTATAGAGCAAGAATATTTATAAGTAAATTGTTTATATAAAAATAGTTATATAAGAATCAATTAAAGTTTCATTTCAATTTGAGCGTCGAAATGAACTTCGAAATTATAAGTTCTAGTTAGATTAATCCTCTTCTCAAGTTTGAATCATTAATCATCTAAACTTTTGATGAAAAAGATTTCTAAATAGTAGTAAAACATAACTGAGATATAAATATTATGGTTTTAGAGAATATATATCTCACATAAAAATCAAATGAAAAATAAAAAAGGGGGAGAAGAAAAATGATGGATTTTTTAGTAAAAGATGCATTAAAAAGTGCTCCAACTATTGACACAAGTTTAATGAAAGTTGGTCAAGCTCAAATTAAAGTAATTGGAGTTGGTGGTGGTGGAAGTAATATAATCAGCTGGTTGCACAAAAAGGGTGTACAAGGTGCTGAGATTATAGCTGTAAATACAGATAAACAGCACTTAGATATAAGTGAAGCAGATCACAAAGTATTGATTGGAAAAGAATTAACAAGAGGTTTAGGATGTGGTGGTTTTCCTGATAAAGGAAGAGAAGCTGCTAAAGAAAGTTTACATGATTTGAAAATGGTTTTAAAAGACGCTGATATGGTTTTTATATGTGCAGGTCTTGGTGGTGGTACTGGAACTGGTGCTGCTCCTATTGTAGCACAAGCAGCTAAAGAAATAGGTGCTATTATTATAGGTACTGTTACAATGCCATTTGATATTGAAAGAGCAAGAGTTGATAAAGCTGAATTTGGATTACAACAATTAAGAGAAGTATCTGATACTGTTATTGTTATTGATAATAATAGATTAGTAAATATTGCTGGAAACTTACCAGTACAACAAGCATTTGCAGTTGCAAATGAATTAGTTAGTACTATGATAAAAGGTATAGTTGAAACAATAGCAATTCCAAGTTTAGTTAATTTAGATTATGCTGATGTAAAAGCAATTATGGCTAATGGAGATGTTTCTGTAATTGGAATAGGTGAATCTGACTCTGAAAATAGAGTAGAAGAAGCCACTAGAAGAGCATTAACTAATCCATTATTAGATGTTAGTTATGAAGGTGCAGTTGGTGCTTTGATTCATGTAAGTGGTGGAGAAGATTTGACATTAGATGAAGTTACTAAAGTTGGTGAAATAATAACAGAAGCACTAGATGCAGATGCTAATGTTATCTGGGGAGCCAGAATAAATGAAAATTTAAATGGTAGATTAAGAGTTATGACAATAATTACAGGAGTAAACTCACCATATATATTAGGAAGAACAGATCATAAAAAAATTGTTTCAAAGGCATCACAAATGAGTCAAGAGTTAGGAATTGATGTAGTAACTGCTTTGAGAAGATAAATTAATATTTAAAAGGGCAAACCCCCCTAAATTTTGCCCTCACTTTAGTCTTTTTTGCTGGTGCCTAGAAGGCACTAGCTTAATTTTTATTTTTAATAAAGTGAGAAAAATTATTTATTTAAGAATTTTTTAATTTCTAATATTATTGGTGGCCAATATTGAACAAACCAATGTAGAAAGAAGTAAGTATGCTTTGGGTTTATTCCTTTTGCAGAAGTTCCTGGAACAAGAGGATCAAGCCAACACCAAATATTTTTCACTTTTATATTATTTAATTTCTTTTTAGCAAGTTCATTTAAAAAAATACTATTTGATTTTAATTGTTGAAGACCTTTTCTTTTTAAAAATAATGAATAAATATATGCTAAATATGTACCTTTAAATGGGGAATATAAAGAAATAAATTTGTCTATTTTTTTGTTATCAAGAAACTTTAAATAATACTCAACTATAATTCCTCCAGCACTTAAACCAATAATACTTACTTTTTCTCCTTTATTTAATTTTAAACCATTAATAAAATTTTTTAATTTGTTTGCTATTTTTTCTATTGGTTCTTCTAGATTAGTTTTATATGGGAAATAAATTAATTCAAATTTCTTTAAGATGACTTTAAGAAGCCACATATCTCTTCTGCCGCCAATAAATCCTGGAACAAAAATGATTTTCTTCATAATATTATTTCTTTATTTTTTTATAGAATTCATCTAATTTTTGTGAATGTTTTTCTTTAAGTTCTTTAATATTTTTTTCAAATTTTTGCAATGGCCAAAATGAAGTATCAATCATTTTTTTACCATATTCTTCGAAAAATGTAATTCTATCAATAGGATTTCTTGATTTTTTCATAGGCTTTTCATTTGAATAACCAAGAGTTAAAATTATCTCAGGTATTATTGTAAAAGGTAATTTTAAAATTCTTGAAACAGTTCCTGGATCAAAAGCTCCAACAAAACATGTAGCAAGTCCTAGTGATTGCGCCATTAACATCATGTTCTGAGCAGCTAATGCACAATTTTGTGTTGCATATAATTTTCCTCTATTACCATATAATTTTTCTATTTTTTCTGTATTATTACAAATTATAATATATGCATAAGCACTTGTCATCCAATATTGTTTTAAAGAAGCAAGAGCTATTTCTTCTTTTTTTTGTTGATCTCTTACAATAATAAAGAGCCAATTTTGTATATTACCAGAAGAAGGTGCATAAGTTCCAGCTTCTAAAATTTTACCTATTTTATCAAATGAAATTTTTTTATCTAAGTATTTTCTTATTGATGTACGTTCTTTAATTATATTTTCAATAGTCATCCAAAAGATTTAAAAGTTGCCGAATATTTAAACATTTCTATGGATTATTTAGATCTAGTTAATGTTTATGAAGAACTAGAAAAAACAACTAAAAAATTAGAAAAAAGTGATATTATTTCTAGATTATTAAAAAAAGCTTCTGTTGAAGATTTAGAACAAATAATGTATTTAATTCAAGGTAAGGTATTTCCAAATTGGGATGAAAGAAAAATTGGAATGAGTTCTAAATTAACCTTAAGAGCAGTTGCATTAGCAACTGGTTCTAATAAAGAAGAAATTGAAAAAATGTTGAATAAATTAGGTGATCTAGGTAAAGTTGCTGAAGAATTAACAAAAGAAAAAAAACAGGTAACATTAATTGAACATAAATTAACTGTAAAAAAAGTTTTTGATAATATTAGAAAATTGTCTATATTAGAAGGTGAAGGTACGGTTAATAAAAAAATAAGTTTAGTTGCTGAGTTATTAACAAGTGCTAAACCTATTGAATCCAGATTTATTATAAGAACCATTTTAGAAGTGCTAAGAGTTGGTGTTGCTGAGGGTATTATAAGAGATGCTATTGCAAAGGCATATGATGTTAATGTTAAGGAAGTAGAAAAAGCATTTGATTTAATGAATGACTATGCTGAAGTTGCTAAAGCTGCAAAGAAAAAAAGTTTGGGTAAAATTGGATTAATTGTTATGAGACCAATAAATGCTATGTTAGCCATTAGAGTAGAAAAAATAGAAGATGCCTTCAAAGCTTTAGGAAAACCAGCTTTGTTTGAACATAAATTAGATGGCTTTCGCGTTCAAGTGCATAAGAAAAATAATAAAATTTTGTTATTTACAAGAGGAATGGAAAATGTTACAAATCAATTTAAAGAAATGTTAGCTTATATTGAAAAAAATATTAAAGGACATTCTTATATTTTAGATTCTGAATTTGTAGGTTATGATGCTAAAACAAGTAAGTATTTACCATTTCAAAATATTTCTCAAAGAATAAAAAGAAAATATGATATAGAAGATACAGCTAAAAAATTTCCTGTTGAAATTAATATATTTGATGTCTTATATTATAATGGTAAAGATTTAACAAAAGAAACTCAAGAACAAAGAAGAAAATTTTTAGAAAAAATTGTTAAACAAGTTCCTAAAAAAATAGTTTTAACTAGAAAATTAATTACTGATGATGAAAAAGAAGCTCAGAAGTTCTATAAAGATTCTTTAAAAGCAGGTAATGAAGGACTTATGGTTAAAAATTTAAAATCAATTTATGTACCTGGAAGAAGAGTTGGTGGATGGATAAAAATAAAATCTATAAGAGAAACTTTAGATTTAGTTATAAATGGAGCTGAATGGGGTGAAGGAAAAAGAGCTACATGGTTATCTAGTTTTACTTTAGCATGTAGAAAAAATAATGAATTTTTAAATGTAGGTAAAGTTGGAACTGGAATAAAAGAAAAAGATGAAGAAGGAATTACTTTTAAACAATTAACTAAATTGTTAAAACCACATATTACAAAACAAGAAGGAAAAATTGTTAAAATAAAACCTATTGTAGTTGTAGAAATTGCTTATGAAGAAATACAAAAAAGTCCTACTTATAGTAGTGGATATGCACTAAGATTTCCAAGAGTAATAAGAATAAGATATGATAGAAATGCTAAAGATGTAGATACTATAGACAGAATAAAAGAAATATATTCCAAACAAATAAAATAGATTTTGTAATATAATAATCTTTAAATAGTCAAAATATTTAACTTTTATTAATCTTTGCTTTCACTGAGTAAGGAAACAAGATTGTAAATGATAGTAGTAATTTAATTTAACTAATACTATAAAAAAGAAAGTGATCCTAGGAGGTTATAATTATGATTATAAAAGAGGAATTTTTAAATAAACTTAGACAATATTTTGGTTTAAATTTATATGAAGTAAGAATCTGGACAGCATTGCTTTCGAGGGGTATTTCTACAGCTGGTGAATTGAGTGATATAGGTAATGTTCCAAGATCTAGAGCATATGATGTCTTAGAAAGTTTAGAGAAAAAAGGTTTTGTGGTTATGAAATTGGGTAAACCAATTAAATATTTAGCAGTTGAACCAAAAGAAGTTGTTGAACGTGTTAAAAAATATTTGGTACATAATGCAAATGAAAAAGTAAAAAGATTAGATGAATTAAAAAGTACTGATGTTTTACAAGAATTAAATACACTACATAAACAAGGTATTGAATTTGTTGAACCAACAGATTTATCAGGAGCAATAAGAGGGAGACATAATGTTTATACTCATATGGAGACAATGATTAAAAATGCACAAAAGTCAGTAACTATTATGACAACATCTAAAGGAATTTTAAGAAAAATAGAGGCATTAAAACCAGAACTAGAAAGATTAGCTAAAAAAGGTGTAAAAATAAAAATAGCTGCTCCAATAACTAAAGAGAATTTACCTGTTGTACAATCTATATCAAAAATAGCAGAAGTGAAACATAATAATAAAATTAACTCAAGATTTGTTTTAGTGGATAATAAAGAATTAATGTTTATGATATTAAATGATGAAGAAGTACATCCAACTTATGATATAGGTATATGGGTTAATACACCATATTTTGCAACAGCAATGGAGAATTTATTTAATGTAAGTTGGAAAAATATGGAACCAGCTGATAAAGCAGTGAGTAGTGTTAAATAATCAAAAAACTTTAAATAACCTTATTTCTTCTTTTTATTTATGGATTACAAAAAAGAGATAGTAAAATTATTACAAAAGGAATTAAAAATAAAAGATATAGTTTTAGAAATACCTCCAAGTAATTTTGGAGATTATGCTTTTCCTTGTTTTAAATTAGAAAATCCAAATGAAAAAGCTAAAGAATTAGCTAGTAAAATAAAAGCAAATTTTTTAGATAAAGTTGAAGCTAGAGGACCTTATTTGAATTTTTTTATTAATAAAAAATATTTAGCTGAAAATACTATAAAACAAATTTTAAAAGAAAAAGATAATTATGGTAAAGAAAAAGAAAAAATTATGGTTGAATATGAAACTCCTAACACAAATAAACCTCTTCATTTAGGCCATTTAAGAAATGCTTCTATTGGGATGTCTATTTCAAATATTTTTGAATTTATGGGCAATAAAGTAATTAGAGCAGATTTGTTTAATGATAGAGGAATACACATATGTCAAGCAATGTTAGCATATGATAAATTTATGAAAAATAAACCAAATAAAAAAACAGATCATTTTGTTGGTGATGCTTATGTTTTGTTTAATCAAAAAGTTAAAGAAAATTCTAAATTACAAGAAGAGGCTTATGAAATGCTAAGAAAATTTGAATTAGGAGATAAACAAACTATTGCATTATGGAAAAAAATTGATTCTTGGGCTATTAATGGTATTAAAGAAACAGATAAATTATTTGGAAATAAATTTGATATTTATTTTAGAGAAACTGAATTTTATAAAAAAGCAAAACCATTAATTGAAGAAGGTTTAAGAAAGAAAATTTTTGAAAAAGATGAAGAAGGAAATATAATTACTAAACTTGAACCAACTTTACCAAATAAAGTGGTACAAAGAAAAGATGGTACTTCAATTTATATAACAAATGATTTAGCCTTGGTTCCATATAAATTTTCTCATTATAAAATAGATAAATCAATATGGGTTGTAGCAAGTGAACAGAATTTATATTTTCAACAACTTTTTGAAATTTTTAAAAGATTAGGTTACAAATGGGTTAAAAATTGTAAACATTTGAGTTATGGTATGGTATTTCTTCCAGAAGGAAAAATGAAATCAAGGGAAGGTAAAGTTATTGATGCAGATGACTTAATTGAAGAAATGAAACAATTAACAATTAAAGAATTAGAGAAGAGATATAAATTAAATAAAAAAGAAAAAGAAGAAAGAGCATTAAAAATTGCTCTTGCAGCAATTAAATATTTTTTCTTAAAAGTTGATATAGTTAAAGATATTGTTTTTAATCCAGATGAAGCAATTAGTTTTGAAGGTGATACAGGACCTTATTTACAGTATAGTTATGCAAGAGCTTGTTCTATTTTAAAAAAATCAAAAAAGAAAATAAATCAATTTAAAATTTTAAATTTAGAAGATAAAGAAATTGAATTGATTAAAAAATTAGCAGAATTTCCAGATGTTGTTAGAAATTCATTTTTAAATTATTCACCTAATGTTATTGCAAATTATTCTTTTAAATTAGCTCAGATATTTAATGAGTTTTATCAGCATTGTAAGGTAATTGGAAGTAAAGAAGAAAATCAAAGATTGGCTATTGTACAATCTTTTAAACTTGTAATGAAAAATTCTCTTGATTTATTAGGAATAGATGCTATTGAGGAGATGTAATTACTGTATATTTGCATAAAGTTTAGCATAATCTAGGAAATGATCATATACATGTAAACCATCACTATCTGCAAATAAAGTTCCAACTTTAACTGTCTTTTTACTTTTCTTTTCTATTTCATCTGCTGTTTCTTCTAATAAACGAACAATACCACCAAGATTTTCAGGCATACCATCTATCATATCCCATGATCTAAAAGTTACTTTGCCATTTAAGTAATATTGATTATCATCAGATTTTTTTATTTTTAAAGATAATCCAGTCATACATTCGGTTGAGCCTTTTTCAGCATCACTTTTATATGGCCAATCATATCTTTTAAGACCTTCTGCACAACCAACTCTAATATAACAGTGATTTGTACCAAAACCATCTTTTATAAAATGATCAATACACCATTGTAGTTGATTGAATCTTGTTCCACGTGGAATACTTTCTTCTGTTAATTCTTTTAATGGAATATCTTCTGGCATACCAACTATCCAAGATGAATATCTATAATGTTCATTTGGTTCTAAATAACCATTCATTAGATAATTATTATAATATAATTCTATTTTTTCATCATTAGTTGGAACTGGTATCCCTTCTCTAGGAGTTGGTGCTAGTGGTCTTGTTGTAGGATATTCAACAATTAGTTTAGCATTATCAAATTCAAATCTATGAGAACCTGCATAACTTCCACTATCAATTTTATATTTTCTTCCAAAGGCAAGTGTAGCTTTAATAGCTAGAAAATAAAGTTCATCTAATGTTTTAGCATAAATTGTTACATCTTTAAAACGATCACCACGTACTATTATATCTTTATTTTTTAAGATTTCATTTCTTATTTCTTCATTATCTTCCATTTTAGCCTCCTAAGCACAACCTTTTGGTGAATGTCCACAAAAATTACATTGTAAACAACCTTCAATATTTATTATTGTTCCTTCACCACATTGCGGACATAAATTTATTGGCTTATCTTTAATTGTTGGTTTTGAAATTTTTTCTTTGTTATCAGCTTCTTTATCTTTAAATTTATTTAGTTCTTTTTCTAATTCTTTCATTAAATAAGATACTTTTTGTTCATCAATATCCATTTTAAAATTGGTTAATGTTTTAGATATAGCTTCAGGTATTGATGAATTATAATATGATTTATCACCTATTGGATTCCATCCACCTACTTCTTTGGGTAAATTACAATTCTTGATATCATCTGCTATTTCTTGAGGAGATAAACCTTTTCTTAGATCTTTAGAAATTCTAACAAGTAAACTGTTAAATAGAGACATTTCGTCTGGATTTGCATAATTAGTTGTTCCAAATAATTCTCTTTTTTCTCCACCAACATAAGTCGGTATTAAAAATACTTTTTGTTCTTGACCAACTGTTTCTTCTCTAACAAAAGCAGGTCTTATTTTAGGAATATTTTTTAATTTTTCTTCTAATCCCTTTTTAGATACACCAGTAATAACTTCATCTTCACGACTACCTTTTCTATATGCTGTAATACCTTTACATCCTGCCTTATATGCCTCAATGTAAGCTTTAACAAAATCATCTATTGTTGCAGTAAATGGAAAATTAATTGTTTTGGATACAGCATTATCAGTATACTTTTGGAATGCTGCTTGAATTTTAATATGGTAATCTGTTTCAATATCATTGGTGGTTACATATAATCTTTTAATATTATTAGGGATAGGCATACTTTGTAGATTTTCACCATTTTCTAATCTTTGTAAAACCGGTTGTGGATCAATACCATGTTTTATTAGATCTTGTTTTAATGATTCATTAACATATTTTCTTATGTGACCATCTGCATCTTTATGGTTGTATATTAATTCATGTAGTGGTTCTATTCCACGGGAGAAAACATCTGCTATTATTCCAATTGATCCTGTAGGAGCAATTGTTGTTAATGTTGCATTTCTTAATTTATTTTCTTCTTTACCATCATTAAAAATACTGTCTTCAAAATTAGGAAAAATACCCCTTTCTTTTGCAAGTTTATACGATTCTTTTCTTGTTTCTTCTTTAATAAATTTCATAATATTTTCTGCTGTTTGAACAGCCTGTTCTGAATTATAAGGAATGCCTAATTTTATTAACATATCAGCAAAACCCATTACACCTAATCCTATTTTCCTATTATCCTTTACCATTTGGTCTATTTGTGGTAGTGGGTATTCACTCATATCAATTACATTATCTAAGAAATGAACACTAGTTCTAACAACTTTACTTAATCTTTCATAATCAACTTTACCTTCTTTTACAAGGTTTTCTAAGTTAATTGAACCTAAATTACATGCTTCGTAAGGAAGCAAAGGTTGTTCACCACATGGATTGGTACTTTCTATTTCACCTAATTTTGGAGTTGGGTTATACTTGTTTATAGTATCTATGAAAATAACTCCTGGTTCACCATTATTCCAAGCATATCTTGCAATCTCATTAAATACTTTTTTTGCACTAAGAGCTATTTTATTATCTTTAACTTTACCATATATTACACTTCTAAAATTATCTATTACTTTGGTATCACCATTTTCATTTAGTATTTTATAATTTAGATCTTTATCATTAATCAATCCCATTTTAACACTATTTTCATCAGCAAGAATATCATCTAATGTTAAATATGAACCATTAGGATTTTTTAGATAATAATATTCATCATTTTCTACAGCTTTCATAAACTCATTAGTTACACAGACAGAAATATTAAAATTTGAAAGTTTTTTACTTCTTTCACTTTCTTTTACTCTTACAAACTCGAGAACATCAGGGTGATCTACTCTTAAGCATCCCATATTTGCACCGCGTCTAAAACCACCTTGATTAACAGATTCTGTAACACCATCATATGCACTCATGAATGATACTGGGCCAGATGATTTACCATAAGTAGTACTTACATATCCATTTTTTCTTCTTAGTCTTGAAAATGAAAATCCAGTACCACCACCACTTTTGTGAATTATACCAGCATCTTTCATACCTTGTAAAATACTATCCATATTATCTTCTATAGGAACCACAAAACAGGCAGCAAGTTGTTGCATAAATCTTCCAGCATTCATTAATGTAGGAGAATTAGGCATGAAATCTTTTTTAGCCATTATTTCATAAAATTCTTTTGCTATATCATAAACTTGAGATTCATTTGCACCATAATTAAAATTAGCATAAGCAATATTTACTGCTACTCTTGCAAATAGGTCTTTTGGTGTTTCTTGAATATTACCTTTTTCGTCTTTTACTAAGTATCTTTTTTGTAATAATGAAACTGAATTAGGAGAAAATGATAATGATTGAGTATATTCTTTTTTTAATGTATCTTCTAGTCGTGATGTAACATTTTTATCATAATCTAACATTTTACCACCTTTTTATTTTTTCTTTAGGATAATAAATAAAGTAGCTTTATCTAATTTTTTAATTCATACATATAAATATTATTGCTCTCTAAAATATAATTTTTATTTACTATAATATAGATTTCCTTTACTTTTTTGTAATTTATCTAATTGAGAATCTAATTTATTAATTCTAGGTCTATTTGTTTCTGGGTCTTTACGCATTGTTATATTTAATTCTTTTAAAAATAAATTCATTCCATTTTCAACTTCAAAAGGACCATTGGAATAACCTTGTTTAGAAGGAATACCTGAAAATATTAATAATTTATTTGATATATAATCTATAAATATTATATCATGATCTACTATCAAAGCAGATGTATCATTTAATTCCATTTCATCTCTTATTAATTTAGAGATAATTAATCTTTGTTCAACATCAAGAAAAGCACAAGGTTCATCCAATAAATATAAATCTGCTTTTTGTGATAAACAAGAAGCAATAGCTAATTTTTGTAACTCACCACCAGATAATTCATTCACTCTTTTAAAAGCCAGGTCACTTAAATCAAGATGCAAAATTATTTCTTTTTTAATATCTTTTAATAAATCTTGAACTATTTCATTACTAGCTTGAATATATTGAGGTTTATAAGAAATTTTAAGTTTTTTATTAATTTCTCCAGAATCTATTTCTAAAATACCAGCAAGTAATTTAATAAATGTAGTTTTACCAATTGCATTTTCACCAAGAATACCAATAACTTCATTTTCATTAATTAATCCAGGGGAAACTTGTAAATTAAAATTACCTAATTTTTTTATTAGTTTATCCCAAGTTACTAATTTAGGAGATATTTTTTTTCTTATTGGTGGTTTAACTAAAAACTGTATTTTTTTATCTCTAAATTTAACATTTTCTTCTTTAAGATAACCTTCTAGATAAGTATTAATTCCTGATTTTGCTGATTTAACTTGAGAACAAATACCATAACAAGATTCTTTACCATACATTATGTAAATTAAGTCTGCTAAATAATCCAGAATTATTAAATCATGTTCTACTACTAAAATTGCAGTATATTCATTTGCTAATGATCTTATAAACTTAGCAACATTTAATCTTTGTTTTATATCAAGATATGAAGAAGGCTCATCAAAAATATATAAATTAGCTTTTTTTAATGATGTTGCTGCTATTGCAACTCTTTGTAATTCACCACCAGATAAATTCTTTATATCATTATTTAGGATATTATCTATTTGTAGTATTTTTGATATTTCATTTAATTTATTTTTTTCATCAACTTTTTTTAATAAATCAATTACTTTACCTTTATAGTTTAGAGGAATATTATCAACTTTTTGAGGTTTGTAAGAAACTATAATTTCATGATTTTTTAATTTTTCAAAGAAATTTTGTGATTCTGTACCTTTAAAAAATTTAATTAAATCTTCATATGAAGTTTGTTTATCTAGAATACCTAGATTAGGTTTTAATATATTTGCCAAAATGTTTAAAGCTGTTGTTTTACCAATTGCATTTTTTCCAATAATTCCAGTAACTTTTCCAAATAAAGGCGTTGGTAATCTATAAAGTCTAAAACCATTTTTTGAATATTGATGTATTGGTTGAATCTTAAGTTCTTTAGGTAGATTTATTATTGAAATTGCTTTAAATGGACAACGATTCTGGCATATCCCGCAACCTGTACAAAGTTCTTCGTCTATTATAATTTTTTTGTCTTTAATAATACATTCTTCTCCAGATCTATTTAAAGGACAAAGTTTTATACAAAGATAATCACATTTAATTGGATTACACTTATCTTTTTGAACAATAGCTATTCTTGACATAATTTTTTTGTTATTTTGTGATTTAAGAATATTTTGGTAAGGTTTATTAATATATTGTATATAGAATTTTTAGGTGAGAAAATTAAATGTGCTATTTGTAGTGAAAAAATTGAAACAATATTTTTAGATAAAATTAAAGGTACTTATATTAAGAAAAAAACAGTTTGTTCTAATTGTCAAAGAGAATATAAAGACAAATTAAAAGAGAAAATAAAATAAGCCCCACTAGCTTAGTTAGTAGAGCAGCATTATTTTGTAATTGCTGAAACTCGTAATATGCAGGTCACAGGTGCAATTCCTGTGTGGGGCTTTAACAAAAAGTTTTATAAATCTTAAAAACAGCCCATACATATGAATATTGATGAAGATATGGCTGAAATTCTAGGAATACATATAGGGGATGGTTGTATAAGTGTTAATGATAGATATAAAGAGTATTATTTAGGTGGCGATTTGAAAGAAGAGAAAGAATATCATGATTATTGGGTTGCTCCATTATTCAATAAAAAAATTATGATTCCATTATATGGAAAGGAGGTTAAATATAAAGAACATCCAAAAGTGGGAGTTTATGGATTTTATATTTTTAATAATAAAATAGTAGAACTTTTTAATAGATTAGGAATAAAATCTGGAAGTAAAAAGAATATTGAGATTCCAATAAAGATAAGAAAAAATATAAAATTAGCAAAGAGATTTTTGAGAGGATTATTTGATACAGATGGGACTATTTATTTTGATAAAAATAGATCTGCAAAAATTAAATTAAATAATAGGCCAGCAATAAAAATTGGAACTGTGTCTGAAAGATTAAGTAATCAAATTTTTAATCTACTTATTAAGATGAAATTTCATCCAAGAAAAACTAAACCTTATCAGGGGAAAAGAGATAAAAATAAAGTATATTCAATTTTAATATATAGAAAAAATGATATTATAAAATATATTGATGAAATTGGATTTAAAAATCCCAAACATTATACAAAATGGCTTGTTTTTAAAAAACAAGGATTTTGTCCTCCTTACACTACTTTAGATGAAAGAAAAAAGATATTATCAAAAGGTTTATAAGTGAAATATTTTTATTTTTCCTTATGCGGGAGTGCCAGAGTCTGGTCAAATGGGCAGGTGAACTAATATCTAAAGTTCTGCCAAACTTAAGTTTGATCAAAGGAGAAATCCTGTGGCTTAGTGCCTGCGCAGGTTCAAATATAAGGGTAAACCCTTATCAACCCTTATGGAAATTCCTGTCTCCCGCATTTAATGCCTCGGTAGCTCAGTCAGCGGAGCACAAGTTATAAGGGTAAATCCTTACAAACCCTTATATTGCTTAAATGCTTGGTATAAGCTTTTCTTTAAAAAAGAAAACCTTGGAAAAGAAAAGCTAGCAAAAACTAAAAACAAAAAGCATGAGGTCGGGAGTGCAATTCTCCCCCGAGGCTTTAAGCCTTTCTTAAAAAGAAAACCTTGGAAAAGAAAAAGAAAAAATGAAAATTGTTTTAATAGGATCTGCAGGATCAGGAAAAGGAACATATGCTCAATTATTAAGTGAAAGATATAATTTAAAACACATTTCTATTGGGGATTTATTAAGAAATGAAGTTAATAAAAAAAGTATAATTGGTTTAAAAATTGATGAGACATTAAAAAAAGGTGAATTAGTCGATGATAAAATAATATTAGATTTACTAAAAGATAAACTAAAAAATAATTTTGTTTTAGATGGTTTTCCTAGAACAATAAAACAAGCTAGAGAATTAGAAAAAATAACCAAAATAGATTCTGTTTTTTATGTAACACTAAAAGATGAAACTGCTATAAAAAGATTAACAACAAGAATACAATGTGAAAAATGTGGAGCTATTTATGGAAATTACAAAAAACCTTTAAAAGATAATATATGTGATATTTGTGGTAGTAAATTAATAAAAAGATATGATGATAATGAAAAAAGCATTAAAACAAGATTAAAAATTTTTCATAAAGAAACAAAACCTTTAATAGAATTTTATAAAAAGAAAAAAATTTTAATTGAAATAAATGGTAATAATACTATAGATAAAGTTTTTAGTAAAATAGAAGAATATTTAAATAAATAATATATTTAAATTTATAATGAATAAAAGAGGTCAGATCTATTTATTAGTAGCTATTATATTATGTTTTGTTATTTATTTATTAGTTGTTGAAAGGAATATTTCAATAGAAAAGGTTATAGAAGATGATTTTAGAGAATTAAGTACAAACTATGAAGTTGAGAGCAGTAAATTTGTTAATAATTTATTATTAAGTAATGAAAAAGATGTTTCTGATTCTTTTATAAATTTTAGTATTTTATATAGTTCATATGCTAGAGCACAAAATCCATATTTTGGATTGATATATGCTTTTTATGACAATAATATTTTATATTTGGGTAATTATATGAGTCAACCAATTATGGTTGATTATGGACAAGGTTCAATTGGTTTAAATGGTTGTTATGATGATTTAAGTGCAACTATTGACTTTGCAGGTTTTTCTTTAAATCTTGGATTAAAAAACACAATATTACAAAAAAGTTGTATTGCTAATATAAGTGCTAAGAGCTTGAGTGATATATCAATTATATTAAATGGGGGTTATTATACATTTGGATTAACACCAAATAAACCACAAATTGTTATTGTTAGTAAAGAAAGTTTAGAAGGTGTTTCTAAAGTTTATGTTGGTGGAGAATTTAAAAAATCAGTTAGTGGACCTAAAGAAAAAGAATTGTGTGCTAGAAAGACTAATAAAGATGATTGTGAAAAATTAGGTTGTTTATGGAGAGGTAATAACTGTATAATATTATGTAACTATTATAAAGATAAGGATAATTGTGCTTCTGATAGTAATTGTTGTTGGGAATCTATAGGACATATAGAAAACATACTATTTCAAGGCGTTTGTAAAGATAAAGGAAAATGTTTAAGTAACATGTAGTGATGGAACAACAATAGAAGCATGTTCTAGTACAAAACCAAAATATTGTACTTTAAAAAATAATAAACTAGAATTAATTAATAATTGTATTGTATGTGATTGTGATAAAAATTATAGTTGTGATTATCGTACCAAAAATTGTATAAGTAAATAATATTATAATTTAAGCAGCTACTTTAAGAAGGTTCTTAACAGAAATTTCGTTTAAAGAATCTAATGGTATTCTTTTACTAATAGATAAAAATTCTATTCCTAAGAGATTGCCTTTTTTATCTAGATCTATAATTGTTTGTTTATCTATGATTTTATTACTACCAAATTCGCCAGTTCTGAATTTAATATACATTGCATCAGCATCTTTATCATATGTTATTTCCATTTTTATACCCAATATACTGTTATAATCTTTATATACTCTTCATAAATTTTAGATAGTTTTTGTTTATATAAAAATTTCCTTTTTAAATATGTTTAGAATTTATTTTACTTTAATTACTTTTCCTATAAAATCAGATTTATCAACTAAACCAAATCTTGTACTATCAGTTGAACCAGTTGCTAGATTACCTAAAAGTAAGTATGTATTTTTTGGAATTATATTATTATAATCTTTTTCATATAGTGAAAGCATTCTATAACCTTGTTCATTAATACAATATGGTATATTTTTGGAGTTTTTAACTATTTTATTATTTATTAAGATATTATAGCAATTATCAATTTTTTTTAACTGGAATTTATCTCCTTCAATACCTTTAACAATCTTAATAATTGGTACTTCATTTCCTGTAAAATTATAAGCAACAATATCATTTCTTTCAACTTGATTACATTCATAATAATTAATTAAGATTTTTATATTTTCACTTGGTTCTATAATACCACTTAAAGAAGAACCACGAACTTCTACTAATTTTTCTACTGTAATACATTGTGAATTTTTTATGATATTATTTGAATTATAAATATTAGAAATTATTGTAATAGAAAGTAGAATTATAATTAGAAAATAAAGTGTAATTAAAATTATTTTTGATTTAGTAATCTTCATTTTTTATTGTATTTATTCAAATCTTTAAAAAGATTATTATTTTACTAGATCTTGTTTGTAATTTATAAAAAGGCTTTAGGTTGCAATCCATTCTATAATAATCATTTAAACATCTTTTAATTTAAAATTTTTCGCATTTATAACTTTTTCAGATACAAGTATAGGAATTTCAACATATTCTAAATTCCAATTATTAAGATAATCTTTCATTTTTTCACTGTAAATAATTGGGGTTGCTATTACTGTATTTGAAAGTTTGTAAGAATATAATTCTTGTATAATCCCTAAGGAATTTTTTCTACCATATAAACTATAATAAAATCTCATTCTTTGAGATTTGTTAAATTTTTTTAAATTATATCTAAATAATACAAAACTTTTATATCCCAAACTTTCTGCTATAAAATTTTTATTTAGTAAACTATACCCCTCTAAAAGCAAGGATTCGCGAATAATGAAATTAGGGTTAAATAATTTTTTATAAGTTATAGATGTTATCTCAAAATTTAATTTTAAATTATCAAGGTTTTTCTTTAATTTATAATTTAATTCTAAATCTTCTTTATTTTTGTAAATAATTAATATATCAATGTCAGCAGGTTTTTCTTTTCCTTTTATTGTAGAACCAAAGATTATTATGTCTAATATTTGATCTTTATATTGAGAAAAAAAATTATTTATTTCAGATTGGAATTTTGTATCTTTCAATAATTTGTTTAACATTTTTTATTACCAAATCACATTTAATTTTTTCTATAGTTAAAGAGTAAGTTGTTCTATATATAGGAAATATTTTATCTAATATATCATACAATTCTGGAAAACTTGTTTGTAGTAATCTAAATCTTTCATTATGGTCTTTTGGAGTTTTTCCTTCTTTAATAAGTAATATATAATCTAAAATTAAGAATAGAGCTTTGAAATAAAGTATTGTTGACGAGGTATAATCTCTTGTATTATAAATTGTATTTGCGGAATCTAAAATAATTTTAATATTCTTAATTAAATTTACTTCCATGTTGGTAATATAAACAATTAGTAAGTTTATAAGCTTTATGGTTTGTAATACAAACATTGAAATAATACCAACCAAAATTATTAAAATATACCTTAATGTTGGTAATACCAACAAAATAAAAATATTAATTAAAAAATAATTTTTAAAATTTTTGAGAATTTTTTCTTTTTAAGAAAGCTCTTCTTTTTCCGAAGTTTCTTTTTTAAAGAAAGGTTATAAGTTCTATTTTATAGTTAATATAACTTTTTTATATTAATTTGATCCCATTTTTAATTATCTCTTTAACTAGAGGATCTTTTTTATTTTTATAGAAATCTTTTCCAAAATAATGAATTTCTATCCTTTTTTTATATTTAGATTCTGTTTTTTGTACTAATTTATTTAACTCTTTTTTATTTATATTTTCAGATATTATTGCTATATCAATATCTGAATTATCTTTAAAAATTAGTTTCGCATAACTTCCAAATAAATATACATTAATAGATTTTAATTTATTTAAGAAAAATAGAATATTAATAATTGAAAAATAAACGTCAAGTGGTAATTCTTTTAATTTTTTGTATTCTTCGGAAACTAATTTGATTATTTCTTTAATATTATCAAGATTTAATAACAAAAATCTTTTTTCTTTCTTAATTAAATCTGAATTTAATAAAGTATTTATACAATTATCTAAATTGACATTATTTAATTTTGTTTTTTCTTTTAATTCTTTCCTTAAGAATTTAGATCCAGGTGATAATGAAAAAATTGTGAGTAACTCCAAAACATCCTTATTAAATACTTGTACAATCATTTTAATAGCTCCTGTATTTTTTCTAAATATTTTAAAACAACAGAATCATAAAATTCTAATGCTCTTTTTTCATATTCTTTATACATAAATTCTGTGCCAGTATAATACTGTGCTTTAATTCTTTCTTTTTTTGCTTCATCTAGATCTTGAGCAAGTGTTAGAAATTCTTTATAACCATGTTCAATTAAAGTAATGATCTCTTTGTTTTTAATTAATTCTCTTAGAACTTTAATTGTTGTAGCATGAATCTCTAATTCAATTTTAATTCTAAATTTTTTTGCTAATAGTAGTTTAGTGATATCATGCATAGCATAGTAACCAGATATGATTGCCCAACGAGGAAATTTATCTAAGTTTGCTTTGCTATGTTCTAAATTATCTTTGTAAGAATTCTCAAAAAAATTTAGGTATCTATTAAGTTCTAATTCGTTGATTCTACTTATTTTTCTTTCTTGTAGCAATATCTCAATTTTTACCATTTTTTTAGTAAAAAGTAGTTATTATTTATATATTTTTCTATTTTTTTGGTATTTAAATTTCCAAATTTTTTATGTTTTTCTTTTTCCGAGGTTTTTCTTTCTGAGGTTTCTTTGAGCTCTTTTATAAAAAGACCTCGGAGAAAAGTTTATTTTTTTCCCAAGGCTTTTTTATAAAAAGGCTTTAGGTTGCAATCCATTCTATCATAATTGTGCCATTACCACCCCTACCACCGGCTCCACTAGCACCACCAGCACCAACTCCTCCTCCACCTCCACCTCCACCACTACCACCGGCTCCAAAATTAGCATTAGTACCATTAGTACCAGCTGCACCATTACCAGCACCACCAGCACCACCATTAGTACCACCATATGTAGTACTACTAGCACCGGCACCCCCTCCACCTCCTCCACCTGCAATAACACCACCAGCACCACCAGTACTACCTAGTCCGTGAAAATAATTATAGTTATTAGGAGCATTTCCACCAGCACCACTAGTACCAGAACCTCCTCCACCTCCACCACCTCCAGCACCACCATCTACAAAAAATAAATTATTGTTAGTACTAATATTACCATCACCACCAGCACCATTAGTACCACCAGTACCACCAGCACCATTAGCACCTCTAGATTTAGTACTATTACCACCATTACCACCACTATATTGACCACTACCAACACCAAAATTACCACCAGAAGCAAGAACATAAATTATAGTGTCATTTCCAAATATAGTATTAGCACCATTACCACCATCATAACCAGCACCACTACTACTGCCATTAGTACCACCGGCACCACCTTTACCACCAACACCAATTGTAACATTTAAAACTTGGCTGGAAATAACATTTATTGGTATTCTATATTTCATTTCTCCACTACCTCCTCCACCACCTCCACCACCTCCATAACTAGAAGCAGCTCCACCTGAACCACCTCCACCACCTCCACCAGCACCCATAGCTGTAACCCATATTAAAGTTACATTATTAGGAATAGTAAATGTTCCATTTTCAGTAAATTTTTGAGATTTACTTACTGTAACATAATTAGCACCAAGAGCATCAGCATATCCTTTTGTTGCAACATCTGATGAATCTGTTGGTGTTGCAACATTTGTAATTTTATTGTTATTAACATTAATTGTACCATTAACATCTAAGGTAGTAGATGGAGAAATAGTTCCTATACCAACTCTATTAGTAGTAGCATCAACATATAATGTGTTTGTATCAAAAGTTGCATTTCCAGAAACAACTAAAGAACCTGCTGTTATATTTAAAAGATTTAAATCAATTTGAGGTTTTCCATTTGATGTTGAAAGCCATGGTATCCAATCAGTACCATTATAAACATAATTTAAACTTACATTTGTTGCATATGCAAAAGGAATTAATGTAAAGAATAATAAAATAAATATTATAATTTTTTTATTTATTTTAAATAATTTACTTTTTTGTTTAATTTTACTTTTTTTCATTTTTAAATGTTTTTCTAAATTTTTATATTTTTTTATGATCATTTTTTCTAAGGTTTTTGTTTTTTATTTTTTCTTAGCATTTCTTTTTCCGAGGTTTTTCTTTCATTATGTTTTTTGTTTTTTATTTTTCTTTGCGATGTTCTCTTTTAAAGAAAGCTTTTTCCCAAGGCTTTTTTATAAAAAGGCTTTAAGTTGCAATCCATTCTATCATAAATGTGCCATTACCACCTCTACCACCTCCACCACCAGCAGCACTATTTATACTACTTCCACCTCCACCACCACCCGCACCTCCTTCAAAACCATTAGTACCATTACCACCCCAAGTAGTATCAGATCCACTACCACCATTACCACCAATACTTTCAGTATCAATACCATTACCTGCGGCTCCTCCACCTCCTCCACAATAACCACCTACAGCGGAACCAGATGTACCAGCAGTACAATTGAAAAAACATGGAGTAATACCACCAGTTAATCCATTAGGGCAAGTATTAGTAGTACCACCACCACCTCCTCCTCCGCCAACAATAGAAAATGGGCTTATAGTTCCTACTGTACCAGAAGTATTTATAGGAGTAGAAACTCCTCCAGCACCACCACCCGCACCTCCTCGTGATGTACCAGAAGTACTGCCTCCACCTCCTTTACCACCAAAAGCAATAACATAAATTTTAGTATCATTTCTAAACATGGTATTACCGCCATTACTACCATTAGCATTAGAAGCAGCAATAGCACCAGCTCCACCAATACCAATAGTAATATTTATAATTTGACTAGGAATAACAGTAACAGGAACATGATATTTTAATTCTCCTGCACCTCCTCCACCACCACTTGGTGCTATATTACTACCACCTCCTCCTCCTCCTCCTCCTCCACCAACAGCTGTAACCCATACTAAAGTTACATTATTTGGAACAGTAAATGTTCCATTTACAGTAAATTTTTGAGATTTACTTACTGTAACATAATTAGCACCAAG
>Ga0315284_10001859_pt1 | contig 30088 bp, 28 predicted proteins | sample YL17G09_16_MG_FD_203696 | JGI IMG/M metagenome (GOLD analysis project Ga0315284, IMG submission 203696) | Sediment microbial communities from Yellowstone Lake, YNP, Wyoming, USA - YL17G09_16 | ecosystem: Environmental > Aquatic > Freshwater > Lake > Sediment | place: USA: Wyoming | collected...
AAACCTGAAAGAAGCCACATTCGCGGTTTTCAGCCCTAGAAGAATCCTGAGAATACTCGAAAACACGCAGTCACCGCCTATTTCCACGTGACAAGGACAACGCCCACAAAAACCAGTAAGCCACCAGCAACGACAGAGACAGTTATCTGCTCTCCAACAAAAGTAGTCGCAAACAGTGCCGTGACGAGCGGTTCCCCGAACAGAAACGAGCTTGCCACAGCGGCTTTCACCTGTTTCATGACGTAGAACCAGATATAGTACCCCAGCAATGAACACGTGAACGCCAAGAAAAGAATGAATAGCCATCCCTGCAGACTGACCGCGGTAACCAGATGGAACGAATTTTCGGCCAAGGAAAAGGGAACAAGCAGCAGCCCGCCGAGGATGCTCACGTAGGCCACGACAAGAAACGGGTCGTACTTCTCCATCATTTTCTTTCCAAGAAGACTGTAACCAGTCCACATTAGAGGCGTGAGAAGCAGAAGCAGACTCCCCTGTAGAAAGGCAGAGTTGCCCTGAGAACTGAAAACGTCGCCGGCAACAATGGTGAAAGTGCCCAAAGCCGCACCAACTATGCCTGCAACCTGCCTCCTCTTCAAACGTTCACGGAAAAGCCACGCTGAAAAAACAGTGATCAGCACGGGCGCAAGAAGACAAACCAAGATGGACGCGATAGAAGCGCCCGCCATGCTTATGCCAGTGTACTGAACCATAAAAAACAAGGTAACCCCACTCAACGCCAGCAACACCAGAGTCTTGATATCTTTCTTCTCGACCAGCAGCCTATACCTCGGTTGCCTGACCCTGTTCAGGAAAAGCGCTACGAGAAAAAGTGCGCCTGCCACAAGAAACCTGAACGTCGCTATCGAAACGGGCGTCAACCCCTCCTTAAGCACTTCCTTAACCATCACGAATGAGCTGCCCCAAAAAGTGATCAAACACAACATCAGAAAAGCGTTAAAAGGACTGATCGCCCGCACAGCCATGCCCACTAAAACGGGCAAACTTGCCTATAAAGCATTAACAAGAAAGGTGGGCCGGACCGGACTTGAACCGGCGACCTTTGGCTCGTAAAGCCAATGTCCTAACCAAGCTAGACGACCGGCCCACATTTTTAAATTCTAAGCCTAAATCATTGAGCTCATGTTCAATGATATTTCCAGTTTTACATTGAACACTTGAACACTGGCCGTTATTGCTAGTGCCCAAGTTTTCATTAGGCTCAAGTTCCTTTAGTATCCTCTCTACATAATCTTTACTCTGTGGGTGACAGAAGAACCCTGATTTCTTAGTGACAGGATTCGGTCCTTTGTAGTGCCTTATCCGATAGTAGTTTTTGCCTATCCGCTGCAAGAATCCCACAATTCCACATTGTTCACATTTCAACCTCACTATTTCATCTCCTTAGTTTTCATTATGCGCCCAGTCTTGGAGCTGGTTCTAAGATGTAATGGCCATTGAAGAACAATTGAGAGTTAGTAGAAAGTGAAAGAATAACCACGCTATGAAAACTCTTAAGACGAATCATGTCTCATACTGTTCAGTGAGATGTGATAGTAATGGCAATGCCAAGTCCGATAACACCAGAGGATGTGGCTGCTGGTGAGGATATTGATTTCGAGGAAAAAGAAGAACATTGGAATGTCTACAAGCTCAAGGATGGCACGACTCTCAAGATTAAACTGATTCTTGTAGGAATCAAGAGACTGAAAAAGCACGGCCCCGATGGAACACCTCTCTATATGATAAACTCTCAGAATGTTGTTAGGGCTGTTGACATTCCCAAAGAACTGATTGCCAAGCAAAAAGAACCATCATTCAAGCCAGTCTAGCGGAGCCTCGGAATCAGAAGTTGAGTGAGCAGACTCCAATTCCAGTAGGTCAACGCATCCGTACAGCTTACATCTTGAAACGCGATGTTTACTCAGATCCCAAGACAGCCTTACATCCTATAAAGACCAGAAGTGGGAGAATAGTAACACTGTCTTCTATGGCATCCTTCCTTTCTGGAACAGCCTAGGCATGACTAAAGTCAAGTTTAGCGCGCGCTGGCCCACAAGAGCATTAGAAAACAGCTTGACTGTTGTTAACATTTTGTCTCAAAATGCAACCAACCCGAGCTTTAGGCATTATCTTTGTCGGTTATGACTTTCTCTAAGACATCAATAGGGTTCGTCAACGGCGCTAGCTTGCCTTCTACATCAAACCTTTTGCCCAAATACTTCTTCGCACACTCTAATGCCTTAGGCGGGTCAACAAGAAACAGTGGAAAACCTTTCCGCGCCAGAAACCTGTTCACGTATGTACGGCTTATCTCAGAAACTGCGATGCTGGGCACTCCCTGCAAGGCAGCTTCCCTGGAAATGGTTCCGCCTATGCTGACAACAAGGTCCGCGTGAGCAACGGCACTGGCAGAATCCACAAACCCCTTCACCACGATCAGACCCTTCCTCTCCGATTTCGCGTATCTGGACAAGAACAGGACGCTTCCGAGTTGAGAAAGCTTCTCAGCCAGCTTAAGCGTGACATCATCCTTGCCCAATGCATACGCAGCTCGAGTCTCCATCTGTCTGACCACAATCAACGGCCGCTTGAAATCGAAGCCTTCAATCGGCTTGAACCCTTTGATCCACGCGACCTCGTCCACGCCGTCGAACTGAACAATATTGGACGCGCCATATCTTCGGAAGAAATGTATGGGAATTGCTTTAGATGTGACGACTGTGTTCGCTAAAGGTATTGTGAGCTTGTTCACGGCCACAGCATGAGGAGTGTCAGCTGTAAGAGTTATCGGAACACCAAGTCCGAACGCTGTTCTGCACAGCTCTACAGACTGGTGCGCAACCGCCATGTCAGGCAACCTGTTCCTGAAGAGCTTCGAAAAGCCCATCATACGGCTTGCACTGGCTTCCAACCTTGAAAAAAGCGAAGCGGTGGCATACTTCCCCACAACAACGGGCTCCTCACCCACCACGTCGGCCACACCGAGAGTGTCAGGGTGCTCCCTCGTCGTCAACACGACCTCATGACCACGGCTCCTGAGCCGCTTAGCCAACGCATTGCCGTAACGCATTTGCTTGCCAGTGCAGGCGTCGTACCATACTCTCATTTTTTCACCGAACGCCTCTGCGCAACGTACCTTTCACGTTTAGCCTCGTACTCTTCCAGGCTCATCGCCTTCTTTGCAGGGACTCCTAAAACAACTTCCCGTGCGGGAACATCCTTCGTAACGACGCTACCAGCAGCAACAACCGCCTTTTTGCCAATCGTGACTCCAGGAAGTATGATAACGCCTCCACCAACAACCGCGTTGTCCTCAATCTGCGGAGGCGTAAGCAAGCTGCTTTTGGGATATCGGTCGTTGAGAAGACTGCTGTTGGGAGCGATGAAAACGTCATCACCGACCTTGCAGCCGTTAGAAATCGTTGCATGTGCCTGAATGCCACAGTTCTTGCCGATGATCACGTTTTTGCCGATGTCACAGAAGCTTCCAATGACCGTGCCATCGCCGATGCGCGTGCCATCGCCTATTACGACGTAATTCCAGACTGTAACGTTCCCGCCGAAATGTACATCTTTACCCACAACGACGCCCTTGCCCATCTTAGGCTCCACCATCCTCACGTCCAGCTCTTACGTTAGACATGAGAAATTTAAATAGTTTGGCAAGAGACCCTGCACGGACTCCGGTTTGAGGAATAGGTTAATTAGAGTTTTCAGCCAATTCCATCCTCTCTCAAAAGAGCGATGAAAACTCATGTGTGGAATAGCTGGTATCGCGAAGCTCGACGGCAAGACTGTAGACCCATCGGTGTTCATGAAAGCCCTCACAATCATGCGCCACAGAGGACCAGACGACGAAGGTTTAATCCTGCTGGAAACGTCAAGCGGTAAGTATGAGGAGAGAGGAGGCCCCGACACGCCAAAGGAGCTGCATCTTGCCGACCTGCGTTCATCATGCAAGATAAAGGCAAACCTTGTGATCGGGAATAGGAGACTGTCGATTATCGACCTCTCACCTAAAGGTCATCAGCCAATATCAAATGAAGACCGCACAGTGTGGGTTGTTTTCAACGGCGAAGTTTACAATTACAGGGAACTCAGGGACGAGCTGGTCAAGGCGGGCCACACGTTCGTAGGTGACAGTGACACTGAGACGGTCGTCCATGGCTACGAAGAATGGGGAATCAGTGCCCTGTTGTCGAAAATGGTCGGAATGTGGGGCTTCGCACTGTGGGACCAGAAAAGAAAACTGATCGTTCTTGCCCGCGACAGGTTCGGTATAAAACCGTTGTACTACCATTTTGGCGGAGTCCAGCTTGTGTTCGCCTCAGAAATCAAGGCCATAAGAACACTTACAAAGTCTGAAGTAAACCAGAACAGAGTCGCCGAGTTTCTATGGTCCAAACCCTACAAAGCAAATGAGTCCTTCTATGAAGGAATAAACCAAGTCATGGCCTCGCACTTTCTAGAACTAGACTTTAGCACGAAAAAACTGGACGTTCACAGATACTGGGAACTCGCAAACATAGACACGTCATACAGAGACACAGACCCAGAAGAGGCAACAAGAACCTTCTATGACCTTTTTGAAAAGTCGGTACGCTTCCACATGAGGTCAGACGTTCCCGTTGGCACGTGCCTCAGCGGAGGCCTAGACTCCTCAAGCATTGTATGCACAGCACAGAAGCTGCTGGACAAATCCGAACTGCGGGAAAAAGGCTTGGAAGGCGTCAAGAAGCTGAAGACTTTCTCTTCGGCGCCTCAGGAGCAGAGAATCTCCGAACTGCCCTATATCAAAGAGACTGTCAGGCACAGCGGAGTGGAACCGTTCTATGTTACGCCTACATTTGAAGAGTTCTTCAACGACTTCGACAAAGTCGTGTCACTGCACGATGAACCGTTCCAAGGCCCCAGCGTCTACATGCAGTACAGAGTGATCAAACTGGCGAAAGAAAACAAAATCAAAGTGCTCCTCGACGGCCAAGGCGGAGACGAATGCCTCGCCGGCTACCAGAAATACCTGCTTGACTACCTGTTTGACCTCGCACGGGCACACAAGTACCTCAAAGCCGTCAGAGAATTCATTTCAACGACAGACCTGACGCGCCCATATTTCACAAAATACATCCGCAGAAGGTCAGGCATAAGCAAGAGCGCGTTCCAGAAAGTCATAAAGACAAACGTGCCGCCTGACATGCCCGCTGAATACTCCGTGAACAATCTTGCAGAACACTTGCGCTATGACCTATTGGCAGGCTCGATCATCGAGCTCCTGAAGTATGAGGACACGAACAGCATGGTCTTCTCGATAGAGAGCAGGGTTCCATTCCTGTTCCACCCGTTGATCGAGTACCTGTTCAGCCTGCCCATGAGCGCGAAGATACGAAACGGGTGGACCAAGTACCTGCTAAGAGAGGCAATGAAAGGAACCCTGCCTGAAAAAGTGAGACTCAGACGAAGCAAGCTGGGCTTTCCAGCTCCCGAGGAAGAATGGGCAAAACGGCTAATCATGGAAAAGATGGACTGGTGCGCTGAAACCGTAAAGACCGCAGCCGACTACGTTGACCTGGAAGGTTTTCAGGAGCTCTGCGTCCGCATAATGGCAAAGAAAAGGTCAGAGGACATCCAATTGTTCTGGAGGATCATAATCTTCGCGAAGTGGCTCCGACTCAACAGCAAAACAGAAAAACTGGCTGAAATATCTTAATCAAAGAAGTCATATTCGCAGAGGTGTCCAATCACATTCCCCTACCTGACAAAAGTTTCGACGCAGTTTTCATGAGATATGTACTCCTCCATATTTCCCCCGCAAGATTGAAAGAGCAGCATCAGAGATTAGTCGCGTGGCAAGGAAACGCATTATCCGCTACGAACCCTCCTACGAGCAAGGAAAAGCTCAGGTTCAACCGCACTCAATTAATCGTACCTGCCATAAGTATTTCAAAGATACTTTGATGGCACTATAGTATTCCTAAATCCACAGGGCGCCGAAATCACGATAAATGAACTTGCTCTAAAACAATAAACTCGTCAATGCGAGCAGAGTCTTCCAATGAAAATGGGTTTTTGGTAAACGTCCTCCTTGTTCAGACCCGGCGAGGTCCGAGAACCGCTACAGCCCCTTTAAAAGAATCTCGCAGTTTTCTCCCTCCTTCCGTCTCGGCCGATATTATTTCGACCTTTGCGCTAATTCGCTCTGCAAGTTCGACAAGAGTCTCTATGTGCGTTGGATCCAAATCTTCAGAAAGCAATAAAGTCGTTACCGGTCCTTCTCTGAGGGCTGTCTCAACTTCGGCAACACCTGTTACTGTCCTATTCTTGTGTTCCGTTTTGTTGATCAGCAGTTCCATCAGTTCTTTTTCTTTTAGCAGGCGTTCGTTGGCACTTGTTTTAGCCTTGAGCGCGGGTCGTAGAGGGAAAATCGTTCGAAAGCTCTTGTTAAGCAGACGTTTCGCGCCTGGGCACAGTCTGACGCCTGCGACAGGTAGCCGTGAAATCGCTCTGGCGACACTTAGCGAAGTGTTAGCATATTTGAGCAGGTCCTCTCTGTATTGTCTGTAGGTTTCATGATCATAAATCCCCTCAACCCTTAGGTTTAACAGGTTTGCTGGGGTGAGAAACAGCATCTGGGCGGCATACTTGATAACGTATTCTTTGCTTTCGTTCGAATATGTGCTCGGCAAAGTTCTTGTAGTGTCTTTCCAATTGTCCCAGATTTGGAACCAGTTTGGAATCCACCTGTTTTTGGTGTGAGAATACGTTGCCGATGGTCGAGCGGTAAACATGACATCAATATTCTTCAGACTTGCCAGATGTTCAAAGGTCGCGGCGAAATGTATCCATCTTTTTCCAACGTAGCTCTCCAAAACAGAGTTTCTAAATGCTTTGGCGGGCATAATCTGAATTCCAACCGTGCCTGCGCTCAGGCAGAGTTCTTGAAAAACGTCTTGAGGCGAGCGGTACCGCATATTCTTTAAAGATTTTTCTTGTTTAAACAGCTGTGCTTGCGAATCCGTATTCAACAACAGAAGATCCAAATCGTTTTCAGCGAGAATATTGCAGACTCTTCTAACGGCGTTTGGAAGGAGCCTTAATCTGTCGCCGAACAGCCAGACGTACTTGGTCGGCGCCATTTGTACTACTCTGAGCATGTTAAGGTCAAAACCCAAGTTTGAATCGTTTGACCTGAAATGCAGCTGTGGATAACGTTCCTTCTTGAAAGAGCGTAAAACCTCGACAGTATCATCTGGAGAAGCGTTGTCGGAGACGTATATCGGAATTCCAAACGGCTTAGCCTGAGCCGCCAATGAACTCAAGCATTCTCTCAGGGAAGCAGCGTTGTTAAAGGTTGGTACACAAATTGAAACTAGGGAGCTGCGATTCAAGTTGGTGTTCCTCTAGCGATTCTTTTGCCCGTTTATGAAAGATGTAAAGGCGTCCAGTATATATTCAATATTTTTATTGGCGATTCCGGGCCAGACACCGATCCAGAAATTATCCCTGCATACTCTATCCGTGTTTTCCAGTTCTCCAACTACTCTGAAGCGGAGGGCGGTATCTGCGAACGCTGGCTGTCTCAGGATGTTGCCCGCGAAAAGCAACCGTGTGCCTATTCCCTTCTTCTCGAGAAACTCGATCAATTCTTTTCTGTTAAACTGAACTGTTTCGTTTATGGTCAGCGGAAAACCGAACCAGCACGGTTTTGACTTCGGCAGCCATCTGGGCAGGATAAAATACTCATCAAAACTCAGTTTCTTGAAACCGCTGTATAAGAGTCCAAAGTTGGCTCGCCTTTTTTTGATGAAATCGTCAAGCTTTTTAAGCTGCGAAAGGCCTATGGCTGCTTGGAAGTCTGTGGCTTTCAAATTGTAGCCCAAATGTGAGTATATGTACTTGTGGTCGTAGCCATTTGGTAATGAACCCAATTTCCACTCGAACCTTTTCCCGCAGGTGTTGTCTTTGCCTGGTGGGCACCAGCAGTCTCTGCCCCAATCTCTCATGGAACAAACTATGTCATACAATTGCGGCTCATCCGTGGCCACAGCCCCGCCTTCACCCGTCGTGATATGGTGAGCTGGGTAGAAGCTGAAGGTGGCTAAATCTCCAAAAGTTCCAGTGTATTTACCATTGTACTCCGAGCCTAACGCATCACAGTTGTCCTCAACAAACCACAGGTCATGGGCAGCTGCAATTTCCTTGGCTTTTTCAACATCAAATGGGTTGCCAAGAGTGTGCGCCATGAATATCGCACGCGTTTTCTTCGAGACTGCTTTTTTAAGCAGTTCGGGGTTGAAGTTGTAAGTGCCTAACTCGATGTCCACGAAAACCGGAACTAAATTGTTTTGGACAATAGGAGTGATTGTCGTGGGGAATGCCGCGGCGACCGTTATGACCTCATCTCCGGGCTTCAGCCTCTTTTCTCCCCGCTTTGGCGAGGTTAAAGCAGACAGGGCCAGAAGATTCGCCGACGAGCCCGAATTGACCAACGCGCAATGTTTTAATCCGATCTTTTCTGCAAATCTCGTCTCGAATGCTTGGGCAAACCTTCCCGCAGTCCACCACATGTCCAACGAAGCGTCTATCGTGTTGAATAAATCATCCTCATCAGTAAGCTTTCCTGAGGCCGGAATATTTTTTCTCTCTTGTAACCTGTGAAAATTGTCAAAATAGATTGACGCAGCGAATCGGGTGAATAGCCTGAGAATCTCGTCCAGTTTCTCACGTTTTAGGCTTCCGGCTCTTTTGCAAGAGGTTTGATCTAGGCTGGCTATCCTGTCCAATTGAACGAAGCCTTGGCATTCAGCATCTTCCGGTTGAATGTCATCTTTGGTTATGTTTGTCGCGATTTTTCTTGAAGGTTTTGCTGGTGCTATTGGAGTAATGGGTGTGGCAAGCACTTTTGGACCTTTTGTGTCGAGGACTAGAAACAAAGTTTCCAAGGGGTTTGCTTGAGGCTTCACGCTCGCAAAGTCTGCGACGACAATATCTCCACTCTTAAGCACTTTTTAAAGCCTCACTTGTTAGATGAGGTCCGTATTTGCCTCTTGTCATGTACTTCGCGATCTGTTCCACAGTGTAATCATAAAGTTTCAAAGGATTTTCACCTTGGTAAAACTTTTTGTACCAAGCCACAGTTTCCTTTAGTGCTTCGTCGGTTGAGTATGTTGGGTTCCAACCGAGGATTTCGTGCGCTTTGCGGCAGTCCAGCCTTAACAGGTATGCTTCCTTAAACCCTTTGCTGGGAGACTTTGAATTATACGTTCCGTTGCCCCAATACGCGATCACCTTTTGGACGATTTCCTCGACCGTGAAATTCTCCTCCTCTGAGGGGCCGAAGTTCCAAGCAGTGGCGAATCTTGCCTGATTCTCGTGTAGCCTGGTGCCCAGTAACAGGTATCCTGCCAAGGGCTCCAACACGTGTTGCCACGGCCGGACAGCCGCAGGACTGCGAATTAAGATCTCCTTTCCTGCGCTCAAGGCTCTGATGCAGTCGGGTACCAGCCTGTCTTCTCCCCAGTCACCTCCACCTATTACGTTTCCCGCTCTTACCGAAGCTGTTGCAACGACTGAAGAATCGCTACTTGGTTCAAAAAATGAACTTCGGTACGCTGCAACTACTAGCTCGGCGCATGCTTTGCTAGAACTGTAGGGATCTCGCCCGCCCAGTTGGTCCGTTTCTTTATATCCCAAATTGCACTCTCGATTTTCATAGCATTTGTCGCTTGTAATCACGATAACTGTTTTGGCGCATTTGGTTTTTCTTACTGCCTCAAGAAGGTTTACTGTTCCCATCACGTTAGTCTCAAAGGTTGTTTGAGGTTCCTGGTACGAGCGCCTGACGATGGGTTGGGCGGCCATGTGAAAGACTATTTGGGGTTTGTGTTGGTTGAAGACGGATTCAAGACGCTTCTCGTCTCTCACGTCACCGAGAAGGTGAACACACTTTTTTTCTAAATTTAGGGCCTCAAACATGTTCGGGTCTGTCAGAGGCGCGAGTGAGTATCCAATAACTTTCGCTCCAAGCTCGTGGAGCCAAGTGCTAAGCCAGCTTCCTTTGAAGCCTGTGTGGCCCGTAATGAGAACAGGCTTGCCTGCGTAGAAGCTCAGCGTCTTTTCTATGATTTTGCTCATTTTAGGTTTAGCCCCAAATTCGCCAACATTTTCTCCTCATGTGGTTTGAGCTTTGGATTAGGCTTGTCTATTGGTTTATCAAATTCCAATTTCGGATAGACGTAGGTCGGATAATCCATTTCAACTTGGACAAGCAAAGGGAGTTTCGCGTTCTTGGAAAAGGTCTTGCGCATTTTCTGTCTCCAATGAACCGTGCTCTTGCTGATTTTTAAAGCCTCGATTCCGTAAGCTTTTGCTATGGCCACGAAATCGCAAGTGTGATAACCGCTATGTTCATCAGTGTCGCAGTAGCGAGAATCAAAGTAAAGGTCTTGGAATTGTTTTATCATTCCGAGGCTTTTGTTGTCTAGGACGAACATGAGTATGGGCAAACGCAGTTTTCCAACGGTGTTGAGCTCTTGTATGTTTAGTTGCATTCCACCGTCACCTGCTATCAGAATGACTCGTTTGTTGCTAGCAATTGCTATGGAAATACTTGCTGGCAGCCCGTAACCCATGGGGGCCATCCCGCCGCTTGTTATGAAACGCTGTCGATCTTTGATCTCCAAAACTTGGGCGGCTAACATTTGATTCTGTCCTATGTCGACGGAGACTACATCGTCTGGGCTCAGGTTCCTCGAGATTTCCTCCATGATGTTATAGTGAAAACTCTCAACCTTGGCTCTCTTAGGTTCGTCTAACGCAGGAAACATTCTTTTCAGGTCGCTTAGGAGTCTTATCCAATCATCATGGCGATTGGGCTGTGGTTTTTTCCCTTCAGCAAAACAAAGGAATTGCGTTATGAAATTCTTAATGTCTGAGGTTATAACCTTTTTTTGGGGGAACCTTCGATCTGTAGGATCCGGTTCAAGATCAACTTGAATGATTTCTTTTTCAAGGAAGGGCGTGAGGATGTTTCCGACCTGCCTGCTATCCAGACGAGACCCCAAGGCGATCAGCAGGTCGCTCCCCGCAAGAGCCAGATTGGCATAGCGATTACCATAGGCACCTAGAAAACCAGCGAATAGCCTATGATCGTTCGGGAAACAATCTTTGCCGAGTAACGAAACAACGACGGGAATGGCAAACCTTTCAGCAAGAGACAGCAGCTCTTTCCTCGCATTGGAGACTCGGCACCCTCCACCTACCAATATAAGTGGCCTTTTCGAGTGAACCATCGCATTGAGAGCAAGTTCCAAATCGTCCTTGGAAATCCTCGTATAATCTTCGGCACAAATATCTTTTGAGCGCAAAGCTTTGGGCGAGATTTCACTTCTCTGGATATCCATAGGAATGTCAAGCAGAACAGGTCCTGGCCTTTCAGACAAGGCGATTTTGACAGCTTTCTTCAGTTCATCTTGCACGATATCCGCTCTGTCCAGGAGAAGACTGTATTTTGTGATGGGTTTGACCATGTTTACTATGTCTGTTTCTTGAAAACCACACTGCCGTACGGGTCGCTGGTACTTGAAATCGTAAGTGTTTACTTGACCGGTGATCAGGAGCACAGGTGCCGAGTCGAAATATGCGTCTGCTATGCCGGTTATCAGATTGGTAGCACCGGGGCCGCTCGTGGCAACGGCTACACCTAGGGCGCCACTGTACTTAGCGAAAGCGGACGCGCTAAATGCCGCAGCCTGCTCGTGGTAACTGTGGATGTATTTGATTCCCCTTTGTCTGAAAATGGAGTCAACAATGTGAGTGACGGCTCCGCCGATGCAACCATAAACGTGTTGAACACCTGCTTCATGCAGAAAACTCGCTATATAATCGGAAACCTTCACGTTCATGTCCTCTGTTTTGATAATTGTTCGTTTGCGTGGTTTTTGAACCACGTTATTGTTTTCGCTATTCCGTCTGGCAACGAGGTTTTGGGAACCCACGCGGTATTCCTTCTGATCTTTTCTATGTCCGCCTCCCAAACATTTGCTGTATCACGGTGTCTTCCGGCTCTCTCTCCCCATTTTGATTCTTTTCTGTAGTTGGTCAAGGTTTTGATGATGTCAACAACTTCTTGTAGATTGTGCTGCTTGCCACTTCCGACGTTAAGAATCTCACCTGCCGTAAGGCGATTTGCCGTCTCGGCAACCTTAACGTAGGCATCGATGACATCTTCTATGAAGATGAAGTCTCTGACGAAGTTTGGATTTGACAGTCGCAGCTCTTTGTTGTCCAGGCAATTCTTGATAACGTATGGAACCAGTCTGTTCGAATCCTCAAAATAACCGTATGGAGAGAAAAGCCTCAGAGTGAAAACTTTTGAATTGTGTCTCTTGGCGACTGATTGACAATATAAAGTAGCTGCAGTTTTCGTAACCCCGTAGGGATCGATTGGTTCAGGAACATCATTTTCAGTTATGCGACTTTTTTTCACGCCGTATTCAGACGAGGTTCCCGTGTTGATAAAATATTCAAAACCCTCACTGACACAGGCATCCAGCAAGTTAACCGTACCTAGAAAATTTGTAGCAACAATTTTGGAAAAATCGTCTTGATGCGGATAGCCGCCATACGTGGCCAAATGGAAAACTCTTTTTGGGCTAACCTCAGAAACGAGGGTTCTTACTCTATTTTTGTCGGTCAAGTCGCAGTAATGGACACTCACTCCATCAACAATGTCTTTGATTCGCCAAACGTCAGAAGTCTCTTTCATAAAGACGTGAAGATTTTTCTCCCTTTTTGCAAGCACGCTTAGCAGGTTTGCTCCAATAAATCCAGTTGCCCCTGTGACGAGAACACTCATTCCCAAACCTTCCACGGGGCGTTGCCCGCATCCCAAGCCGCAGTCAGTTCTTCCTTGTCCCTAAGAGTGTCCATGCACCTCCAAAATCCGCGGTGTTTATATGCCGCGAGCTGTCTGTCCATCGCCAGTTTCTCTAGAGGATCCCGTTCCCAAGCTACCGAGTCATCCTCAATGTAATTGAAAATCTCTGGCTCCAACACAAAGAAGCCCGCGTTTATCCAAGCTTCGCCCTCTTGGAGCTTTTCTGAGAACCGTTCAACGACCCCTTCTGACTCTTTCAATGACAAGGAGCCAAACTTGCTAGGCGGCTTCACAGCGGTTACCGTTGCATATTTCCCGCAAGCGCGATGAAACTTCACAAGATCCTTCATGTTGATGTCGGCTACGCCGTCTCCGTAGGTTAACAGGAACGTTTTGTCGCCGATGAACTCTTTTATTCTCTTAATTCTGCCACCTGTCATCGTATTCAGACCGGTGTCAACAAGTGTGACGCGCCAGGGCTCGCATGTGTTCTTATGGAACGTGGTTTTTTTGCTTCTCAGATCTATGGTTAGATCCGATCGATGTAGGAAATAGTTGGCAAAGTATTCTTTAATCATGTAACCTTTGTATCCGAGACAAATCAGGAAGTCATTGAAACCGCAGTGTGAGTAGATTTTCATGATGTGCCAAAGAATGGGGTGTGGCCCTATTTCGACCATTGGTTTTGGTCTGAGGTAAGTCTCTTCGCTTAGTCTGGTGCCAGAACCACCCGCGAGGATGACCACCTGCATCTGCGATTTTGGCGTTCGATTTTCCTCCGCCTTATTCTGATATAGGCAGACATTCTCCTATTAAATGCCTCGCCACATGCGTTTCCTTTGCTAGCTCTTTATTGTGTGCAATCGGAGCGGTCAAAGCAGTTTAGCACTAAAAGTTGAGGTTGACCTGCGGGGTGAAAATGAGGAGTTCCATTCAGCGCGCGTGCTAGGCCACTTCAGAACGGTCTAGCTTCTGGTCTTGCTCCTGTAAAAATCCGCTAATCACTTTCTACCTCAAATAGGTGAGCAGAGTTCCATGAATAGTGCTCATAGTTAGAATACTCTGTTGAATAGCTTTTATAAAAAAGTCAGATATAGTTCACGACTAGGTTCACGATTTAAGGAAAAGGTGTGAAATTGGCGGAAATCGAAGAAAAGTGCGGTTCTAGGTTCAGGATCAATGGGTCAGGGAACAACACAAGTAGCTGCGCAATTCGGCCAATACGAGGTCAGCACGCACCTGGCTGTGGAGTTGAAGATTTCAAAACACGATAATCGACTATTGTTGGTTGCATACGAATATTTATAGGACGTGCCCGTAAAAAGGACAGTGATCATGGTCGAAAACGGTTATGGATAATAATCCACTCATTTCAATTTGCATTCCAACATACAACCAGACATCTTGCCTTAAAGAATGTTTAGAATCTATAATTCCTCAAGCAAGACCGTATAAAATCCCAATTTATGTTTCAGCGCGCGCGCGTCCCTAAACCCGAAAATAGGAATTATGACCATTTTACACCAATTTCGGAACAAGGCAGCGCGCTAGGCCGTTGCTAAATTCGGACAAAAATGGGTTCTAATGAGTCTGGGTTTTTTCTTGTCATGTGTCTCGATGTTTTGACGGAGGGATAGTTGTCGAATAAAATCTATTAAAGTCTGAATTTAGCAACAAGCTGGTGCGTGCGCTTATATTCAAAATTCCGGGAAACATTATATCAAGGATGCACATCATATCTCAAGGAGATAACAGGGTATGGATCAGAACAGTCTCCTTTCAGTTTGTATTCCAACTTATAACAATGCTGCCTGTTTGAAAGAGTGCCTAGAGTCTCTAGTTGCACAGGTCGAGCCTTACCGTATACCGATTTGCGTCTCGGATAATGCTTCCACAGACAGCACAATAGAAGTTTTGTCTTCATTCAAGAAGGAACGCTACCCATTCCTGTATTTTCAATCGAACGATGAGAACTTGGGTTTTGGCAAAAACGCAGTCAAGGCTGCAACAATGGCATCCAGTAAATACGTGTGGTCATTTGGCGATAGGCGCAGGTTACTACCAAATTCTTTTGACAGAATATATAGAACCCTTAGTGAAAATGACCTGAGTCTTCTGATGTTAAACCATGAATCGGTCCCTCAGCTGTACCAAGTAATGACTGTGAGAGACAAGCGGTATTCATCAGCAAGAAAGGTCTTTCTAGAACTGTCTTTTTGTGCACAGGCTATTGGTCTCCAGATCTTGCCCCTGGAAGCATGGAGATCAGAAGTCTTGAAAAAATACCTTAATGATGAACTCAGTGATTGGATATTCTACACTGCAATCTATGAATTCCTAGCCAGTTTGAAGAGTGTGAATGCTATGTTTTTGGCATTGCCCACAGTAGATTCAACCAAACGTTGGGGAGGCCAATGGGAATCGAGGTATTTTCAAGTGTGGACTACTTTGAAAAATACGATAAACGCGTTGCCAAAGGTTTATTCAGATGATGATAAGGAGTTCGTCATTAGATACATGGCCAAACTGCTGTTTCTTTTCTCCACTAAACTGTTGTGGGTTAGGTCGAAGGGAATTTACAACGAGAGCGTGTTTAATATGCTTCGTGAGGATTTTTTAAAGTATACGAACACTTCCCTAAGCCTCGCAAGAACAATCTCAATGCTACCTACAGCATTTCTTAAATTATACTATGAGTTATATTCCATCGGAAGGAAGGGGATGCGCATGTTCATCCACACTAGAGCTCCTCTAAACCCCTTAAGTGCACGCCTTTCAACCAAAACCTCAGCAGAGGGTCCAGAATTAGCATCATAGAGTAGAGAAGTACAACAAGGAACCTCAATCGATTTCAATAGTTAATCTCCTCTTTCGAGATTCTCCGAAACTTAGAAATGCTATCTGCGCGTGCTTGGTCAAGCCGTTCAAGCAAGTCACAGTCTTCAGTCTTCTTGCTGGTCGATTAGGGCACACTCTCACATGTGTGCGCGCGTCGAACAATCAAGCGCCGAAGCGCAAATAGTCAGTGTCAAAACGGAAGAAGGACAAACGCTAAAGAATTCTTACAAAGGGGTAGCGGCGATTCTCCAATTTGGATCTCAAGAGAGCCTCAATCGAGCATCATAAGCACGCGTTTAGGGATGCTATTTCAGGATCGTTTCCAACAGGTTTTCTATCTCTTTCTTTGTGAGAGTTTTTGTTTCTTTCGAGGTCAATCTTTTGATGCTAATCTTCTTGAGGCTCTTGCTCGACGCGCATGCTTGTTCCTAAATTCGTTTGTGAAGTGATTTGTGCTTCTGTTTCTGCTTCGTTCACGGATGGTGATGTGCCTTGGGATACGAGAAGCATCACTCAGAAGGCGCGACTTAGCTCTATCACACTGGAAAAAGGGAATTTAGGAACACATTAGCGCGCTAGCTTGTTGCAAAATTGTGAAGGTTGACGTGTTCTTGTTTAAGCGTGTTTGAGTTTAGCTGCTGTTATCGTTGATTATGGAGGAACATGAAGGTTCACGCTTCATCTTGTCCAAGCTGGAGTTGGATGATGTCGAGCGAATAGTGCGAGGAGCCTATCACAGGGACGGTTCGGTAGGCAGGCCTCCTAGGAAACCGCTAGGCATCTTCAAGGCACATCTGTTGAGAAGGTTGAGGCACGTTCCGAGTGATAGGATGCTGGTGAGGCAGCTGTGGAAGGATCCTCGGTTGAGGCGAATCTGTGACATAGAAGAAAATGACCCTCCGTACGGCATAGCTGTCCTGTCTCGATTCAGGAGTAGGGTTGTGCCTGAAAGGCTGATGCGAATCGTTGACCACGCCGTCGAGATGCTTGTGAGGAAGGGAAAGGATCAAGGGGGAAACCTTGGCATTAGATTCAACCTTCATCAAGGCTTACAGTCGGAGAAACATGGATAACCGCACGGGCTACAGTGACCCTGAATCACGGGTTGGAAGGGCAGTCAAAGCGAAGGATTTGGGTTATAGGCTTCATTTGGCAGTGGACGCGAAGAGCGAGATGCCAGTTGCCATGATCGTGGCGTCGGCGAACGAGAACGAGAAGAAACACTCACAGAAGCTGGTTGAGAAGGCGCGCGCGCTGCCTTGTCCCTAAAATGGTTAAAAATGGTTATAAGTCCGTTTTTGCTTGTCTGAGCCCGTAATGGACTTCTTTGACGAACGCGTTTTAGCAGCGCTTAAGGACGGCAAACCCAGAGGCTTCACCACGCTTCTGGGCGAAGTGGGGTTTAGCCACAACACTTTGCAGCAGCATCTCGAGCGTCTAATGGCTCAGGGTCTCATTGTCAGGGAGAAAGCAACCGCAAACAGTTTCGGAAGACCCAAATTTGTCTATCATGTGCCATCCAGAACCGTAAGGCAGGTCACTGTCGCCCTCCAAGATCCACACGTTGAACTCGTGGCCCTGCCGTTCAGTCGCTTAAGGCACATGTGCAGGTTCGAGAAGGGCGGCTACTGCAAAGAAACAAAGAAGAACTGTGCGCCCCAAATCTGACCCCAAATCCGAAAATAAGACTTATGACCACTTTACACCAATTTCGGGACAAGCCAGCGCGCGCGCACTGTGGGACCAGAAGAAAAAACTGATCGTCCTGGCCCGCGACAGGTTCGGCATAAAACCGTTGTACTACCATTTTGATGGAGTCGAGCTTGTGTTCGCCTCAGAAATCAAAGCCATAAGAGCACTCGTCAAGTCTGAAATGAACCAGAACAGAATCGCCGAGTTCCTATGGTCCAAACCCTACAAGGCAAGTGAAACCTTCTATGAAGGAATAAGCCAGGTTATGGCGTCGCATTTTCTTGAGCTCGACTTCAGCACGAAAAAAGCCAAATGTTCAAAGTTACTGGGAACTCTCAAACATCGACACGTCATACAGAACCACAGACCCAGAAGAGGCAACAAGAAACTTCTATGACCTTTTCGAAAAATCGATACGCTTCCACATGAGATCAGACGTGCCCGTCGGAACATGCCTTAGCGGAGGCCTAGACTCCTCGAGCATTGTCTGCACAGCCCAGAAGCTGCTGGACAAGTCTGAACTGCACGAGAAAGGCCTGAAAGACGTCATGAAGCTGAAGACCTTCTTCCTCGTCACCTCAAGAGCAGAGAATCTCCGAGTTGTCCTACATTGAGGAAACCGTCAGGCACAGCGGCGTTGAACCGTTTTATGTGACGCCTACGTTTGAAGAGTTCTTCAACGACTTCGACAGAGTCGTGTCGATGCACGATGAACCGTTCCAAGGCCCCAGCGTCTACATGCAGTACAGAGTGATCAAACTGGCGAAAGAGAACGGCATAAAAGTGCTCCTCAACGGTCAAGGCGGAGACGAATGCCTCGCCGGCTACCAGAAATACCTGCTTGACTACCTGTTTGACCTCGCACGGGCACACAAGTACCTCAAAGCCGTCAGAGAATTCATTTCAACAACAGACCTGCCACGGCCATACTTCACAAAATACATCCGCAGAAGGTCAGGCATAAGCAAGAGCGCGTTCCAGAAAGTCATAAAAGCGAACGTGCCACCTGACATGTCAGCCGAATACCCCGTGAACAATCTTGCAGAGCATTTGCGGTATGACCTGTTGGCAGGCTCGATCATCGAGCTCTTGAAGTATGAGGACACTAACAGCATGGTCTTCTCGATAGAGAGCAGAGTCCCATTCCTTTTCCACCCGTTGATCGAGTACCTTTTCAGCCTGCCTATGAGTGTGAAAATACGGAACGTGTGGACCAAGTACCTGCTAAGAGAGGCAATGAAGGGAACCCTGCCTGAAAAAGTGAGACTCAGGCGCAGCAAGCTCGGCTTTCCCGCCCCCGAGGAAGAATGGGCGAAACAGTTAATCATTGAAAAGATGGACTGGTGCAGCGAAACGGTCAAAGCAGCAGACGACTATGTTGAGCTGGAAGGGTTCCAAGAGCTTTGCGCCCGCATATTGGCAAAGAAAAGGTCAGAGGACATCCAACTGTTCTGGAGAATCATTATCTTCGCCAAGTGGCTCCAACTCAGCGCCAAGACAGAAGAGCCCGCAGAAAACTCTTAAGGAATAAAACGCTTTCTTTCGGTGTGGAGGCAACATTAGACGTGCATTCTTAACGCTTTCAACTTGGCCCCAGATGCTTATAGCGTGACGAAGGCCATCCGTGCCAGAGGCCCACGTGCTGACTCATTCATCACGCGCGCGTTGGTCGCACGCGCTGAACTTGTTTAGAAGTATTGAAATCATCTGTACGGTCATCTAATGCTTGCGGATACTCTTCTTGAGCTCTGACACCACATATTCCTGATCTGCCTTGGTCATCGAGTGACACATGGGCAAGGCCAGCAAGTTCCTGTACAGTTTTTCTGCCTTCTCCAATTCTCCAACTTTCTTTGCCCGCCTATAGCTGGGTTGCAAGTGCAACGAATATGTTCCAATCTGGGTTTCAATATTCTTCTTCCGAAGATCTTCGATAATCTTATCTCTTATGCCATCCTTTTCGACATACACTGCATACGTTTGAAATGTATGTTTTGCATTCTTCTTCTTTTCAGGCGGCCTAACCGAATCAACTTCGGCAAGCAGGCCAGTATAGTGCTTGGCCAATTCAATTCTTCTCTCAATGATCGCACCGATCTTGTCCATTTGTGCCAATCCAATGGCGGCTAAGACATCACTTAGCTTATAGTTAGTTCCGTCTCCAGTAAACGTGATTTCTCCATCTGTCGTCTCCATGCCAAACTTCTTTAGGCGGCTGATCCGCCCTGCATAGACTGGATCGTCTGTAACAACCATACCGCCCTCTCCAGTCGTTATTACCTTCCTCGGATGAAAACTCAAACAAGTCATGTCTGCAGTCGTTCCTGTTTTCCTTCCGTCATGCTCTGCGCCCAAGCTACAGGCAGCATCCTCCACAATACGCAGACCATGTTTCTCTTTAATCTCCTCCAGTGGTTTGATTTCCAGCGGGTTTCCGCCCCAAGAAACAGGCAATATGCACCGCGTCTTTTTCGTAATTGCCTTCTCTACTTCCTTGAAATCGATATTGTATGAAAACAGGTCTACATCGACCAAGACAGGCGTGGCGCCGACCCATCTGACCATGTTTCCAGTGGCAGGATGCGTGAAGTCAGGAACGATCACTTCGTCTCCTGGCCCGATTTCTAAAGCCCTTAGAGCCAGTTCGATAGCCGTTGTACAAGAAGTAGCCGCAACAGCACAGTTCACACCGATGTATTCCTTGATTCTCTCTTCCAACTCGGCTGTCCTTGGTCCCTCGGTTAGCCAACCAGAACGCAGAACCCGGCTAATATTCTTCATTTCTTCTTTACCGACAACGGGTTCTATCAACTTCATTTTCTTCTTCATTTTTGAAACGTCCGGCTCCTATGAACATGTCTAATAACGTATGCTAAGCTGATGATGTCAAATCATGTTGAAGGGAGTATAGATTGCGGTACCAAGCTATGGTGAGACTTAGCCCTTCATCAAAATCGACTCTCGGTTTGTAGCCGATGAGACTCTTGGCCAGAGAATTACTTCCAATAAACCTGCGAACGTCCCCAGGTCTTGGATCGCCATATATGATTGGCTTCTTGCAGCCCATCAGTTTAGCAATCTTGGAGATGAGATTCTTGATATTCATTTCCTTACCGCTTGCAATGTTTACAACTTTTCCCCTCGTCGACTTTGCATAGTAGATTTTGACGGCTGCATCAGCCGTATCCGTCACGTAAGTGTAGTCTCTTGTCTGCAATCCGTCCCCATCGATTACTGGAGATTCACCATCCAAGATTCTTCGAATAGTCACTGGAATCACACCGGCATAGGTTCCCTCATGCTGCCTCGGACCATATGTGTTGAATGGTCTTATGATCGAAGCATCAACACCAAAAGTTCTGATGTACGAAAGAACAAGATGATCAGCCGCAATCTTGCTAGCCCCATATGGCGTCGAAGGCTTAAGAGGATGACTCTCATCCATGGGCACTTGTCTGGCGTCCCCGTATGCCTCTGAGGACGAAAAGTGCACCAACGTCTCGAAGTAGTCTTTCCTCAGCAACTCGCAAAAAGTCGATGCAATTGCAGAATTAGTGTCATAAGTCCACTTTGGTCTAGCAAGAGAAACGGGCAAGCACACTACAGCAAGGTTGAACACCACATCTATACTTTCATTCTTCAAAATCTGCTCCATCAGTCGCATCTTTGATGCATCTTTATGGTAAACCTTCAATGAAGGCAGCCTTTCCTTTGCTGATGACAGGTTTCTTATCTTATCTTCACCCAAGTAGAAGTTGTCCACAACAACAAGTCGTTCAGGTTTTTCATCAATCAACCTATCAACCAAGTGGCTACCAATGAAGCCCGAACCGCCTGTGACAAGTATTCTGTGTCCTTCAAGTTCGTCTTTTCCCTTTGTTCGAGAAGTCTGGGTAGAGCATGAACATGTCATATGAATACGCCCGTCAACAAGTAATTCCTCTTGTCATTTTGCTTTCTCGTTCGGCTTGTAGTAAACCATTTATGAAATATATGCATTGCTGACACTCGCCCAAGGATCAATTCCCTTCGAAATCTCACGGCAATACCTTGTGATCTGAACATTTCTTGTCGTGTGATTCACGCGTGTCTTCCGCAAGTCATAAGAAGAGAAGACGTTGAATTATGGAGCAGAGAATTTAAGAACATTCAAGATTGGCACGCAACCTATAGCGAACTCGAGAAAGAACTAGCCAGATTCTCAAGGCTGGTGGATTCAAAGAGATAAGTTCAGCATACATGATTCTGAGAGGAAGCACACGCGATGCTTTGAGGAACATCTCAAGAAGATTTATGACTCACGAGGAGTCTTTTCAATGTTTTGGAGTGACACTAGAAAATGACAAACGAATCGCCTCATATGTCTACTGATAGTGATGGGCGAATAGGTGGAAAAATGAGTAAGAAGATCAACATAGTAGTCACTGGAGTCGGCGGTGGTGGCTTCGGCCAGCAAATAATGAAAACACTGAGACTGTCAACGCTAAACTGCAGAGTAATCGCAACTGACGTAACCAAAGTTAGTTATGGATTATCCGATGCAGACAAACATTGCATAGTACCAAGAGCAGATGACAAAGATTACGTATCAACCATCTTGGATATATGCAGAAAGGAGAAGGCTGAATTTCTCATTGCAGGTTCTGAGCCAGAACTGCTTAGACTAGTTGGCAGTATAGATATGATGCAAGAAAGCAACGTCATTCTGTTGGCAAACTCTTTTGATGTTGTGGAGTTATGCATGGATAAGTACAGATTGTTCAAGAAACTGCAAAGATTGGTCTCACACTTTCCAAGATTTAAACTGATTACTGATCCGCAGCATGATGTTGAAGAAATAGATTATCCAGCAGTCGTAAAACCGATTAAAGGTAGCGGTGGCTCGAATATGGTATTCCTTGCTATGAACAGAAAAGAGCTTCTGTTCTTTTCAGAATATCTAACCACATATGGATATCAACCACTGATACAAGAGTATGTCGGAACTCCAGAAGATGAATACACAATAGGGGTCTTATCCAGTTCAGAAGCCGAGATACTGGGGTCTATAGCATTGAGACGCTACTTGAATTCTGCCATGTCAAGGAGGATAGCTGTAACAGACAAACAAGGAAGGAAATTTGTCGTTTCATCAGGAATATCCCAGGGAGAAGTGAGAGAGTTTGCATCAATAAGAGAACAAGCAGAAGAGATAGCGAGCGCACTTGGCTCAAGAGGCCCACTCAATATTCAAGGAAGAACAGTTGACGGGATCTTCTACCCATTCGAGATAAATCCAAGATTTTCTGGTACGACACCAATAAGAGCAATGCTTGGATGGAACGAACCAGAAATATTAATAAGATATTGTCTCTATAACGAGAAACCAATTCCTATACATAGATTCGGAACCGTATTGCGTGACGTATCAGAGAAGCTTATACCAGAGTAAGAGCATGATAAAAGCAGTAATCTTTGACTTTGACGATACAATAACAAACAACAGAACACTTGATTATATGTCGTTTAGGTTCTTAAGTGAAGAACATAAGCTATTTGTACCAACTGAGAAGGAGATATTAAGGATGCGAAGAGCCAACTTTTTGGCACCAGAGATGATAGCGACTGCAATCTTTGAAAAAAGCAAAGGCATCTCAGTTCTTCTTAATATTTCAGACCTTCTGGATGAAAGAAGGAAATTTCTGGAAAGTGATGACGCGTCGAGATGGTTAGTACCAAGGAAAGGAATTGTTAAAATAGTTAAAGGTCTTGCATCAACAGGATGTTTTCTTTTTGTCGCTTCCATAAGGAAAAGGAAAAGACCAACACTACTATGCCTATCAAGACTTGGGATAAGAGACTGCTTTGAACAAATATTTTGTGGAAACAAAGGCAATATCTACAGGAAGATAATTGAGGATTATCACCTACAAGGAAAAGAGTGTTTAGTGATTGGTGACAAAATAGGCGATATTATACCAGCAAATTCATTGCAAATGGAAACTGCTGGCGTACCGGATTCATATGGTCACATACCAGATTGTTATACTAGTCTTTTTTCATGCATGGATTTAAATTGGTTGATTAAATATGTTAAATCCAACAGGAGAAAATCCATATAAGAACAATATTAGTCACTGGCGTGAATGGCTTCATAGGTAGACATGTATATAGAATACTGAAGCAAAGAGGAAACAGTGTTGCAGGGCTATCTAGAAGTAATGGTAATCGTGTGAATGTAGTTTGTGATTTGACTTTACCAGAAAACCTGAACAGCATATCTCGCAAGTTTGATTATGTGGTTCATTTAGCTAATGAAAGCAGAGGTGAAAACGATTATCTGTTCGTGAATAATGTTTTTGGGACTTTCAATCTTCTGGAAAGAATGAGACAGCTTGGAATGCGTAATCTGATATATCTTTCGAGCCACGCTGTTTATCCGCAACATGCTGATTACTCGTTAGATGAGTCTGCCATCCCCCAGCCTAGCACATATTATGGATTTACCAAACAGATCTGCGAAGAATTATGCGGGTTCTATCGAGAACAATATGGTTTCTGTGTTGCAGTATTGCGAGTTTCATATGTGTATGGTCCGTACATGAACGTTGAAACAGCATTGGCCAAGTTTATTCTTCAAGCTAGAGCTAATCAGAAAATAGTTCTGCACAACAATGGTGAGGACACGTTTGATTTTGTGCACGTTGAGGATGTGGCCAGGAGTGTCTATGATGCCATGTGTTCCGGGGCTAATGGTACTTACAACATAGGGTCAGGAGTGCCTCTTAAAATTAGAAACGTAGTGGATTTGATAATAAAGGCAACAAATTCCAAGAGTCAAGTAGTTATTGAAAAAGGAATTGCAAGCCATCACATAATCAACATTGGAAAAGCAATATCTGAATTGCAGTTTAGTGTAGACATGCTTCCAGATAGAGGAATAACAGGTTTAGCTTACGTACTTGGTAAGGAAGAAGAAATAGATACATCAGGATGATCATGATGGTGACATGGTCATTTGGTTGGAGGAGCGCCCGCTGTGACAACACTATGCGTCTATCCACACGCTCACTTATACTCTTCGACCAATTTATCGTAGTTCTTCACCTTGGGTTTTCGTGCCATATCTTCAACCATTTTAGCTTGAATTCCTTGTTCTTACTCTTATCTTCCTGAAACAATCTTTCAAGGACGTCGTCCCTTGCGCAAACATCCTCCGTCCATAGGAATGGATGAATCAAGAGCTGCACCTTTCTGCAACTGAAGGACAGCAACCGCGAAAGATCCTCAAGAAACCATGCTCTACACGAATCTGATACATAGTGTCTGCAGAACCCAGGATCATAGGCATTGATGTAGCCTTCGATGTCCTTGAACGGGTCTTCGCCAGTCATAAGTGATACATTGTGGCGAGCTATGCTGAAGATCTTCCTGCCCAGAAGACGCCTTAGCAGTCCAATCTCAGTCTCCAACGTTTCCCTTAGGTCTTGACCATAGCTTTCATAGGTTACAACATCATAATGAAGCCCAATCTCATGACCAAGCTTTGATATTTCCCTCAACGTAGCTAGGTCTTCTCTCTCGAGAAGATTGTAGAACTTGTAGGAAAACAACACGAAATATGTAGATCTTATCCCGAGTTTGTGCTCTACCTTTGCCATCTTGAGAGCGGCTTCAAGCGATGCATCTACGTCATGGCGAAGAATTAGGAAGAGACAGCGCCTTCTGTAGCTTCACAGAACGGCACAATTCTAAAGTTCTGCTTTAAGAGTTTTAGAAATTTGATATATGCGTCATACGTGAAGCTCTTGAGAACATCGATCACCAAGAGATCTCCTATTTCTTGTCTTCTTTGATCGATTTTGCTGGTACACCGACTACGACATCACCATCGGACACATTCTTCGTAACGACAGCGCCCATACCGATGAGCGATTGCTTTCCAACTGCAATGCCGTCTCGAACACATGCTGTAGGAGCCACCCAAACGCCATCACCTATCTTGGCCCCGCCACCAATCATCGCAAGAGCAATATTGCACAATTCTTTCCGATGACAACGTTATGAGCTATGTGTACAAGATTATCTATTTTCGTTCCTTTCCCTATCATCGTATCTGAGAGAGTCCCCCTGTCCACACATGTATTTCCACCAATTTCGACATCATCTTCGATAACGACTCCGCCTACGTGAGGAAATTTCTCAAATATGCCTTGATCGTTCCTTTCAAAGCCAAACCCATCTGAGCCTATAACACATCCTGATTTCAGAACAACATTCTTTCCGATTCTCACTCGATCATGAATTTGAACGCCAGACTGCACCTTTGTCCCATTGCCTATTTCGACGTCATCGTCGATAGACACGTTTGAACCGATGTAAACTTTTTTGCCGATCTTGCAGTTCTTCCCGACGACTGCTGTTGGATGTATACCTTTCTTCGATTTAGTTGGGAAAAAAGTATCCAAACAGCGTATGAACCATAGTCTTGGCTTGTCTACAGCCACCAGAGTCTTGTCGTTAAACTCTGCTTTTTGAGACAAAATGTCAGTGTCGCAGATGACAACACTTGCCTTCGTTTTCTCCAAGCGCTCGCTCGCTTCTCGATGTCGTCTCTCAAGAGTGAGTCAATTGACTTTCGAATAAGATAACGCGATCATTTGTTCACACTCGACGTTGAGAATGCCCACTCAGGCAACGGTACACCGTCTCCCATTTTGCCATGATTTTTTCCATGTCACAGGTTTGCAGGACGACCTTTCTAGATTCTTCTCCAATTCGCTTTCTGAGCTTATCATCTCTAAGAAGATGAACTATCTTTTCGGCCAAGTCTCGGTGGTCCATTTGATTGTACATCAGACCTCGAAACCAGTTGGCATGTCTCACGTTCATATTGTCGCTGAGGAGCAGTGGTGTTCCGCAAGCTATAGCTTGTCGCGTAGTCTGTCCCATTCCCCCGCCTCCTCGCGCTTTCAATGTATCACCTTGGAAGTCAAGCCCAAACGCGCGCGCACGCGAATCGCCCACGGTATCTACGTAAAGATCTACACTGGCCAGATACTTCGCCATATCATTCTCAGGCATATTTCCAACAAAAAGTGCGCTCGCGGAAACCCCAAGTTTTGCAGTCAGGTCTTTCAGGTCTTTTTCGAGTGGCCCTCCGCCCAAGAATATAAACTTTGTGTTGGGTATTCTTTGCAGAACAAGAGGTATAGCCTTAATGCAGACATCCACACGATACTCCGACTTCCACCATCGGGTACAAAGCACTGAATAGGAATTGTCTATCTTCAACTCTTTCCTCAGAGTCTCAGACCTTGCATTGGGTGAAAAGAGAGTTGTGTCAACACCCATGTTATCCACGAATATCTTTCTGGGATCACAGCCCAGTTCCATCAACCTCTCACGTCCAAGCTCGTCAGTTGTTTCTACAAGAGTCGCAACTTTCAAAGCCAGTTTGATCAAGAGCTTTAGTATTCCAGACCTTTCAGGATCTGTAGCGATGTCATCACCCCATACACTCAGAACGAGAGGGTGAAAACCAGACAAAGCAGCAACAACACCATTATTAGTTATGTAAAACGCGTGCAAGACATCTGGCTTGATCTTCCTTATCAAGCGGATAGACTGAACGATCCTAAGAGGAATTGCAGTTCGAGCTGTTGCAACATTATGAATTTTCACGTTTTCTATACGTGATGGAGTGTATGTTATCAAGTGAATGTTGAATCCTTTGTTGGCCAAGTAACTGAGAAATCTTCGCGTATGAACACTACTCCCATCCGCAACGTACGCTACTGTTATGTCTTCGTTTTTCATTCGATTCTCTCTCTTCATAGACCATGCAGTACAGAAATATATAACTGTCTAGAACGCCGCCTCGCGCGCGCTCTGGGGTTCCACGCGCGCTAAACCGTTCCTGTCCCTATGAAGCGGACACATTATCACGCATTATAGGTCAACGCATTCAATCCATAGAATGCGCGCTTTCAGGCCAGTTTGTGCGCAGTACTCACGAGAATAAGATGTCCCGACACGCCATCTAGACTGGCGTTACTAGCGCGTGTCTGGAAAAGAAGCAAAGGCAAAAATAAATACCCTTGGATAGTATGCATAAGCAACAACAAAGGGGTAAGCTTGTCCAAGAAAGACCTCAGACTCGAGTACTCGGGCTACGTAATATTTGCCGCGAAAATGGTAAGCGTAGCGACCGGCCTGGTCTTCCAGTTCATGGTAGCCCGCGCGTTGAACAAAACAGAATATGATCTATACTTCAACGCTCTTACTGATGTGGCAGGAATTTTTGCGCTTCTAGCAGGTGTGCTTCCCTTTTGGGCAATGAGATTTGCCGCAAGAGACAAGGAAGGCGCGATCAAAACGGGCATCGTCGCCAACCTTGGGATTTCAGCGGCAGCGACCTTGACCTACGTTCTTCTCATTCCCCTAATACTCCCGGCCCTCGGGATCAGCGCGGCATATCTGCCAGTCTACTATATTGTCGCCATCCAAATCGTCGAGATGTATTCCATCGTCGGACTCGAAGCTTGCCTTCAAACCCGAATTCCACGAAAAATAGGATATGGATTAGTCATACAGCAGTTCTGCAAAGTCATCATGGGCTACGTACTCATAGTCCTACTTGGTCAACTGCTAATAGGCGTCGCAGTGACAACGATCATCGCGTTCGCTCTACAAATAAGCTATTATGTTAGACTACTTGCGGAGGAACTGAAGCAAAGATTCAGACGAGAGTATGTGCGACAATGGCTCAAAGGATCCATAATCAACATTTACAACGTTGCAGGCGGCCAGATGGCAACATTTGTGTTCATAATGCTACTCGCCTATGGGGGCGATGGAGCTCGAGGCAAACTTGGAGCCGCGGCCATAATCGTCAACGTGATTACGTATTCTTCTTTCTTAGCTATTGCACTCTACCCGAAACTGCTAGCGGAAAAAAGAAGCGAAGACATCACAGTTTCCTTGAAGATGGTCTTGATGTTCGCCATACCTTTGACCATAGGCGCAATAGCTTTAGCAGATTCATACGTGACAATCCTTAAGCCAGACCATGCTGACGCGGGTCCAATTCTGATTTTTCTCGCCCTCAATTCCTTGGTCTCAGTGATTTCCGGTCTTCTTGGAACCGTGATCTTGGGATTTGACACCGTCGACGAAGAATCAAGAATGTCATTGCGACAATTGGTGAGAAGCCGAATATTCCTGGCTTTCTCCCTGCCATACGTCTATGCGGCCATCACCCTTCCAACAACCTTCTATGCTCTGACTAACTTTGCTCACGACCAGCCTTTCCGAGCTGCCCTCAGCGTAAGCATAATCACTCTGTCAGCCAGTCTTGCAACGTTCTTCATTCAATACATCATTGTGCGCAATATGGTCAGAATCAAACCCCCATGGAAGAACATCGCAAAATATGTTTTCAGTGCGGCAATTATGGGAGCTGTTCTGTACTTAGTCCCGCACCCAACAAGATTGACTACAACCTTAGCCGAAACGGCGATTGGAGGACTAATCTACATAGCATTGTTGATGGCGATTGACAAAGAAACCAGAAAACTACCGGGCACCATCCTGAAAAACCTAAGGTAGAGACAAGGCCGCTCAAGCAACGCGCGTAGTGCCGGTGCAGTCTCTCAAATCCGTCCGACTCCTCTAAAACATCTACATCTTTCCATGTTAGCATATGCTATGACGTCACGGACACTGCTTGAAACAGCAACTGGCAGAACCATTGGTTTGATGGCGTTCGTGACAATCGGTGCTGAAACACGAAGTGGCTCAGCAAAATGCTGCGAGTTCAGGGCATAAGTCATCTCAAAGCCTAGAAAGCGACTGGCCCCTCGCTAGCAAATAGTCCTTAACACAGCCAAGTTCAGAATTATGACAATCATGCCAAGAGCAACTCAGCCAGGAGAGAAATCAGTTCCTCTTTGTCTTTCAGGTCACGAAAGATAGCTTTACCGCTTCCGTAGAGTCTGAAAGAACAGTTCTGAAATGTCAGTTCGAAAATTATGCCTCCGATCGACTTTTTCAGTTTCGCTTTTGCGAGGATTCTTTTGGTCACATCGTCTTTCTTGTCATACTTGAAAATGACGATAATATCTTTTTCTTTGCCGCATGTTCCTTCAATTCTAGATACGTAATCGTCTACTGCGACCATTAGAACTGCTCGATCTCCTTCAGCACTTCTCCGAACCTGTCAATTTCTTCTCGTGTGTTGTATACGTAGAAGCTTACTCTGGCAGAAGAGTCCAGATTAAGCACTTCATGCAGTGGCTGGGCACAGTGATAACCGCTTCTGACCATGATTCCGTAATTGTCAAGAAATAGGGCAACATCGTGCGAGCTTAGACCTTCGATGCCGAATGGGATCATTCCACACTTGACTTTCGTGTCGGCCGTTCCGTATATTCTGACCTTCTTGCAGCATTCCTGCATGCGCAGGATAGCATATTTCGTAAGCTTTTCCTCATGGGCTCTCACGTTTTCCATTCCCAGGCGCTTAAGATACTTGACGGCTGCCATCAAGCCTATTCCGCCAGCAACGTTCGGGGTTCCAGCCTCAAACTTCCAAGGAAGAACATTCCAAGCAATTTCGCAGCGCCTTTTCTTCTTGTCGAAAGAGACCTCCCGTATCATCTCGCCTCCACCATGGAACGGCTCCATCTTCTCAAGAAGCTC
>Ga0315284_10001860_pt1 | contig 30055 bp, 27 predicted proteins | sample YL17G09_16_MG_FD_203696 | JGI IMG/M metagenome (GOLD analysis project Ga0315284, IMG submission 203696) | Sediment microbial communities from Yellowstone Lake, YNP, Wyoming, USA - YL17G09_16 | ecosystem: Environmental > Aquatic > Freshwater > Lake > Sediment | place: USA: Wyoming | collected...
GAACGTCCCTTGCGGGGCGCACCTGGGTACTTTGAGGCCTACAGTACTGCACCGCTACGGAGCGGCACAGACCAGATTTTCACTGGCTTGGTAATGTACTTTTCAACTCACGCGCCCAACGGTTTGGCTCAGCGGCTGGACCGGCGAGACTCCTTTGAATTATCGTGCCGCTTCTGGCAAAACGCGCCTGCGCGCGAGCGGCGTCGCGGAGCATCCCCGCCGCAGGTCCCCGAAGGGGGGAGCGAAGTGCAGGGTGCAGCCGCTGCCTGCCCCAGTTCGCCTGTCCCCGAAGGTGGATTTGGGATCCTATGGAGCCGTTGTTTGTTGGGCGGCACTCTTCGTTATACGGCTACCAACACTTGCTCAATCTCTGCTGGTAATTCAATGAAAACGAAATGGCTGATGTGGTAAAGATAGTCCTCGCCGCTTTCATCAATGATGCGGATAAAGTCATCTTTCTCTGCTTGTTCGTCAGGAATGACTTCATACACTTTTCTTGTAATGAGTGAGGCTCCGTATCCTGTATTGTCAATGCAAAGTACAAAATGCTTTCTAGTTGTCATAGGCTTATCCCAGAAACCGCTTGATTTTGATATCTTTCCGACCAATTCCGTGTGTTTCGTACCAGTGAAGCGTGTATAGTTTAGCATTTCTGGGAGAACATGACGATGGGGATGTCGGGATTTTCCAATTTGTTATTCCTTCATCTTCACGTAAAACAGCATCGAGCCGTCAATTTCCTGCGTGCGCATCTGGAATAAATCCTTGTAACTGGCGATCAGGCGCGAGAGCTGGCGGTGGCCGTAGGTGCGCGGATCGAAGCCGGGGTCCAGTTGGTATAGGGCGTTGCCCATGTGGTCCAGGCGTGCCCAGCCGTCCTCCTGCTGGGCAATCTCATACGCCTGGCGGATGAGCGGCATCGGGTCGTTCTCGTTCTCCGCTTCCGGGACGGGTGTTGTCACAGGGGCTGCAGCCGCGGACGTTGCGGCTGAAGCAGCCGCGGAAGTCGAGGCCGGTTTCTTCCGCCGGGTTTGCTTTTGCGCGGCGGGACGGGTCACCTTGTGCTCGGCCACCAGGTTGGACGTGTAAACGAACACGTCGCAGGCGTTGACGAAGGGCTTGGGGGTCTTCTTCTCGCCAATGCCCATCACGAACACGCCCGTCTCACGGATGCGGGTAGCCAGGCGGGTGTAGTCGCTGTCGGAGGAGACCAGGCAGAAGCCATCCACCACGCCGGAATGGAGCAGGTCCATGGCGTCAATGATCATGGCGCTGTCGGTGGCATTCTTGCCGATGGTGTAACGGAATTGCTGGACAGGCTGAACGGCATGGTAGTTCAGCACGTCCTTCCAGGAATTCATGCTGGAGGTGGTCCAGTCCCCGTAGATGCGGCGGACGGTGACCAGGCCATATTTCCCGGTCTCCACCAGTATTTGCGGCAGGAGGTTGGCCTGGGCGTTGTCGCCGTCGATCAGGATGGCGATTTTGTGTCTTGAAAGTGAAGAGAGTTGTTCTTCGGGCATTGTTTTTCTTCCTTATGACTGCTCTAGCAGAATATTTCTTGTATTTGGATACATTATAAGCGGTTTCTCACTGCCTAATGCTGGCAATTACTTTGGCTTGCTCTGTCGCAATCATAAATAATTACGAGGGTGTCGTTGCGAGGAGGGCGCTCTTTGCCCGACGAAGCAATCCCCTCGCGGTCTGGGGGACTGCTTCGGCGAAAAAACATCGCCTCGCAGCGACACGTTAAGGTGTGTTTGCATCAGAGCAACTTTGGCTCATTTTTATCTGTTGCGAATCGTTAGTAAGGATCTTTACAGAATCTTCACACACTGTTCGTCGCCTTTGTTACAATATGGATGGAGACTTGCATGCCGAGCGCCAAGATTCTGGTCATTGACGACGAACCGGGCATCCTGAACCTGGTTACTTCTTACCTGAAAGCCGATGGCTACGAGGTCTATACTGCCGCGGATGGCCTTTCCGGATTGAAAGAGGCGCGCACTTTCAAGCCGGACTTGGTCATCCTGGACATCATGCTCCCCGGTTTGGATGGACTGGAACTGCTCGCGCGCCTGCGACGCGAATCAGACGTCTACGTCATCCTTCTGACGGCCCGCACCGAGGAGGTGGACAAGATCGTCGGTCTGTCGGTGGGCGCAGACGATTACATGATTAAGCCATTCAGTCCGCGCGAGCTGGTGGCGCGTGTAAAAGCCGCGTTGCGGCGTTTAAAAACCGGCGCAGGCTCCAGGTCCGAGAATGCCGTGCTGGTGTTTAAGCGACTTCGTATAGCAGTGAATAGTCGGCAGGTCTTTTTGGATGATCAACTAATCGAATTGACCGCAATCGAGTTCGACTTATTAAAAGCCCTTGCTGAAAACCGCCGGCGTGTCCTGACTCGCGAGCAGTTGCTCGAAAAAGTCTGGGGCTACGCTTATTTTGGCGCTACGCGCGTGGTGGACGTGCATCTCGGCCACGTCCGTCAAAAGCTGGGCGAGGCGAATCTGATCACCACCGTGCGTGGGGTGGGTTACCGTTTCGAGGATGAACCGCTATGATCCAATATTTCCGCCGACATTTGGTCGCAAAATTATTCTTGACCTATCTGGTGGTCATTATGGTGGGGGCGTTGGTATTAGTGGGCACGACACAATTTGCCCTGCCAACGGCTTTCAGCCGTCACATGGGCGGCATGGGAATGGGTCCGGCTGGAATGGGAGGACGCGGGGTTGGGTCGAATCCCGATCTTGGAACGATGCCAGACCTTTATGCCAACTTCCATGCCAGTTTCAACGAGGCGTTGTTGTGGGCCGTGTTGGCGGCAGGATTGTTCGCGCTGGTCGTTAGCGTGGTTTTTAGTCGCAGATTTGTGGCGCCGTTGCAGGCGATGATGGTCGCCAGTCAGCGGATAGCAGGCGGTCAATATAGCGAACGCGTGAGGAGCGCTGGCATGGACGAACTTGGCCAACTGGCGGCTCGCTTTAATCAGATGGCCGAAAAACTGGAGCAGATTGAGTCGATGCGCCGTCAACTCATCGGCGATGTCACCCACGAGCTGCGCACCCCGTTGACGGCGATCAAGGGCTCAATGGAAGGGTTGGTGGACGGTATCCTCCCGGCAACGGCGGAGACTTACCAGCAAATTTATCAGGAAGCTGACCGGCTTTCCCGTCTGGTAGATGATTTGCAGGAACTTTCTCGGGTGGAGTCTGGGGCGTTCAAACTGAACCCTGAGCCTGTTGCGGTGACCGACCTGGTGAGTACCGCGTTGAAACACTGGGGCCGTCCATTCGATGAGAAAGGCGTCTCTCTGACCTCCAGCCTGCCAGCCGACCTGCCGCCCATCCTGGCCGACAAGGACCGTCTCAGTCAGGTGTTGCTCAACCTGATCGGGAATGCTTTGCAATACACTCCGCAGGGCGGAAGTGTGCGCGTCTCGGGTGAACGGCAGGGGGATGAAGTCCGCATTTCGGTCGTGGACACGGGGATCGGCATTCCCGCCGAGCACCTGACGCACATTTTTGACCGTTTCTACCGGGTGGATAAATCCCGCTCAAGGAGGGCGGGGGGTGGGAGCGGAATCGGGTTGACGATTGCAAAACATCTGATTAAGGCGCATGGAGGCAGAATCTGGGCCGAAAGCGATGGCGACGGGAAGGGCAGTGTCTTTTCTTTCACACTCCCGATTGCTCGATAAATCATTCGCCGGAGGGGAAACCTCTGGCGATAATCTGCTTTTTTTATTGGACCGGTTCGATTGTGCCGGCTTTGCCGGGTACCCCGCCGGGCAAGCCGAGGTCGCGGCAACGGGGAGGCGTTATGGATGCGGTATAACCTTGTTTTGCTTCAAATCGCGGTAATTCTAATGGAAATTTTACATAAAAGCACTTGCATTTTTGGAGTTTTGTGCGAAAATAGAGTTGCCCGTCGTTGGGTGCCCCCCTCACCCAGCGGCGGGTATTTTTTTGCCACCGCTTATTTCTCGTGCTATACTTGTGTATATAATGACAAAAGCTCCAGATAGTTCTCTCCTTCGACAGCGAGAAGAAGCTGCATTGCGCGAGAGCGAAGCGAAGTTTCGCATTTTGGCGGAAACGGCCACTTCGGTGATTTTTATTATTCAGGGGACGCGGCTTAAGTATGTCAACCCTGCAACCGAGCGTTTGACCGGTTATTCCCAGCAGGAACTCCTGGGAATGAATTTCCATGATCTATTTCCAGTGGGCAAGAAAAGATTCATGCGTGATTGGGGGAAACAGGCGCAGCATGGCGAAATCCTTTCTCCTCGCGGAGAATTCAAGATTACTACGAAAAACGGAGACGACCGTTGGATTGATCTCGAGGCTGCCGTAATTGAGTATGGGGGGAAACCCGCCGCGATTGGAACGGCGTTCGATTGTACCGAGCGAAAGAGAGCGGAGATTTTGCAGGATGCCGTCTACCGTGTTGCAAAGGCTGCTGACCGGTCAAAACGATTGGATGATCTTTTCCCGGCTGTCCATGCAATTATCGCCGAGGTGATGGCAGCGCGGAATTTTTGCATTGCTCTCACGGACGTCGCTTCCGGTCTCCTGACGTTCCCTTATCGTGTTGATGAGCACGATTCTCCTGCTGCATTGGTAGAGCCACGCAGAGGTTTGGCGGAATACGTTTTAGGGACTGGTCAATCCCTGCTATGTGACACGAAAAAACGCGAGCAATTGAAACAGGCTGGGGAGATTGAATTTGTTGGTACTCCCTCTCAGATTTGGCTGGGAGTGCCACTTTCGGTTGATGGGAACGTGATTGGTGTGATGGCTGTACAGGACTACGACGATCCGGCGGCCTATGGCATTCGGGAACAGCGTGTGCTCGAATTCGTCTCCTCGCAAGTGGCAATGGTGATTGGCCGCAAGCGGGCCGAAGACGTCCGGCGCGAGGACGAGGTCCGGATTCACCGCCGCACCGATGAGCTATCTGCCCTTTACGAAACCGCGCGTGACATCGCCACCCAACGTGATACGAAAACTCTGTTGCAGGCCATTGTGGATCGGGTAGCATCGTTACTGAATGCGGCTGGAGGCTCTATTTATCTTTGGGACGCCGAACACGACGAATTGGAATTAAGAGTCGCCCACGGATATCAGGGGTTTGTTGGGAAACGAGTCCTGCCGGGGGAGGGGTTGGTGGGGCAGGTGATCCAGACACTTCAGCCTATGTGCGTGGATGATTATCGTGTCTGGGAGCATCGTTCTCCGAAATTTGATGCGATGCCGGTAACGGCTGTGATGGCGGTGCCGATGTCCTATAGCGGTGAACTCGTCGGTGCGCTTTCGGTGAACGAATTTAGCCCGGGTGAGGGTGCGCCGTTACGAAAGTATACCGGTTCTGAGATGGAGCAGCTCGCGTTCTTTGCCAGTTTGGCGGCTGGCGCGGTCCATAACGCCCGTCTGTTTGAAGAGACGCGGCAGCACCTGGTTGAACTGGAATTGTTATACCAGGCCAGCCTTTCGGCTGCCCAGATCCATAGTGCCCAGGCCGTTGCGCAGCGGATTGTGGATACACTTGAGCGTCTGCTTAATTGGAATGGCTCCATCTGGCTTGTCGAAGACCAACGTCCAGTTTTATTGGCGCATAGTACGATGGGATTAAAAGGCCAGGCATTTAAGGAAATGTCGAGCCGATATAGTGAACGGATAACCTCTTTAGATGTTGGGATCATTGGCTGGGTTATTAAAAATGGTCGAGCACTTCGCACTGGAAATGTCAAGAATAATCCGCATTTTATTCCCACGCAGGAGGAGGTCAACTCAGAGTTATGTACCCCGCTGAAAATCGGCAATAGGGCGATAGGGTGTATTAATGTCGAGAGTGCCTTCCTTGACGCTTTTAGCAAAAATGACGAGCGTTTGCTGAACACACTCGCCAACCAGGCTGCTATCGCGATCGAGAATGCCCGTTTGTTTGAGGAAACGCGGCGTCGGGCGGTTCGCCAGGTGGCGCTAAACGCGATTATCGGTGCTTCGGCCCGCGCGGGGACGAGTCTCGATGAGATTCTCAAAATTGCTTTGGAGCAAACCCTAAAAGCCCTAAGCTTGGACATGGGGGCAGTTTGGTTGTCCTGGTCTCCGCGCAGTGTCCAGAGAGTGACGTCGTTGGGCGTCTCGCCTTCGATCGGTACCTTGATGGCTAATGCGGCCATTTCCGGCAACATCTCTCTCTCGCATACCCTTGTGGTGAGTGATTGGCAAAATGTCAAATACGGATTCGCCGAGATGTTCCAGTCCATGGGAATGCACTCGGCGATTGCTGTCCCATTGCTCTCAAAAGAGAAGCAAATTGGAGGATTGGTTATTTCTTCACCTGTTGTGCGCCATTGGACCACAGAAGAAATTACTTTGGTGGAAGCAATCGGGCGAGAGGTTGGCTTGGCGGCGGAGCGGGCTAAACTCTTCGAGGAAACGACCAATCGCGTTAACGAACTGGAAGCTGTTAACAAAGTGTCGACGTCTTTGCGTCTTGCGCAGTCGTTGCAGGGGATGCTTCCGCATTTGGTTGACGAGACTCTAAGAGCCCTGGATACTGAAACCGGGGGTGTCTGGTTGTATGACCTCGAGCAAGACAAATTGCGCCAGGTAATTGGGCGGGGATGGTGTTTGAAAGCCGCACAACTGGAAATGGTGCGTGGAGAAAACCTGCTCGGCAGCGTTTTAACCTCTGGCGACATTTACTTCTCTGATGATGTAGCTACGGACTCGCAGGCATCGCCGGATTTGCGCGAGCTGGCTCCTGCGGGGTGGAGTGCAGTCTGCGTTCCAATTCGCACCGAACAGGAAACGATTGGATTATTAATGGTTTCTGCTCCGTCGCCGCGCGAGTTCACCGGCGAAGATGCGCGTTTGCTGGTCACGTTGACTGAAATTGCCGGGAATGCCATCCACCGCATGCGCTTGAATGAGCAGACCATGCGTCATGCGGTCGAACTGGAGATGCGCGTGGCGGAACGCACTGCCGAACTCCAGGCGGCCTTACAAAACGCGCAAGCTGCCGACCGGCTGAAGTCAGAGTTTGTCGCCAACATTAATCATGAACTGCGCACGCCATTGACCAACCTTGTTCTTTATTATCAAATGTTGCGCGCTCAACCGACCGTCAAGATGGAGGAACGCCTGGATGTGATCGGACGTGAACTTCAGCGCCTGCGAAATTTGATCGAAGACCTTCTCAACCTTTCCCGCCTCGATCTTGGGCAAGTGACTTTTCGTCTCGTTTTGTGCGACCTTAACTCTTTGATTCAAACCCTCGTCAATGACCGCCGTGCGCTGGCCCAGGAGCGTGGCTTGACTCTATGCGCCGAACTTCAACCAGACCTCCAGCCTGTCAGCCTGGACGAACAGACCATGCTGCAGGCTGTCTCGAACTTGCTGACTAACGCCTTGATCTACACCCCCTCAGGGGGGAAAGTATTGGTCACGACCATGAATGCCCAGAACGCTGGACAGCCCCAGGTCGGTTTCAGCGTACAGGATACCGGCTCGGGGGTGAGTACCGAAGACCTTCCGCATTTATTCGAGCGATTTTACCGCGGCAAGGCCGCGTATACGTCCGGTGCACCTGGAACAGGGCTTGGTCTGGCTATTGTGAAACAGGTCGTGGACCACCACCATGGCCGCATCGAGGTCCAGAATGGACCGGATGGGCACGGGGCAATTTTCACCGTTTGGCTGCCGGTTAAACAGTCGCAGGAGATCGTTTGATCGGTCTCCTGCTTGGCGCCCCCGGCGAGACTCGAACTCGCAACCGCTGGATTCGAAGTCCATTACTCTGTCCATTGAGCTACGGGGGCAGTGTGGAAATTATACTCTGAATTCTCGGCTTATGTCACCAAGCAAAGGGGTGGCAGCGAGGCGTCCCTAGACGAATGTCCTCCTTGCGTGGTAAAATCCGCCCGCTGGCAGTGCCGTATCGTGCTGTCGTGGCGCTTACGGCACGAATGGTGGGGGCTCGTCCAATGGCAGGACAACTGACTCTGGATCAGTCGATAAGGGTTCGAATCCTTTGCCCCCAGCTATGAGGCCCTCGCCAGAGTGAGGGTCTTTCTTTTTGAGATGTTCGATACCCCTTCGGGGTACTTACTCCCAGAAGGGGACTCTGCCCTTTGCCCTTAGCCTGACCCCACTGCTTGTGGGGTCTTTTGTTATGAGATGTTCGACGCCCCTGCGGGGTACTTGCTCCCATAAAGGGATAATATTATTACCACCAGCTAAGAGCCCTTTCAGACCATCAAATGCCAGACTCCCGGAGACTCTGCGTGTCCGGGAGTCTGAATAATTACATCATACCCAAGACCGGTCACGCGCTTCGAAAATCGTAGATCCCGTCCGCTATACTCCATCTGCGTTTACAAGCTGGACAGGTTATTTGCTGCCCGGCGCTGGCCAATGGCGCATGTCCGCATTCGGGGCATTTGAAGTAAGACAAAATATCCTTGTGATCTCTTGTCGGGGTGCCTTGCCCGATGACTCTGGCGCGCAGGAACACGCTGGGGGAGAATTGCCCCAGCTCCCCACTCCATTGGAGGATAGAGTCGAGACCGGCCAGGATACTGGCGGGGATCGTTCGCTTCAGCAGGCCGATGCGGTAATGAGAAACGGGCAGAATTTTTTCGATGTGGAATCCGACATTTTCCAGCCAGCCTCGGATGGCTTTTGGGTGGAAGTCAAAATTCAACGGGGCAAATTCCATCGGTTCGCGCGTAAACGGGCTCCAGGTCTGCTGGCGCAGCGTATAGCGCAGGATGGCTTTCAGGTTGCGCTTGTTGGCATATTCCAGGACGAAAGCCGCGCCGGGCCGGAGAACGTTCCGCACCTGACACAACGCAGCCGGGGCGTCTGCCATGTGGTGCAGCGTGCGGATCATGGTGGCGGCGTCAAACAAGCCGTCCACGAAGGGCAGACGATAAATGTCCGCCGCGACGTAGACGTAGCGCTCGCTCTGGCCCAGGTATTCCTGCGCTTGCTTCAATTGGGTGCGGGAGTAGTCCAGTAGGACGATGCGTTCGAAGCCGTGATAGCGCGGCGTGTTGCGACCCGCCCCGGCCCCCAGTTCCAGCATCAAGCTGCCATTTTTGGGTAACAGGCGCTTGAGGGCCATGGCTTCGCAGCGATCTTCGTACTCTCGACCGCCTTTTTCCCAGAAGCGGATTTGGTAATCCGACCCTTCGTAGTCGCAGACGGGCGGTCGTTTTTCGTCTGGCATACTATTTCCCGTCGAAACCCCGCCCCACGCCGCGATACGTGAATCCCAGCGCGCGTATCTCGGAAGGATTGTATACGTTGCGTCCATCGAAGAGTATTGGCGTCTTCATGACAGTGCGGAGGCGTTCGAGGTCGAGTTGTTTGAACTCGTTCCATTCGGTGATGACCATCAGTGCGTCACAACCCTGCGCCATTTTGTAAGGGTTGTTGAACAGTTCGACCGCGGGGAGCAGGAGGCGGGCGTTTTCCACGGCGACCGGATCGTACGCGCGCACCAGCGCGCCGCTGGTGATCAACTCCTGGGCGATCTCGATGGAGGGTGCTTCGCGCATGTCATCCGTGTTGGGCTTGAAGGCCAGGCCAAGCAATCCAACAGTTTTCCCGTGCAATCCGCCGAGCATTTCTTCCACGTGCCGGACGACTGTCCGGCGGCGTTCATAATTCGTCTGCGTGACAGTGTTCAGGATTTTCGGGTTGGCCCCTTTTTCCTCGGCCATGAAAGCCAGGGCTTTTACGTCTTTGGGGAAACACGAACCGCCCCAACCCAGACCTGCGTCCAGCATCGCCGGGCCGATGCGTTTGTCGTAGCCCATGCCCACGGCAACTTCTTTCACGTCCGCGCCGAGGGTCTCGCAGATGTCGGCAATTTCGTTAATGAACGAGATTTTAGTCGCCAGGAAGGCATTGGAGGCGTATTTGATCATCTCGGCCGTGCGCAGGTCTGTGATGACGATGGGAGAACGTAAAGGTAGATGCAGTTGGGCGACCTTCTCGGCGGCCTCGTGGTCGAATGAACCGAGCACGGTGCGGTGCGGCTGCATGAAATCGCCGATGGCTGTCCCTTCGCGCAGGAACTCGGGGCAAGAGACGACCGCAAATGGCATGGGCTTCGGCTGGTATTTTTTCACTATATCGGCAACCCAGTCCCCGGTCCCGACCGGGACGGTGGACTTGTTGATGATGACCAGCGGCGCGGTCATTGTCTCGGCAATGGTTTTGGCCGCTGCGGCTACATATTGCAAATCTGCTTCGCCATTGACGCCGGAAGGCGTTGCCACGGCAATGAAAGCGAATTCCGTCCCTTTGAGCCCCTCGGCATAGGAGGTGGTGAAGGAGAGTCGGCCGGCGCGTACGTTGCGCTCGACCAGTTCCTCCAGCCCAGGCTCGTAAATGGGCATGATCCCCTTTTTCAATCCCTCGATGCGTTTTTCGTTCACATCCAAGGCGATGACACGGTTGCCCAAATCGGCGAAGCAAGCCGCCGTGACCAAACCAACGTACCCGACACCGACGACACAGATTTGTTTCATTTTCGTCTCCCAAGGATTATTGTGATAGCGGCCTAAATATACCAGAAAAAACCGGAGCCAAGCGTGCCAACCGGGGCGTTCCATTAAGCGTTTTTTCGTCCCGGCTTTGTGGTATATTGCACTTGATGCGTATCCTTTTCGTTGCCGACGGACGTTCTCCGACTGCGCTCAACTGGCTGCGGCACTGGGTCGAGACGGGTCACGAAATTCATCTCATCTCGACGTTTCCTTGTGACCTGCCGCTGGAACTGGCTTCGTTCCACGTCTTGCCGGTGGCTTTCGCTGGAATGGCTGGCGGACAGGTAGGCAAGACAGAGAGTGCGACGCGCCAGCCCGGACCGATGGGCCGTCTGCGTGGCCCGTTACGCACCCTACGCTACTTTCTCGGACCCCTCGGCCTGCCTTCTCACCAGCAACATTTTCTTGCCCTGGTCACAAAAATCCAACCGGACCTTGTACATGCCCTTCGTATTCCATTCGAAGGGATGTTGGCGGCTGTCATGCCGCCCGGGATTCCGTTGCTTGTCTCCATTTGGGGCAATGACCTCACACTCCATGCCCACGGCTCTTTCCTGATGGCTGCGCAGACGCGACGTGTTTTGCGCCGCGCGGATGGTCTGCTGGCGGATACTGTCCGTGACATCCGGCTGGGACGGGAGTGGGGCTTCGCACCGGGCAAGCCGACGCTGGTCGTGCCGGGCGGGGGGGGCATCCGCCTGAACGAAATCGAGGCGGATTCTCGATCCGGCGTACTTCCGGAGGAATTGCCGGTCGCGCCGGTGGTCGTCAACCCACGCGGGCAGCGTCCCGGCAGCCTGCGGCAGGATGTCTTTTTCCGAGCCATCCCCCTGGTACTGGAAAAGGTCCCGCAGGCGGTATTCGTCTGCCCGTCGCTCGCCGGGGATGTCGCGTCTGAGCGTTGGATTGACAGGCTGGAGATCCGATCGAACACGAGATTGTGGCGGCGTTTGGATCGCGCCCAGTTACGGGCGTTGTTCAAAAGAGCACAGGTCTTTGTCTCGCCCAGCGTCCATGATGGGACACCGAATTCGCTGCTGGAGGCGATGGCCTGCGGCTGTTTCCCGGTGGTGGGAGATATCGAGTCGATGCACGAGTGGATTCGACCTGGGGTAAATGGTTTGCTGGTTGATGCCACTTCTCCGCGTTCCATGGCAGACGGGATTGTTGCTGCTCTGGAAGCTACTGCGCTACGTGCGGCTGCAAAAAACGAAAACACCCGCGTCATCACCGAACGCGCCGAGTACGGGTGCTGTATGGCGATGACGGAGGTGTTTTATCGAAAGGTTTTGGAGTGTAAAGGCTCGCTTCCGCAGAATGGAGTGTCGAGTCGGCGCTCTCCGTAAACGGATTATGCCTTGGGGGTGCGCAGGGTTTCCAGCCGTTCTTGCAGTTCAATACGTTTGGTGTTCGCTGCATGGCGGATATCGGCCGCGAAGTTTTGGGCGCGATCGCTGATCTGAGCACGTAATTCATTACCAGATGCAGGTGCAAATAACAGAGCTACAGTTGCCCCGATCAGACCGCCAATGGTACCACCGATTAAGAAACTAAGTGTCCGTCGCATTGAAGCCTCCTGTGAAAGACGATAATTGTGTTTCTAATATTATAGAGCAAAACAGGGTGTATTGGTAGATTGCAGGCGTACAATTTTTGTGGAATAATAGCCTTTGCCGCACATATCATTGCAGTCTATGCTGCAAAAAGGACTCTACTATGCAGCAAAATGAATGCGACACTTTTGTTCCAAATTAAGTCTCATGATCCGGCCCCTACCCAATGGAGGGTACCATGTCAACAACTTCTTCTGTCCCCCTAACGTCAACCACACGCAAAAAAATGACTACGCTGTCTTTCCGCCAGAAAAAGGAGCGCAGCGAGCCGATAGCCGTGCTGACCGGTTATGATTACCCTACTGCACTGGCCCTCGACCGCGCCGGCATAGACGCCATCCTGGTCGGTGATTCGCTCGGCATGGTGGTGCTGGGTTATGAGAACACCCTGCCTGTCACGATGGACGAAATGCTCCATCACTGTCGTGCCGTGGCGCGCGGGGCGAAATCGGCCCTGCTGATCGGGGATATGCCGTTCATGTCTTACCAGGTTTCGGTGGAAGAGGCCGTTCGCAATGCCGGACGCTTTCTCCAGGAGGGCGGCATGGAGGTGATCAAGCTCGAGGGCGGACGGGAGCGCCTGGATGCCGTTCGTACCATTGTCGGAGCGGGAATCCCGGTCATGGGGCACCTTGGCCTGACGCCGCAATCGTTTCATGCGCTGGGCGGTTTTCATCCGCAGGGACGCAGCGCCTCCGCCGCCAAACGTCTTCTGGAAGATGCTCTTCTACTCGAAGAAGCCGGGTGCTTCAGCCTGGTGCTCGAATCAATCCCCGCCCGGCTGGCGGAACTGGTCTCGAAACGCCTGTCTATCCCGACCATCGGCATCGGGGCAGGGGCAGGTTGTGATGGGCAGGTGTTGGTGGCGCATGATCTGTTGGGCTTCTTTGACCGTTTTACGCCCAAGTATGTCAAGAAATATGCCGACCTGCATGGCGAGATGCAGCGTGCCTTTGGCGAATATATCGCCGACGTGACGGCGCATCGCTTCCCGGCAAAGGAGCATACGGTTGAGATGCTGGAGGAAGAATGGGAAATTTTCCATGTGGAGATTAACCGCGATGGGACGAAGAACGCGAAGTAAAAAGGTTTCACGCCCCTTGCATCTGAGCGGCGAATCGGCCAGAGATAAAATTCTTCTCGTTGGAACCGGTGCTCTGGCGACGCTCTTTGCTTACCGGCTTGCCGCGGCGGGCGTGGAGGTGACTCTGCTCGGCACCTGGCCGGAAGGGCTGGCGGCATTGCGCGAAAATGGAGCGCAACTGGATGGGGCAGGCGGTTCCCCGGTCCGGGTTATTGACAATCCGGCGGATTGCCGGAAGGCAAAGTTTGCCCTGGTACTGGTCAAGTCCTGGCAGACAGAACGCGCTGCGCATCAATTGGCAGACTGTTTGGCAAAAGACGGCCTGGCCGTGACGCTCCAAAACGGCCTGGGAAACGATACGGTTCTTTCCGAGACCATTGGCCTGCAGCGCGTCGGCCGAGGGGTGACCACCCTCGGTGCGACTTTGCTTGCGCCAGGCCTCGTCCGCTCTGGCGGTGAGGGGACGGTGGTGCTGGAGGCGCATCCGATTCTCGCCTCGTTGATAGATATATTTCGTGTAGCCAAGCTTAAGGTGAAAGTTGTTGATGACGCAGAATCACTCGTGTGGGGCAAGCTGGTCGTCAGTGCGGCGATCAACCCGCTGACGGCGTTACTGCGCATCAAGAATGGGGAATTGCTCGAACGCCCGTCTGTGCGGGCATTGATGGGGGAACTGGCCTGTGAGGCTGCCGCAGTGGCAGAAGCGCTCGGCGTGGCGCTGCTGTTTCGGGGTCCGGAGCGGGCCGCCGAAGAGGTGGCGCGGCGCACCGCCGAGAACACGTCTTCTATGCTCCAGGATGTCTTGCGCGGCGCACCAACCGAAATAGATGTCATCAACGGCGCGGTCGTTCACTGGGGGGAGAAGAAAAATGTTCCAACGCCGGTCAACCGGGTGATGTGGTCGCTGGTGAAAGCATTTGCCCGTTCGTGATAAGATATAACCGATTTTATACGTGGAGGCGTATCGTGCGAAGGCTTATGATGGTGCTGGCTTTGCTGGTTATTTTTCTCGTGCCTGCCCTGGTACAGGCGCAGGGTGAAGTGCGCCTGAGTTCGGTGAGCGTAGATATCTGGCCGGAGTATGATCAGCCAGCAGTGCTGGTAATTTATCATATTACGTTGGCTCCCGACGCGGCTTTGCCGGCTACATTGACTTTGCGTGTCCCAGCCGGGGTACAGGTCAATGCTGTAGCAGTCGTGGACCCGGTCAAGGGTCTGCTCAACGCACTGTATGAGCGTGTCGTGCAGGAAGAATGGGCGGTGCTGACGATTTCTGCCAATTTGCCCCAAGTGCAGGTCGAATACTACGAAGCACTGGTTAAGAATGGAACAGCGCGGCACATTGTCTTTAAATGGGCAGGTGATTACGCGGTAGATATATTGGAGGCGAATTTCCTCCTGCCTCTTGGCGCAGAGAATGTGATCTTCAGCCCGGTACCAGTGAAGACTGGACCTGGTCAAGATGGGTTGACAAATTATAGAGACCAAACGACACACCTTATGATTGGCCAGATTTATACCCTGACGATAGACTACCAACGCCAGACAGACAATGTGAGCATTTCCGGCTTGCCGGTGCAGGCTGCCTCCCCGCCTGGGGCTGACACACCCGGCCGCGTCTCGATGACCGGTGTTTTGCCCTGGGTGCTGGCGGGAATTGGGGCATTGCTGATTGTGGCCGGAGTGATCGGTTTCGTTGTCTGGCAACGAGGCGGTCGAGGATCGGCGGTGCGCCAGCGGCAAGCGCCGCGCCGCGGGGAGCGCGCAACCGAGTCGATCTATTGTCAGCAGTGTGGGAAGCGCGCCCAGCCGGGCGACGTGTTTTGTCGCACGTGTGGTATGCACCTGAGACGGGAACCGGCAGAATAATCAGAGTTCTCACTCTCGATTAATCTAATTGTGTAATATGTGTACAGATAAAGAACATTTGGAGATATCTCATGCAGCCATCCCACGAAGCAGGTATTTATGGCCGTGCTAAATTTATCGTCGGCGGCCTGTTGATTTTAGCGGCGATTGTCTACCTGATTTTTTCTTCTACTCGAGCGAATGTCGAATACTTTACAACTGTAGACAAATTGCGCGCCGAGCGCGCTAGTCTGGCGGGACGCAACCTGCGCATCTCCGGCGCGGTCGTAGGCGATACAATCCAATATGACCCGGATGCGAATAGCCTGAATTTTGAGATCGCCAATGTTCCTGGAGACAATGCGACTGTGGCAGCTCAAGGCGGGCTGGCAAAGGTTTTGCACGAGGCGGTCACGGACCCGGCGCGGGCGCGGCTGACGATAATCTACAACGGCCCGAAGCCTGACCTCCTGCGGGATGAGGCCCAGGCGATCATCACCGGTCACCTCGGCGCGGACGGCGTCTTTCACGCCGACGAACTCCTGCTGAAGTGCCCGACCAAATACGAAGAGGCCGTGCCCAGTCAAGCCAACGGGGGCAAGTAGGGAGTCTTCATGCTTGCAGAATTTGGTTTCGGCGTCCTGGTAATTTCGTTTGTCACGGCGCTGTTCAGCGTTGGTGCGGCAAGCTATGGTTACTTTGCGAAATCTGAGCGCTGGATAGAAAGCGCCCGGCGTGCCATGCTGTTGGCTTTCCCGCTGATCAGCTTTTCCGCTTTGGTGTTGATCTATCTGCTTGCGACAGGCCACTTCGAGCTGGAATATGTCTACTCGGTGACCAACCGCGCGATGCCGCTGTACCTGAAAATCACTGCCCTGTGGGGTGGACAGGCCGGTTCGCTGATTCTATGGTCCTGGTTGATGTCGGCATTTGCTATGGCTGTGACGCTGCGCAAATGGGAGCGAGATCGCGAGTTCCTGCCTTGGGTGGTGGTGGTGACGGCCGTCACACTGGCATTTTTCCTTTCGTTGAGCATCTTTTTTGAGAATCCTTTCGCCCGCTGGTGGCAGACGCTGAACGGTGAAATGGTGCTGCACCTGTTTGCCCCTGCCGGAGCGACTCTTTTCGTTCCAGCCAATGGACAAGGTCTGAACGAGCTTCTGCGGCATCCGGGCATGGTCATTCACCCGCCGATGCTGTATCTAGGGTTTGTGGGATTTGTCATTCCATACGCTTTTGCCATGGCGGCCCTCATTACTGGCCGCACCGATGACCGCTGGATCCGCATCGCCCGGCGTTGGGCGTTGTGGGCTTGGCTTTTTCTTTCCTGCGGATTGGTGCTGGGGATGTGGTGGGCTTACGATGTACTGGGCTGGGGTGGCTATTGGGGCTGGGACCCGGTGGAGGTCGCTGCGTTGATGCCCTGGCTGACGGGTACGCCGTTCCTGCACACGGTCATGATCCAGGAAAAACGCGGCATGTTGAAATGGCTGAACATGCTGTTGATTATTGCCACTTATGGTCTGGTGGTTTACGGCACGTTCCTGACCCGTACGGGTCTACTCTCTTCGGTACATGCTTTTGCCCAGAGTTCTATTGGGCCGATGTTCCTCTCTTTTATCAGCGTGACTGTATTCATTTCGGTTTTTCTCGTCATCTATCGCTGGAAAGATTTGCGGTCCGAAGGCTCATTTGGTTCGACTTCATTGTTATCGCGCGAAGCGCTGTTTTTGCTGGCCGCACTGTTATTCATTGGCGTCTTGATTGTCTGTATCTGGGGCGTACATTTCCCACTGTTCTCGGATATTTTAACCGGGCAAACGGTCACGGTGGGGCCACCGTTTTACATCCGGGCGGTTGCCCCTCTCTTTGCTTTCCTGCTCTTGTTAATGGGGGTTGCTCCACTTTCGTCCTGGACTCATGCATCGCTCACGACCATAGGCAGAGCTATCTGGAAGCCGGCCATCCCAACGGTATTGGTGCCGGTCGTCCTGGTTGCTCTCAGGTTGCGCAGTGTGGCCGCTCTGATTGGTCTGACCTTGATTGCCTTCGTTGTATGCGTCACTCTGTATGAATTTGGGCGTGGGGTGGCGGCGCGCTCACATACCCAGCATGAAAGTATTTTCTTGGCTTCTTGGCATCTGATCAGTCGCAACCGCCGCCGCTACGGAGGCTATGTCACTCACCTTGGCATGGTCATGATGGGTTTGGCGATTATCGGTATTCAGGTCTTCCAAACCACCACGCAGAAAAGCTTGGCGGTTGGCGAGTCTCTCCAACTAGACGGTTATACTATCCGCTATGAATCGCTGGCCCAATTCCCCTATGTGGACGGGCGGATTGTCACACGCGCCGTGGTCAGCGTGCTCAAGAATGGGAAATACCTCGGCGAACTCCATCCGCGCTATGACTACTATCCCGATGGTCAAACGATGACCATCCCGGCGATTCGCAGCACACTGGCGGATGATTTGCATATCATATTGGTCAATTGGGAGGATGTTTCAGAGCTGCAAACGCCGTTCAGGGTTTATCACAACCCGTTGGTCATCTGGCTTTGGATTGGGAGTTTCGTTTTCGTCTTTGGCACGCTGGTCGCTGGTTGGCCGGAACGCGAGAGGAAGAAGTGAGAAGCGAGAAGTAGGAGAAGCAAAGATGAAACCAAAGGGCATCATCCTTTTTGCTTTTTACTTCTTGTTTTTAGCCATTATCCTCATTCCCCTCGTCGCGGCCAATGCCCAGCAGCCGACCCCATCCGATGACGAGGTGAATGCCATTGCCCGGCAGTTGTTCTGCCCGGTGTGTGAGAATACGCCATTGGATGTCTGCCCGACCCAAGCTTGTCGCGATTGGCGCGAACTCATCCGCCAGATGTTGGCTGAGGAGAAAACACCAGATGAGATCAAACAATATTTTGTTGACCATTACGGTGCACGCGTGCTGTCTGAGCCGCCGCGAGCGGGACTCAACTGGCTGGTGTATATCGTCCCGCCGCTGGTGTTTCTGACCGGGGTTTACTTCCTCTTTCGTGCGTTCCGGACCGCTCGGCTGAGTGCTTGCGGCGAAGCCTGGCGACGGTTGCCCAAAGAATCGGTCGCGAAAGCAGGCCCTGGGTCCGAGCCCGCCGCGGATGATGAATACGTTGCTCGTCTCGAGGAAGAACTCCGCAGACGAGAATGAGGAATAGTGGTATGGGCCAAAATTCAACCAACTCTGCTGCCGTGACCCGGCCTGGTGCGCCGCTCTGGGTGCAAATCCTGATCTGGATTGGGCTATTGGTGCTCCTGTTCTTTCTTGGTATTGGGCTGTTCCGGGCGCAGCACCCGATCATCTCGCTTGATTCGGTTGTGCCTGATTTCACGCTAAAATTGTTTGACGGTTATCAATACCAGGGTGCAGGCCAGATCAGCCTTTCCGATTTGCGCGGCAAGGTGGTTGTGGTCAACTTCTGGGCCTCATGGTGCGTGACCTGTGCGGACGAGGCTCCTTATGTGGAAGCTGCCTGGCGTTATTACCAGCCTGCCGGTCAAGTCGTTTTCTTGGGTGTGGACTACACGGATGTGGAATCGAAAGCACTCAAATATCTGTCCAATTTCAACATCACCTATCCGAATGGCCCAGACTTGGGGACGCGCATCACGCCCATTTTCAACCGCACTATTGCTATGCCGGAAACGTATATTATTGACCAGCAGGGCGTTTTGCGACACGAACAGATTGGTCCATTCCAGTCATTGGCGGAAATCCGCTCTACCATTGACCCTCTGCTTGTCGGGAGATAGCGCATGGAACTAGGCGCCATTTTTTTGCTGCTTGCGGTGCTCGCCATGGTAGGCATGTTCGTGGCGAAACCATTTTCCGAGCATTGGCGCGCCCCGGCGGAAAACGGGCATGAGATTTCGTCCCTTTTGGCCGAATGCGACCGCGCCTTGACCGCTTTACGGGAATTGGACTTCGACCACAGCCTCGGCAAAGTTCCGGCGGAGGAATACCCTGCCCAGCGCGCTATCCTGCTCCAGAAGGGAGCGGATGCGTTGCGCCGATTGGATGTGCTCCAGGGTGTGCAACCTGTTCCGACCGAGGAGCGCCTGGAAGCCGAGGTCGCCGCGCCACCCGTCACGCTGCTCTCGGACGACGATCTGGAAGACCTGATCGCCAAACGTCGTGCAGTGCGCAAAGAAAAAACTGCCGGCTTCTGCCCGGAGTGTGGAAAACCAATTTTGCAATCTGACCGATTTTGCCCATCGTGCGGTCGGGCTGTAAATTAATGCAATCCCAAATCCAGCAAGAAGGATCCTTGATGAAATTCCACCTGACCGTCGTCATCGTTTTTCTCTCTGTGGTTCTGGCGGCCTGTTCTCTGTCCGAGGACATCACCCCTCCGCCAGGCTATCAATCCCCCACGTCCGCACTGACTCTCGGCCTGGCCACCCAAACGCCGCTTCCCACCTGGACCTCGGAACCGGCTACGGCAACCCCAGCGACTGCGCCGAGCGAAGGCGCGGAAGCCACATCCAGTGGTGCGGATTCGGTCACGCCCTCCGCTGAAGTCAGTGCCACGCCCTCCGCGCTGGTCGTAACGATCAAGGGCGCTGTGACAATGAACTCCGGCTCGACTTTGCCTACAGACTTGGCTGCTGCTTTGTTCCTATACGACACAAGCGCCGAACAGGTGATGCAAACGCTGACGACGACTGTCCAGCCTGACGGGTCGTATCAGTTTACGGAGGTCCCGGCCAGCTCTTCAACAGCATACTGGGCTTCGGTTGAGTATTCCGGTGTTACTTATGATTCTGATCCTGCATTCTATGTAGATACCAAGTCCAGTTACGACCTGCCTGTTGTCCTCTACGATTCGTCGGAGGATATCAGTGCCTTAACATTGAGCCAGGTCCACGTCAAATTCGACATGTCGTCGCAGAGTGTTATCCAGGTGACCGAATTGTATATTGTGATCAATTCCGGCTCGCAGGTGTTGATCATTGCCAGCGATGGGACAAGCATCCCCTTTATTCAGGTTCCCCAAGGAGCCTCGGATGTCCAGTATCAACTGGCTAGTGGTAGCGCCCCATTGCTTTCTGCCTCCAAAGGCTTTGCCCTGCTGCCGGGTGCGGAGAAGCAATATGGGATTGTGGCTGTCTTTACGTTGCCTTATGACCGCAGCTTGAAATTTGCCCAGCCTTTTTCTCTGCCGGCTTCTTCCCTGACCATTTTCATTCCTCAAGGAATGCGTTTGCGCAGCAAGCAATTGACGGATGCGGGGACGCAAAATATTCAAGATCAAGCCTATCATTTATATCGAGGCGACAGTCTCGCCCCCGGTAGTTCGCTTTCTTTGACTCTCTCTGGCAAACCCGGAGCCTCTACCGGTTTATCGCTGAGCCGGCAGACGATTCTGCTGATTGGCATCGGCGTGGTCGGTGTCCTACTAATTTGCTTAGGAGTTTACCTGTATCTGCGCGATCGAGCCCGTTCCAGAGACGAGGAGGAAGAGAACGAGCAAGAAGTTGAAAAAGATGCCCTTTGTGACAACCGCGAAAGCATTATGGACGCCATCATCACCCTTGATGACCAGTATAAAGCTGGTGGGATTCCCCAAAAAGTTTATGAGAAACGGCGTGCGGAACTGAAGGAGCGACTCAAGAAACTGGTCTAACTCCTCTTTTCCCTTCTTACTCGGGTAAGAACGGAAAGGAAAAAGCAAGAAGCCATGATTGAGGTAAGGAAGTTGATGAAACGTTTCGGCCCGAAGATCGTCCTGCGCGGCCTCGATTTCGAGGTACACCCAGGAGAGTTTGTGGCATTGCTCGGTCCCAATGGCGCCGGGAAGACCACTTTTCTGCGTATCCTGGCTTCCCTCTGGTCGTCCACGCTGGGGGATGTGTGCGTGGCTGGTTATCGCCTCCCTGCGCAGGCCGTGGCTGTCCGCGCCCGGCTGGGAGTGGTCACGCACCTGCCGCTGCTCTATGGTGACTTGACCGCCGAGGAGAACTTGCGCTTTTACGGACGCATGTACGATGTGCCGAATCTGGGTTCGCGCATGGACGAAGTCCTGGAGATGGTTGGTCTTGCTCCTCGCCGCCGCGACCTGGTGCGGACGTTTTCGCGTGGGATGCAGCAACGGCTCGCCATCGGGCGCGCCATCCTGCATGACCCGGAAGTGATGCTTTTTGACGAACCGTATACCGGTCTCGACCAGGAGGCCTGTGATATGCTCGACAGACTCTTGCGCGATGTGGCGGGGCGTGGTCGGACCGTGGTCATGACCTCCCACGATTTGGCCCGCGTCGAGGAGCTGGCGACCCGTTTCGATGTGCTCTCGCGCGGGGCGATCGTTGCATCAACCAGACGGGAGGACTTAGGCAAGAGTAATTTACTCGACTTCTATCGGAAAGCGCTGGCAGGCTGACCATGCAGATATCCTCCACGGCCCACCGTCCACCGTCTGCGTTCCTGAAAGCGATTGGCGCAATCGTCTGGAAAGACCTGGCTGCCGAACTGCGTTCACGTGAATTGCTGTCGGCCATGCTGGTCTTTGCGCTGCTGGTCATCCTCATCTTCAATTTTGCCATTGAGCTTCAACCCGGTCTGCGTTCCACCGTCACCCCTGGTGTGTTATGGGTGACCTTCGCTTTTGCCGGGACGCTTGGCCTGAACCGCTCGATGGCGGTCGAAAAAGACCGCGGCTGTCTTGATGGCCTCCTGCTTGCCCCGGTGGACCGGTCGGCGATTTACTTTGGTAAAGCCTTGAGCAATTTGGCCTTCATGCTAATCGTTGAGATCACCGTTTTGCCGATTTACAGCGTGCTTTATAACATCAATTTGTTTAACGTCGGGCTTTTGCTGGTCATCTTGCTCGGCTCGGTCGGTTACACTGCCGTCGGGACTTTGCTCTCAAGCATGGCGGTCCAGACCCGCACGCGGGACGTGCTTTTGCCCATTTTGCTTTTCCCGGTCATCCTCCCGGTCCTGCTGGCAGCGGTCAAAGCCAGTAGTGGATTCTTGGGACAATTGCCAATGAGCGAGATTTGGCCATGGCTAAATATTTTGATGGCCTATGACGTGATTTTCACCGCGGTCGCTTTCATGGTCTACGATTACGTTTTAGAAGAGTGAAATCGTGCCTCTGGGAGTATCTATGCAACCTCAACCCAAAGTCCTGACCGTTTTGATTATCTTGTCTATCGTCCTCTTTTTCGGTGCGCTCGGTATGGTTTTTCTGTATGCGCCGTTGGAAGCGGTGATGAACTACGTGCAGAAGATTTTTTACTTCCACATTTCAAATGCTTGGGTGGGTATGCTTGGTTTTATCGTCGCGGCTGTCACTGGAACCGTTTACCTGGTCACGAAAGATTTGAAATGGGACATTGTCGAACTGGCGGCGGTGGAAATCAGCCTGGTCTTTTTCTTCATTGCGATTGTGAGTGGCTCCATCTGGGCGAAACCCTCCTGGGGCACCTGGTGGACGTGGGATGCCCGTCTCACCACCGCTGCCATCTTGGAAATGATCTACCTGGCGTGTCTCCTGCTCCGTCAGGGCATCGAGGATCCGGAGCGGCGCGCCCGTTTCAGCGCGGTTTACACTCTGGTCGGCGCGTTGAGCGTTCCGATTACATTTCTGTCCATCCGAATTTGGCAGACCATCCACCCGGCCGTCATCGGCGCGGGGAGTTCCGGCGCGCTGGGTAGCTTTGGCATGACGCCGCCGATGCTCAACACCATGTTTTTCTGCCTGATCACCTTTTCGGTGATTTTCGTTACCCTGCTCTGGTATCGTATCCGGCTTGGCCAATTGGCGGAGCAGGTCGCTCAGCTCAAAATTGAGACGTTGCAATAGAGGCGTAATATGATAGCTTATGCCATTTCGATTAAGTACATGGTTACAGGTTATGCAGTCATTTTTATCGTGCTGGCGTTGTATTTAGCCAGCCTGTTCGTTCGCTGGAAGAACCTGAAACGTGATCTACGGATACTAAACTAAATACAAAAAAAGTCATAACAAAATGCTAGGAGTCAGCTATAATGACTGTGGACTCCTTCGAAGATATGAAGACTCGTCATTGGGCTGGATTGACAGCCACCACCCTCTTGCTTTTCCTGGTTTCGGCATTCGCATTCGGAGCCCGAGGCGTCTCTGCCGCGGGGGAGCAGCCTCCGGGTCCGGACCGTTTCGCCGTTATCACACAGGATTATACTTCTTATAAATGGTGGTTAAGCGATTGGGAGGATAATAAAGTCGCCTGTACAATAAAGGTTGACCACGACGGGTTGCCGACCGGTGATGAGATTTACATTGATTGCGGCAAAGCCCTTTATGATAAGTGGCTTGCCACCAAGCCTTGCCCGCAATCCGAAACAGACCCGAAAATTTGTGTGGGTTATTATTTGCACTTTGTAAAATCTGAACCAACCCAACGCGACGTAGGCGTACAATTGCCTCTGCCGGTCGTCTGGGTGACGTTGGAAGGTTGCGTCCCGTATAAATCAACCTTTCGTTGCAACGATCTGCCCACCCTGGTGTTGACCAGCGAGGAGCCGTTGGAAGGCGAATTAATCACCAGTATCGCGGGACGGATTGACGGAAAGCCCTTTACCTGCGATCCAGTCTGCCAGGTGGATTTGGCGCCGACTGACGAAGCTGGGTTGAATTTAGAATTCTGGGCTTATTCCAGTTATGGTGATAGCAGCGACTTATTCCAGGCACGTGTGCGGGTGGTCCAATCTGATGATCCGGCTGACCATTTCTGGTACGCCGACGTATTGAGCGACCGGTGGCGCGGTGTTCCGTTGGCGGGCTGTTCGCAGACCTGGGATGTCTTTCCACCCGTCGGCGGGACCCCAGACTGGCTCTCGACTCCGCAGCGTCCCGAAGACCTGGCTACCAGTATCTCTTACGAGTACCTGGCTGCCAACCTGATCGAACAAGGCGCGGTAGATGTCTCGGCTTGTGGTGATGGCGGCCTGCTGGGGGACGGGCTCGCCAGCCCTTGCGGGTTGGAGGTCGCACGTCCGGCGGTCAATGACTGGCAGAACCATTTTGACAACCTGATCTTTTCAGCCGCCCAGGATAAAGGAGTCCCAGCCCAATTGCTTAAGAATATTTTTAGCCGCGAGAGCCAGTTCTGGCCGGGCGCGATAACTGGTCACCCGGAAGCTGGCTTGGGGCAGATGACCGAGAATGGCGCTGACACCACACTGCTCTGGAACCGGTCTTTCTTTGAGCAGTTCTGTCCATCGGTGCTGGACGATGCTATCTGTCGTAAGGGCTATGCCCACCTCAAATCCGACCAACAGGAGGTGTTGCGCAGTGCCCTGGTCAGCACTGTGGACGCCTTCTGCGCCGATTGCCCGCTGGGAATTGACCTGGACCGGGCCAATAACAGCGTGGCGGTTTTTGCCGAAACGCTGCTCGCCAATTGCGAGCAGGCCGGCATGGTCGTTGATATCAACTACGGTAGCGCGCCTGGCGAATCGGCCACTTACGAAGATCTGTGGCGTTTTACATTGGTGAACTACAATGCTGGGCCGGGCTGCCTGGGCCTTGCGGTTGACGAGACAAGCAGCATGGGCGAGGTATTGGATTGGGAAAGTGTCTCTTCTCACCTCACCCCTGCTTGTCAGGGCGCCCTTGATTATGTCTCTGATGTCAGCCGCTCTATTCCATGAAACACGGGATAATTTCGCGAGGAACTCTTTGTTGTGTTGTGGCGTCTGGTTCACAAAACATTCGGAATGGAGAAAATATGGCACGCAAAATATTATTCCTCGTTGCTCTTGCGGGGATGGTTATCCTGATAACTGGCTGTGGCTCCGTGCAGACCCAATTATCGGCTGCCGATAACGGCAAAACGGTGGAAGTCAAGGCCGGCGATCAGATTGTTATCGCACTCGAAGGTAATCCATCCACTGGGTACACCTGGGAGGCGAAGGACCTGGATGCCGGCATGTTCCAGCAGGTCGGCGAGACCGAGTTCAAGAGCAGCAATCCCGGCTTGATCGGTGCGGGTGGGACCCTAACCCTGACCTTTAAAACCCTGAAGGCGGGTACTTCCGCGCTAACGCTGATCTATCACCGCCCGTGGGAGACAGATGTTGCGCCGGTTAACACTTTCATGGTCAACGTGACGGTAAAATAATTGGTGATAGCGCAGTAGAACAGGCGGAGGCAAATAGCCTCCGTTTTTGTTTTTCACTTATAATCACCTCATGCTCACCAAACACGCTTTTGCCCAAGGCGAAAAATGCCGGGTCCCCTACGGTCAGTCTGCCATCGAGTTTGCGCTCCACCCTGAAATGGAGGCTGACGTAGCGGTATCGCGACCGGTTGAACCTCTGAGTGATTTATCGCACGCCATCCATGCTGCACTTGATTATCCTGTTGGAATTCCACCGTTGCGAGAATTTGCCGGGCCCGGCATGCAGGTCTGTATCGTGTTCACTGATATTACCCGCTCCTGTCCCGACCACCTGCTGGTCCCGGCTTTATTGAGCGAACTGGAAAAAGCAGGAATACGGAACGAGGATATTACCCTTTTGTGCGGCACTGGTATGCACCGTCCTTCTACCCGCGAGGAAAAGATTGCCAAGCTGGGCGCCGCTGTCGCGGCCCGTTATCGTGTCATTGACAACGAACCCCAAAACCCGGCGGCCTTGGTGGATCTGGGCATCACACCAGGTGGCGTGCCGGTCCAGGTGCATCGCGCCGCAGCGAAAGCGGATCTGCTCATCGCGACGGGGATCGTGGAACCGCATCAATATGCTGGCTATTCTGGTGGGTGCAAGACGGTTGCAGTGGGCGCAGCCGGAGAAGCCCTGATCGCTTATACTCATGGACCGGCATTTGTTGACCATCCCTGCACCCGCTTGGGTCGAATTGATGGCAACCCGTTCCACGAGGCTGTGACCGAGGCTGCCCGCCGCGCCGGCCTTCGTTTTATCCTGGATGTTGTGTTGGATGACAGCCAAGAGATCCTGCGGGTGACAGCCGGTGAACCGGAACTGGCCTTCCAGGATTTGGTTGCTTTTGCCAGGACCGTCTATGAGGTGCCTATTCCGCATCAGTACGATATTGCCATTGGTGGGGTAGGCTTTCCAAAGGATGCAAACCTTTACCAGGCCAGCCGCGCTCCATCCTATCTTTTCTTCGCGCCGACCCCGGTCGTGCGGCCGGGCGGATTCTTTATCATCCCCGCTCGCTGCGAAGAGGGCGCCGGATCTGGCGTTGGAGAACAGCGGTTTTTAGCCGCCATGCGGAATGCCCCCAACGTCCAGTTCATTTTGGAAGACGCCCGGCGCAATGGCTATCCTCCCGGCCAGCAGCGGGCTTTTGTCATGGCCAAGGTTTTGGAGCAAACGCGTGTTGTGATCGTCGGAAGCGAATGCCCAGACCTTGTGGCGGCCTGCAAGATGATTCCGGCTGCAACGATGGAGGAGGCATTGGCTCTCGCCGGTAAAACGCTGGGACAATCCTGCAGAGTGCTGATCGTTCCTCATGCACTTCTCACGCTTCCCGTGATCGGATCAGGATATTCTCCCCTTTGAGGATGATATGGTCGCCCTTTTCGTTGTCGCCTTTTTTGTTTATATGGTAGTGACTTACTCGCAACCATCAGGACAAACGGAGGTTTCAGCTATCAAATACCTATCCGTCATCTATCAAATTCGCAGTCCAGTTTATTCTGGGTTACAATGTGGACAAGCTTGGTAAGAATTGCATAGGAAGCTGGTGGCGGGAAAAAACTGAACAATGTTGGAGATTGAGATGAAAATCCTTTTGATTTACCCGGAGTTCCCAGATACTTTCTGGAGCTTCAAGCATGCCCTGAAATTTATCCGTAAGAAGGCTTCCACGCCGCCGCTGGGCTTGCTGACCGTGGCTGCCATGCTGCCTCCTGAATGGGAGAAACGCCTGGTGGATTTGAATGTGCGGAAGCTCAAGGACAAAGACTTGGCCTGGGCCGACTATGCTTTCGTCAGCGCTATGACCGTCCAGAGGAAATCAACCTATCAAGTCATTACCCGCTGCAAAGCTGCCGGGTTGAAGGTAGTCGCTGGAGGGCCACTTTTCACTGCCGAGCACGAGAAGTTCCCGGAAGTGGACTATTTCGTGCTGAACGAGGCCGATATGACGCTGGCCCCGTTCTTGCGGGACCTGGAAGCGGGTCGGGCCAGACGCGTCTACACCTCCACGGAATTTCCCGATATCCAGCAAACGCCCGCCCCGTTGTGGGAACTGGCGGACCGCAAGCGTTATGCCACCATGTCCATCCAGTATTCGCGCGGCTGTCCCTTTGATTGTGAGTTCTGCAACATCACCACCCTATTTGGGCACCTCCCGCGCGTCAAGACCGCCGCGCAAATTATTCGCGAGTTGGAGGAGTTGTACCGGCTTGGCTGGCGCGAGAGCGTCTTTTTCGTGGACGATAATCTCATCGGCAATAAAAAGCATCTCCGGGAGGAACTGCTTCCGGCGTTGATTGGATGGCGTAAAGGCAAGAAGGGGATGCCGTTTAATACCGAGATTTCCATCAACGTTGCCGACGACGAACCCTTAATGAATATGATGACTCAGGCGGGCTTCGACACAGTCTTTATCGGCGTTGAGACACCGGATACTGACAGTCTGGCCGAATGCAACAAGAAACAGAACCTGCACCGCGACCTGGTGGCAGATGTGAAACGCATCCAGCGCGCCGGTTTGCAGGTCCAGGGCGGATTCATTATTGGGTTCGATAGCGATACCCCGTCCATTTTCCAGCGCCAGATTGACTTCATCCAGAAAAGCGGCATCGTGACGGCCATGGTCGGCTTGCTGCAAGCTCCCATCGGCACCCGGCTTTACGAGCGCATGAAGCGCGAGAAGCGCCTGGTGGGTTCGTTCTCGGGCGACAACGTGGACGGAGAAACGAACATTATCCCCAAGATGAATCTGGAGGTGTTGCAGAAGGGTTACCGGGCGGTGGTAAAGACGCTCTACGCTCCCAAGAATTACTATGCGCGCGTCAAGACTTTCTTGCGAGAGTACAAAGCGCCGAAGATCACCATCCCGATCAACGGCGAGTACATCCGGGCATTTTTCCGTTCCGTCGTCCGGTTGGGGATTATCGGCAAGGAACGTGTCCAATACTGGAAGCTTGTCTTTTGGACTCTTTTCCGCCGCCCGCGCCTTTTCCCGCTGGCAATCACTTTTGCGATCTACGGCTATCACTTCCGCCAGGTCATGGATCTGCACATTCTCTGATCCATTCCTAATTTCATCCATTGGATAAATGCGATAAGGTCAGGGTATAATCTCCCCGACCTTTATCGTTTAAATTTGGAGGAACTAGCATGGAGACTTATGATGTTGTCGTGATCGGCGCGGGACCTGCGGGCTACGTGTCCGCCATCCGCGCTGCCCAACTCGGACAGAAGACTGCCATCGTGGACAAGCAGTGGCTGGGCGGCGTCTGTCTGAACGTGGGCTGCATCCCGTCCAAGGCGCTATTGAAAAATGCCGAAGTGGCCCACACCCTGCGGGAACGCGGCAAGGAGTTTGGCTTCTCGTTCGAGAACCTGAAACTCGATTTTACGGCGGCAGCCAAACGGTCTCGGCAGGTGTCGGGGCGGCTGGTGAAGGGCGTCGAGTTTTTGATGAAGAAGAATGGGATTGCCGTCCATATCGGCACGGCGAAGCTTTCCGCCCCTCAGCTTGTTTCCGTTACCGGGAAAGACGGCACGCTGGCGGAACTGACTGCCAAAAACATCATCGTCGCCACCGGAGCCAGTGCGGCGGTCCCGGCGGCGTGGAAAGTGGACGGCGAGAAGGTCATCACTTATCTTGAGGCCATCTTGCAGGAGAAACTACCGAAGTCGGTGGTCATCATCGGGGCGGGGGCGATCGGGATGGAGTTCGCCACCATCTGGAGCTCGTACGGTGTGGAGGTGACCGTGGTGGAGATGCTGCCGCACATCCTGCCGCTGGAGGATGAAGAAGCCGCTGCCGAGGTCGCCAAGGCCTACACCAAGCGCGGCGTGAAGGTGCTGGCCGGGCACAAAGTCGAGGCGGTTGAAGCGACCAAGACGGGGGTTAAGGTTACGGTCTCCGCTTCCGGTGAGACGAAAACCATAGAATCGGAGCAGGCGCTGATTGCCATCGGTTTCCGTCCCAATTCCAAAGGACTGGGTCTGGAAGAAGGTGGCGTCAAGCTTTCAGAACGCGGCTTCATCGAGATTGACGAGAAGATGGCGACCAATGTGCCGGGCATCTGGGCCATCGGCGACGTGACCGGCAAACTGATGCTGGCGCATGTCGGTTCGGCGATGGGCATTGTCTGCGCCGAGAACATCGCCGGGCAGGAGACGGTCACGCTGGATTACGAAATGATGCCACGCGCCACGTACTGCTCGCCGCAGGTGGCCTCCTTCGGCCTGACCGAAGCCCAGGCGAAAGAGCGCGGCTACAGGGTCAAGGTGGGACGCTTCCCCTTCCAGGCCAACGGCAAGGCGCTCGGCCTGGCGGACTACGCCGGCTGGGTCAAATTGATCGTGGACGAGCAGTATGGTGAAATTCTGGGCGCGACGCTGGTCGGCCCGGAAGTGACCGAACTGCTGCCCGAGTTGACCCTGGCGCACATGATGGAGTTGACCCCGGCCGAAATCGCCCGCAATGTCCATGCCCACCCGACCCTCTCCGAGGCGCTGATGGAAGCGGCGCATGCAGCGGAGGGGAGCGCGATACATATTTGAGTAAAACGTAAGGCGTAAAACGTAAAAAGTGACGAGCAATGAGTGAAAGGGCTTCCTGCGGGGCGGACTCGTAATGCCTCAAAGCCAAATGTTACTATAGGGGTTACGTTGCCTCAAAGCGGAATGTTACCGTGAGATTTTCCAAAGTTTGGCTACTTTCGCATCGATCGTGGTTCTCAGTTGAACTGGATTAAGCTGGACATACAAGTGGGT
>Ga0315284_10001861_pt1 | contig 30043 bp, 35 predicted proteins | sample YL17G09_16_MG_FD_203696 | JGI IMG/M metagenome (GOLD analysis project Ga0315284, IMG submission 203696) | Sediment microbial communities from Yellowstone Lake, YNP, Wyoming, USA - YL17G09_16 | ecosystem: Environmental > Aquatic > Freshwater > Lake > Sediment | place: USA: Wyoming | collected...
GATGTATAAATTATGGAGAAATGCTTATCCTCTTTATACAGAGAATGTTATTAAATCTAGAGGTAATTATGACGTATTATATGGAATAGTGACTAATTTTAATTGGAGTATGGAAGGTAGTAGAATTGTGTGTTCTACAGAAATAACTTCTAAAGATAGATTATATGCAGGTATTTCTAAAGATATGGGATTAACAGTAAATGATAATTCTGATAAAGATGCACCGCGACCAATTTTTCAAGCATTGAGAGATTTTATTGGTAAAAATGATACTTTATTAAATTTAAAATCTATAGCAGAGTCAGAATTAAGTTCGGAATTAAAAAATATTGTAGATACTCCTATTTCAGGAAGTTCTAATTCTACAAAAAGGGGAATACAATCTCAAAATTTAATTTGGTTAGATATTTTACGGCCTATATTTTCAGAACCAGATCCTAAAATTAGAGGAATGAAAGTTCCTTATATACACGGTGTATTTTCTGGAAGACCAAAAAAATTCTATAATGATCCTATCGGTCTTGGTCAACCATCTACAAATGATTTTGATTTTTCTACTACGGTAGATGCAAAAAGAGTTTGGATTAATATGGGAATGATTGTTGAGATTTTGAATTATTTTTCTGGATTAGATGGTGGAAAAGGGGAACCAATGTTTCAGGTTGATATTATGAATTCTGTAATTGGTGGACATCCCAATTTAATTTCTTGTAATAGAGACGTTTTAATTCCAAACGCTGGTGCTCCTAAATTTCATTTTGGTCTTGTAGGATTGCAAAAGTATGGTCTTAATCCAGACGATCCTAATTCGACAAAATATGAAACTCAATATATAGAACCACAGGAAGCACAAACTATAGCCGATAAAATACTAAGAAGAGTTTGTTATCAACGACAAACTGTGTGTTATAGAAACGATTTAGATTGGCCAATAAATTTTTTACGTTATAAATTTCAATCTTCTCCAAAAGGAGAAGATGGATACTTGGGTCATTCTAATTATACAAATTTTTTCGCTTTTCCATCAATAGAAGATGTTAGATTACCTGTAAGTTCTACTGGGTTAACATATCCAAGAGGTGGATTTGTAGAATCAGGAACATCAGGATTATTAAGTAATATTTATATAAGTTATTCAGCATTTAAAGAGACTATAATGGATCCGGATCCAAAAACAGCATCATATGTTGATGTTTACAAAAAAATATTAGGTATTTTAAATAATGCTGTGGATGGTTTTTGGGATTTAATATTAGTGGAAGTAGATCAAATAATGACAATTACCGATAAAAATTATCTTCCGACACAATCAAATTTAGGTCAAGATGATAATCCAACATATACATTTGATTATTTTGATGCTGATAGTATTATACGTTCTCTTAGATTTCGTCCTACTTTAACTGACGCTCAAGCAACAAGAGCAATATATGGAGAAGTTAATAATCCAAAATCAAAATATGTGTATGTAGATAAAAATGATCTTCTTGATTATAAGTTTAAAGATGCTATAGTTTATAATAGAAAAGATAGAATAGAAGGTGACAAAAATTCTGATATGGATAAACGAACTACAGCTGCACAACAGATAAAAGATGTTTTGGAAAATGCTCAAAAATTATCTACTTCTGAAGATGATGATAGTATTCAGATGACTATTAATAGAGGTGGTGTAAAAATCACAGGCGGCGTCGCTGCGGGTGAAAAACGCATAACAACTTTCATGAGTCCAACTAAAGAAATTCCACAAGGTCCATTTGAATATTTAAAACTTTGTTTACCTAATTCTGTAGGTAAACAGTTATTTAGATTATTAATGAATGATAAAGATTTCGAAAATAATCCAAGATATTGTGCTGTTCAACCAGGTATTACTCTTGAATTAACTATACAGGGATGTGGAGGATTAAGAACGTTTCAATATTTTTTAGTCAAAAATTTGCCAGAACCATATAGTCATCGTAATATTATTTTTAGAATACAAGATGTGAGACATGTGGTATCTCAGGAGGGATCTGGATGGGATACAATTATAACTGCTGGTATATTACCGTTAAGAAAATATATTACAAAACGATTAAAAGAACCAGTTGGTGGTTGGGCTCCAGAAGTTACAAAATCAACTATTCCTGATTCATAATAAATTGACATTTAGTTTGAAAAATGTTAATTTCTATAAATGATAGAGTCGCAGGCAGATTATAATAATTTCTTAAAAGAAACAGATAGTCACGATATTATTTTGTCTGTGATTGCTGTAGATGATAAGGAAATTCATTCTGCAATATCAAAAATATCTGCGGTTTTGATAAAAGATTTAGAAACGGATAAAATTTATATTTTGTCTGTTAATCATCCAGATTGTGTATATTCTATAGAAATAAATCAATTTATTTCTGATATCCAAAGACCACGGAATTTATGGTGTTTTGATAAAAAATCAACAATTCAACTCTTACCAATTAAAAATCTTCTTGATATAGATTTATATACTCATTTAAAAGATGGATGGATTATAGATTTAAATTCTCATGAAACCACTGCTCATAAATTGATTAAAAGGAATTATCAAAAAGAAAGAAATATAAATTTATCTATTCCTCTTTTAAAACATAAAGAATTGTTTGAAAATGTTTGTGATGAATTGAGAATTAAAATTCAATTATCTGATTTAGATGTAGGATATTTAAAAGAAAATGAAATTATAATTGAAACTTTATCAGAATTAGAAATAAATGGAATTCATGTAAACCCCATTTATTTTAAAAATTATTTTAATGCAGAAATTTATGATAATAATTTAGTATATAGTCAGTATAATATTTATTCTTCTACAGGACGATCTAGTAACCATTTTAATAATGTAAATTATGCTGCTTTAAATAAAAGTGATGGATGCCGAAAATGTTTTACTTCTCGTTACGGAGATGAAGGAAAGATGGTTTTAATAGATTATTCAGCATTTCATCCTCGTATAATCAGTTATCTTATTAAATTTCCTTTGGATATTGATACTGACATTTACACATATTTAGGAGAATTATACTTTCATCGTAAAGTTACAGAATATGATATGAATGAAGTTAAAAGTATAACCATGAGGCAGTTATATGGAGGTGTAGAGGAAAAGTATCAACATATCAAATATTTAAGTTATGTTAAGGAATTTATAGAAAAATATTGGGTAGATTTTAAGAAAAATGGATATATAAAAACTCCATTGTTTGGAAGGTTTATTACAAATAAACATTTGTTAGATCCAAATTCATATAAATTACTAAATTATATTTTGCAAGCCACAGAAACTGAAATTGCTGTTACGGCTTTAATGTTGGTTAATCGTTATCTAAAGACAAAGAAAACTAAAGCGGTATTATATACTTATGATTCTATTTTATTTGATTTTCATAAATCAGAAGGAAATGAGACATTAAAGGAAATTATTCGAATTATGAAGATGAAAGATAGATTTCCCATTAAAATATATGAGGGAGATTCTTATGATTCGTTAAAAGAAAGCCTCAGTCCTTTAGGATGAGGATGAATTTCCATTACATTCCATTATACAAATGAACATATAGTTTGGGTCTTTTTCGACATATTTATTTTTATTATGTTGAAGGATAGAATAATTGAAAAGGTTTTAAATGATGTCTTTGTAGATCCTCGAATAAGTGATGGTATCTTCGATATCAAAAATAATGAACACGTAGGGTATTTGTGTGAATATCTAATAAATAAGGATATTGAACCAGAAATTGTGTATGAATTTTGTGATTTGCTTTTAGAAAAAGGTAAGTACCCGCGCAGACAGGCGTACAACGCGAATGGCATCCTAGTAACATTTCCGACTCCTGAGTATAAAACAAGAGCTATACGTGCTGGCACTCATTTTGAAAATGATCCAACGAGGGGACACCCAAATGTTTTTAATAATGAAACTCCGCCAGCAACAGAACCATCTTCGGCGGCACATATTGCTCAAGCATCACCAACCAAAACGAATCTTCCTGTATCGACTTCTACTGCTTCTCCTCCTTCTTCAGAAAAAAGTGGAGAAGATACTTCTTCGGAACCAGCACAACAAATGCCTAATGCTTTTACTACAGCAGCACCACAACAATCTCCACAGGAAGAACCATCAGAACCAACTAAATTACCTTTACCTGCACCAACTCCTCCAGAAGAAAAGGATGCCAATAAAAATGTAATCAAAAAAATGTTGAAGGGTGATGATTATATGCTGGAAACTAACGAAATATCTAAAACGTTAACCTTACAGCAACAAAGAGATTTAGCTAGTTATGTAAAAATTATCAGAGGAAAGTTGCGTCAAAATCCTGACGCACCATTAAGTTCTGCTTCATATGAAATAGAGTTGATGTATGGGATTATGGATAACTTAACCTGACGGAGCAAGAAATCCCCATCCTTTAGGTAGGGATGAATTGACCCAATAAAATAATAATGAAGATTTAGAAAATAATATGACGTTTTCTAAAAATAAGTGATATGTATGAATGTGATAAGAGCATTCAAATATAGATTAGTTCCAAATCAAGAACAAAAAGTTCTTTTGGAAAAACATTTTGGATGTACACGTTTCATTTGGAATTGGGCATTGAATAAGAAAATGAAAACTTATCAAACATTGAAAAAGAATGTTTCACGATATGAACTTCAAGCAGAATTGCCAAAAATGAAGAAAGGTGAACAACCTTGGCTTGCTGAAGTTGGTTCGCTTTCTATTCAATCCAAACTTGAAGATTTGGACAAGGCATATACTTCATTTTTTCGTCATAAGAATGATTATCCAAAATTCAAATCCAAAAAGAATAGACAATGCTTTAGAGTCCCCCAAAATACCAAAACAGATTTTGATAATGGAAAAGTAGTAATTCCGAAGTTTCTTGATGGAATCAAATGTATTTTTGACCGAACATTTAAAGGAGATATTTCTTCGTCTTATATTTCTAAAACACCGACAGGAAAATATTTCATTTCTATTTTAGTAGAAGATGGAAAAGAATTTCCAACTAAATCATTAGTGGAAGAAAAGACAACCATTGGAATTGATTTGGGGTTGAAACACTTTGCCATATTAAATGATGGATCAAAGATTGAAAATCCGAAACTATTGAAGTGGCATTTGAGAAAACTCAAAATACAACAACGAAGATTAACAACAAAAACAAAGGGAAGTAACACCAGAAAAAAACAACGAATTAAAGTGGCGAAAGTTCATGAACGGATAACTAATATCCGAAAAGATTTTCACCATAAACTCTCATACAAATTGACTCACGATAACCAAGTGAAGTCCATCTGTATGGAAACTCTATCGGCAAAGGATATGTTAAAGAACATTTCGTTTGACGAAAGGGATGAAACCAGAAAACAAGAAAGAGCAAGACACAAGGCAATTTCTGATTCTGGTTGGATTTCCTTCCAAAACATTTTGAAATATAAATGTAATTGGTATGGGAAGAACTTCATCCAAATTGGAAGATATGAACCATCATCCAAGTTATGTTCGTGTGGATATATTAATTACGAATTGACAATGGCAGATAGAGAATGGAAATGTCCTAACTGTGAGACAACTCATGATAGGGATATTTTAGCAGCAAACAACATAAAATTTATAGGGTTGGAACAACCCGAATCTAAAGCCTCTGGACTGGAGAAATCTGGGATGAAAGAGGAAACTCCTGCCTTTAGGGGGGGTAGTTCAAAACAATATGAATGATAAGAGGCAGTTGCTATGCACGTTCTCTTCCGTAAAAAATTACAAAACAGTCATTGAAGAAATAAAAAAGTTCTACAATGTATATAGCGGAAGGTTTTTTGTATTCTCAAATATTAATACTCCCGAAGAAGTATTTGTAACGTATAATATTGTTAATGATAAAAAAGAATTTCCAAAATTTACTAATACCATTAGTATTCATCGAAAAAAACAGTATAATGTTTTATACAGTTTAAATGCGATGAATAAAATAATTCAAGATGAAAATAATGGTATATTTGATAAAACTTTTAATGTTGATTGGTCTTTATATTCTAATTCGTTTATTATAACTGGAGATCCATCAATACGTGTTATTCCAATAAAATTATTAGAAATTATAAATAATTAATGTTGTTTTTATAAGTTGAAAATAGTGGAAAACGCTGTTATAATACTACTTATAGTAAGTTAAGATTTAACATTCACTAGTTAATGATTAATTTATAAATTATAAATAATTAAAGAAAGAAATTATATGCTTAATATGTCAAAAATTAAAGAGCAACTCGCAGCGGCTAAAAAGACTGTGAAAAAATCCTCAAACACCACTTCTAGAGCAAAAGAACTTGTTTGGAAACCAGAAGAAGGAGAACAAACTGTTCGAATTATACCTCGTCCCGAAGAACCTGATAATCCGTTTATAAAACTTCTTTTCCATTATCAATTTAATGGTTCAGAGGGTAAACCAGTTACATATTTTAGTCCTGCTAATGTTGATAAAAAAGATCCTGTTATTGAATTATCAGAACGACTAAAGGCTTCTGGGGATCGTAAATTGTGGGGAAAAGGTAAATTTCTTGAACCAAAGGCAAGAACCTATGTTCCAGTCGTTGTTCGTGGTAAGGAACACGAAGGAGTTAAATATTGGGGTTTTGGAGTAACGATTTTTGATCAACTCGTTGCTGCTATGGATGAATTAGATCTAGCAGGTGAAACTATCACCGATTTAAATAATGGATATGACATTAAGGTTATTTTTACTCCTGCTGAGAAATCCAATAAAACTTCTCTAGATGGACGTAAATTTCCTGAAACTGCTATAACGGTAAAGAGAAAGTCTTCTCCTGTAATTGATCCAACAAATCCTAGAGCTAAGGAGATTATGGAAAAAATTACGGCTAAACAACCGCTTCTAACAGAAGCTTGGGAATGTCCGGATTATAATGTCTTAGCAAAGGCATTAGAAGATTATTTAAAGAAAAGTGAGAAGGGTCGGGCTGTAGCCGATGGGCAGATAGTAGAAAAAGAAGACGAAACTATTATTCTTCCTACCGAAGATCAAATTGAAGCAGCAATTTCTCCAGTACCAGCTAATGTAGTTTCACCATCAGCTCAAAAGGCCGTTGAAAATGTAAAACCATCAACAGCACAACCAAATGAAATGGAAGCTGTTCTAGAGGAACTTTTTAATGGAGACGGTAAATAATAAAACAAAATAAGTTAAAATAACTTGAGTACTACCCCAAACAGGGGTAGTATTCTTTACATACATTATAAATTTATGTCAAAAACAAAATCTATTCACATAGAAGAGACGATTGATAAAGTCAAAAAAGTAGAACGAGATGAACTTGCTGATCTTATTGTTGAAATAGCAAATAAATCTCAAAAAGATGGGGCTAGAGTCGCTTATTATTTGGATGAACACGAAGATCCATCCAATGTTTCAGATTGGGTATCTACCGGATCAACTCTTCTCGATCTCGCTATTTCAAATCGAAAAAATGGTGGTTTACCTTCAGGAAGAATTATTGAATTAAATGGACTTGAAGGATGCGTTACCGAAGATACAAAAATTGAAGTTATTATTGAATAGTTTTCCTATCCATATATTTATCTTGAAAAATTAATTAAAGGTGGATCTATTATTATAGATGATAAAAATTTAAAAAAATTGAAAAGAAGTTTTACATATGGAAAAAACAAATATTATAAAAATTAAAGAGGTAAAAAACTTTTTAAAAATAGGAAAAACTATTAAAGTTAAAACAAAAGATGGAAAATTTACAAAAATTAAAAGATATGTTGATAAAGGAATTTTAAAAACTTTTAAAGTAGATCTTCAAAATGGATATACTATAAATGTTAGTAAAGATCATAAATTTTTTACAAATGCTGGGTGGGTAGAATGTAAAAATTTAATACTTGGAAATCATAAGGTGTTTTGTGATGATGGAAAGTATTATAGTGTGATAAATATTACATTTATAGGAAAATATAGAATTGTAGATATCGAAGTTGATTGTGATGATCATTGTTATTTTGGAAATGGTATGTTAAATCATAATACAGGAAAAAGTCTTATTGCTGCTCATATTCTTGCTAGTACACAAAAGATGGGTGGAGTTGGGGTTATGATAGATACGGAGAATTCCGCTGCTCCTGCATTTTGGACTGCTGTTGGTGTGGATCTAACTAAAATTCCTTATATTCAACTCGTGACCGTCGAGGAAATTTTTAATCAAATTGAAAAGTTTATTGGTATTGTCCGTAAAAATAGTAAAGACCGTCTTCTTACCATTATAGTAGATTCTCTTGCTATGGCTTCTTGTGAAACCGAAATGGAATCAGAACACGGTAAAGATGGTTATAATACTTCAAAAGCTATTATTATTAGTAAGGCTCTTCGTAAGATTACTGGACTTATTGGTCGTCAAAGAATTCTCTGTGTATTCACTAATCAACTTCGTATGAATATGAATGCTATGGCATTTGGTGATAAATTTGTAGTACCTGGTGGTAAGGCAATGGGATTTGCTGCTTCTGTTCGTGTTCGTTTAAATACGACGGGCCAATTAAAGAATTCTCATAAAGATACCATAGGCAGTTCTTGTAAAGCTGTCGTAACAAAGAATCGTATGGGTCCGCCTAAGAGAATGGCAGAATTTGATATTCATTTTGATTCAGGAATTCAAGATTTACAGAGTTGGTTGGACTTTTTGAAAAAGAATGAATTGATTTCTGGAACAGCTGCTAAGTATACTTTTAAATTAAATGCTGGAGAAATTAAATTATCAACAAATGAGTTTGTTGAAAAAGTAAATGCTGATCCTGTTTTTAAAGAAGAAGTATATAATTTAATTGCTGATAAATATGTAATGACATACCGTGATCCAAATAGTAAAATCGTTGAAGATTTAATTGTAGATGATACTTCGGAAGAGGATTAAATATGTCTGACAATACATCCAGTAAATTATGGTCTTTTTTTGATACTATTAAAGATGAGAAAACTTTAATAGAAACACAGGGGATTATGGAATCTAAACAAAAAGAGGTATTAATAATTGATGGATATAATACCTACCTTCGCGCTTTTTGTGTAATTCCTACCTTAAATGAAGATGGATTACATGTTGGAGGTATATCTGGATTTTTTAAAAGTATAGGATATGCTATAAAATTATTTAGACCAGATAAATGCGTTATTGTATTTGATGGGGTAGGTGGATCTGTAAAGAGAAGAAAAATATATAGTGAATATAAAAATAAAAGAAGAACAAAAATTAGATTAAATAGGATATATGATGAAGATATATCGTTGGGAAGTGAAGAAGTAAGTTTAAAAAAACAGTTAGAAAGAATCGTTAGATATTTACAATATCTTCCTGTATATGTTTTAAGTATAAATGGTATAGAAGCAGATGATACCATTGCATATTTGGCTCTTGATTATTATAAAGATTATAAAACGACGATAATGAGTTCAGACAAAGATTTTATACAGCTGGTTAACGATAATATTAGAGTTTGGTCTCCCACAAAGAAGAAAATATACATTTTTCAAGATGTTTTGAATGAATATGGATTAATTCCTATAAATTTTGTTTATTTTAAATGTTTAATGGGGGATGTATCTGATAATATTGCCGGTGTTCGTGGATGTGGTCCAAAAACGATAATAAAGGCTCTACCTCTATTATCTACTGGTCCGACTAATCTAAATCAAATTAAAGAGTATTGCCAGAAGAATAAAGGGGGTTTAAAAGTATATTCAACCATTTTGGATAACTGGGATATAGTAGAAAGGAACTATTCTCTAATTCAATTAACTGATACGTATGTAAATACCATTTCTCAATTAAGTATCAAAGAATTATTAGATAAAAATCCTTCAAAATTTGATTCTTTTGCTCTATCTAAATTGATTTTAAATGATAAATTATGGAATTCTTTTCCAAATTTTAGAAATTGGGCTGATGACGTATTTGGAAGAATGGATAAAATATTGAGAGGATAATATGAAAAGACGATATAGAGAAAAACCAAATCCTAATCAGATCGTAATTGCTTCTGTTAATGGAAAACGTATACATGATTTTTTAAAAGGATGGGGCACAATATGCAAAGATGGTTCTATTTTATGGGATTGGTGGAAACCTGTTACAAAACGGCAGCAAAAGAAATTTGAAAAAAAGTGTAAATTTGATAAATTTATCTTTCCTGTTATTAATAAAATTTTGCCAGAATGGAATGTTGAAGATTTTATAAATTGTCAATCTATGACAGATAAAAAGAAAGAATAGTTATGCTTGTAATTAAAAATTATATAGAAAAAAGTGAAATTAATGGACTTGGTTTATTTGCTGGACAGGATATAAAAGAAGGAGATATTGTGTGGTTTTTAGATCCTGTTACAGATAGTATTTTTACCAAAGAAGAGTTTGAAAAACTTTTAAACTCAATGGATGAAGATAACAAAGAAAAGTTTGAAAAATGGTCATATATAAGAAAAGATACCACAGTAGTTTTATGTGCTGATAATGCTAAGTTTATGAATCATTCTAATAATCCAAATATAAAATGTAATGGACAATATGATATAGCACTTGGAGATATAAAAGTTGGAGAAGAGATTATGTGTAATTATAATGAGTTTCATATTGAATTGAATAATAAAGAAAAATAAGTATATGAAAAAGAAAAATATTAAGGCAACAAGAATTGAACGTCATATTGTTAATTCGGAACTTAAAAAGGTGATAGATCAGAATAAAATACCTGAAATTGTTTCAGAAGAATCTACACTTGATATTTGTCAAAAGAAAGATGGTGGAAATTGGGAAATGGTGAAGGTTCCATACAAAAGGATTAAAAAATTATGAGTTTAGCAGATTGTCCTAAATGTTGGGATAGCCCGTGTACGTGTGGTAATGATTATAAAGGTTGGGATGAAGAAATGATAGAAGAACAAATCAGAATGCTTGAAAGAGTATTAGAAGAAATTAGACAAAAGAAAAATAAAATTTAATTTCGATAGTTGACAGATGTTGTATATTAGAGTAATAAAAACATTGTTTTTGTTGCTCTATTTTGTTATATTATATAACGCAAATGAAATAAAATAAGTATATAATCATATAAAAAATTTACTCCTGAGGTCCGTAGTATATAGTACACAACAAAATGAAAGAAAATTATGGAAGACAAAGACACACTACGCATTTACGGAGCTGAATTTCAAATAAAATGTATTGTATCTTTATTAACAGATAAATCTTTTTTAGAACGAATATATGATTTATTAAATGTTGAATATTGGGATACCGATGCAAATAGATGGATAGTTGAGAGAATAAAGGAATATTTTATAAAATATAAATCCCTTCCTACATCTACAGCATATAGAGTTATGATTAATGATGTAGAAAATGATGTATTAAAAACGTCGATTAATGAACAATTAAAAATTATTGCTTCCAAAGTAAAAGATACAGATCTTCCTTATATTAAAGAACAATTTCTTGAATTTTGTAGAAATCAAAAACTTAAGAATGCTATTATTAGTTCGGTTGACTATTTGAAGTTGGGTCAGTATGACCAAATTAAACACGTGGTTGATGAAGCAATGAAAGCTGGTATGGAAAGAAATCTCGGACACGAATATCTGGTTGATATGGATAAAAGAATGTCTGAAATGGCTCGTAATTGTGTCAAAACAAACTGGCCTTTAATTGATGATTTATTAGATGGTGGGCTTTCTGGAGGAGAATTAGCATTTGTGTGCGGTGGGCCGGGTACAGGAAAGTGTGTTGGCTCAAATACAAAAATAGAAATTCAATATACTGAAATAGGAATACCAATTGTTGGAAATTCCGGTAAAGAATATATTATTTGGATCAATCCTTTTAAAAAATATGATTTCGGAAATAATTTGGGGGAATTATATGGTTGGCAAGTATCACAATTGCTGGATCCGGTAAATATACCTAAAAAATGAGTTTTTTATGTTTTGATTAATATTTATTTTATATGAATGAAAATAAACTTAAATGTCAAATTTGTGAATTTGAAGGGAAAAATTTAGTAGCTCATATAATTCATAAACATAAAATAACAATAGATGAATATAGAAATAGATTTGGTGATGTATTATTTGTTATAATGCCTAAAGGTTGGTCTGAAAAAAGACAAGTGTATATGAAACAATATTGGGCAAATAAAGATAATATAAAAAAAGTATCTGATATACAAAAAAATGGATCGTCGATTTTTACTATTAAATATTGGATTAAAAAAGGATTGACAGAAGAAGAAGCAAAACAAAAAGTATCCGATATACAAAGAAAAAATGGGCAAAAATATTTGGATAAAGGAAATGTAAGAGAAAATTCTCGGTTTTGTGTCGAATATTGGATAAAAAGAGGAAAATCTGAAATTGAAGCAAAATCAATTATTAGTGAAATACAATCAAAATTATCTGCAAAATCTCCGAAATTTACTGGTCACAAAAGGACAGATGATCAAAAACAAAGAATATCTTCTTCATTAAAAAAAATGATAGGTAAAGTTGGTAAAGGAAAGTGGGCATCTCACTTTGGAACATTTAATGGAAGAAGTAAAATAGAGATTGAGTTTTACAACTATATAAAGGAAAATATTGATAATGAAGTTGTTGCTAATTTTTCAATAGGTAATTATATTGTAGATGTTATTAAAAATAAAAAAATAATAGAATTTTATGGAGATTTTTGGCACGCTAATCCATCTATTTTTTCTTTGAATGAGTCGTTAAAAGGTTATGAAAAAGAAGAAATTAGATTGGTAGATGATATTTGGAAAAAAGATGAAGTAAGAATTTCGTGGTTAAAAAATAATGGGTATGATGTAATGATAATTTGGGAAAGTGATTGGAATAAAAATAAACAAGAATGTATTGAAAAAGTTAAAAAATATTTGTTATGATATATAAAAGAGAAAAAACAGAAGTAATTAAAATTAAAGATTTATTTTTTAAACTTGGTATAGAAAATAAAGAAAATGCTATATGTGATATAAAATTTCCATTAAAAGTGAAAACACCATATGGATTTAAAAAAATAGTTACTGCTTTTAGAACAGAAAAACAAACATCAGTAACATCATATTTTAAAAACAATAAAACTCTCAAAACATCTAAGAATCATTTATTAAAAGTTAATGGTAATTGGAAAAAAGTTAAAGATATAACTAAAAATGATATTATAGAAACAAAAACAGGAACTACTTCTATTATTAGAAAGCATATAGGAAAAGAAGAAATATTTTATGATATTTCTGTTGAAGATGTAAATTGTTATTATTCTAATAATATTTTATCACACAATTCTTGGATTTTAACAAAAATGGGAGTAGAAGCAATGAAACAAGGAAAAAATGTATGCCATTTTACATTAGAATTAAACGAAAATTATGTAGGACTTAGATATGATGCTTGTTTTACAGGAATTGAATTCCAAGATATTAGAAAAAATATTGAAATAGTTAAGAAAAAAATAGAACCAATTAAGGGAAAACTTTTTATTAAGTATTTTCCAATAAAAACTGTTTCTGCACAAAATCTTAAAATGCATATAGAACGAATACAAATGATTACAGGTAATAAAATTGATTATGTAGTAGTAGATTATGCTGATTTATTAAAACCTATAAATGCTGATAAAAATTCTAATTCTTATACTGAAGCTGGAAATGTTTATGAAGAACTGAGAACAATGGCAGGAGAATCACAAATTCCTATTATTTCTGCGAGTCAAGCAAATCGCGGCAGTGCTCATGCTGATACTGTACAAGGACATGATGTGGCAGATTCATATAGAAAAGTAATGATCGGAGATTTTGTATTTTCTTTATCTAGAAAACCGGATGATAAAATGAGCAATACTGCTAGAATACACATTATTAAAAATCGATTTGGTCCGGATGGAAAAACTTTACCTACATTTTTCAACGCTTCTAATGGTGATATTAAAATATATGAAGAAAATTCTCCTCAAGGTATAGAATTAAAACAAAAAATGAATGATCACGAAGATCGAACCAAAGATGTAATGCGTGAACATTGGAATAAAATCAAAAAAGATAGAAATTTTTCTGAAGATGAATAATATATGTTAGTATTCTTTTTTAATACCTGACAAAACTCAAAAATCAAAAAATATTTTTTCTAAAACGTTACTTTACAAATAATAATTTCTAATTATTCACATATAAAAGCAAATGATTATATGAATAGTATTTTATTGAGTTTAAATAAGAAGTGCTGGCACCAATCAGAAAAACAACCAACCGATTTTTTAAAAAATTATTGGTTTAATAAGTGGTATGACCATTATTGTAACCTAATAAAAAGAAATAAACTTAATAAAGATGATTTTTTAAACTGGCAAAAAAATGGGATATCAAAAGAAAAAATTTCCTACTTATTAAAATGTAGTAGAAAAGATGTAAATTTTTTAATATCTTTGTTTTCTGTTAAGGTGGATTCTTTTAATACAAAATCTAAGCATATTACTAAAAAAGAATTATACAATCTTTATATTATAAAAAAAGTTCCAACAACTGAAATATCAAATTTATATAAAATATCTTTTTGTACTATTATTGCGTTATTAAAAAAATACAATATACCCATAAGAAATACAAAAGAGTGGTGGTTAGTATTTGATGAATTAAAAAAATACAAAATATCAAAGAAAATATTTGAACACGGATTATATTCTAATGGAAAAAAATATGAAGACCATATAAAAAATAGGGATGAGTATAAACATTATAGAAGAAAAATTGAAAAGAAAAGTTTAAAAAATGCTATAATGTTTGATTTAAATGATATAAATAAAAGAGGCCATCAATCTATTTTCAATAGTATGTGTATAGACCACGTAATTCCTATTAAATTTGGTTATATCAACAATATATCTCCTGATAAGATGTCAGACATATCAAATCTTATTATGATTTCCCATACAAAAAATTCTAAGAAAAATTCAAAAATAACTAAATCTTCTATTAAGTTATATAAATGGTGGGTGAAGTCTGGATTTTTAAATAAAACAGAAATGATGAATAAACCGATTTTAGGAAAAATATTATGACAGAAGTAAAACAATTATCAGTAAATTTTTTAGAAGAGATTTCTAAGTTCATATTTACAAGTAAATATGCAAAATATAATTCTCTTTTTTCTCGTAGAGAAACGTGGGGTGAATGTGTTTCTCGTGTAGAAAAAATGCATTTAGATAAATTTAAAAAGTTATCAAAAGAAGATGTTGATGAAATTAAATGGTCGTTTGAGCAAGTAAAAAATAAAAAAGCGGTCCCATCTATGCGTTCTATGCAATTCGCTGGGAAAGCTATTCAAGCTCATAATAGTAGAATGTATAATTGTGCAGTACGTCATATAGATAGTGTTAGGTCTTTTTCTGAATCGTTTTATTTACTTTTATGTGGTTGTGGTGTTGGGTTTGGATTATCCGACCGATTTCTAAATCACCTTCCTAATTTGGTGGACAGTCGTGATAAATCTGGTACAGTAATAACGTATGTTATTGATGATGACATTGAAGGCTGGGCAGATTCTATTGAAGCATTATTAAATTGTTATTTTAAAAATACAGCATATACAGGAAGAAAAATTGTATTTGATTATAGTAGAATTCGACCAGAGGGTGCGCCATTAAAAACCGGTGGTGGTAAAGCACCCGGTTATAAAGGACTAAAAAGATGTCATCAAAAAATAAAATCTATTTTCGATTATATTATTGAGGAAAAAAATCAAAATAGACTTAAAACCATTAATGCTTATGATATTTTAATGCATTGCGCTGATGCTGTATTAAGTGGCGGTATTCGTCGTTCTGCATGTTCTGTTATTTTTGATAAGAATGATATGGATATGATGAATGCAAAAACTTATTTTGATGTATCCCGCTATACTAAGGGTGGTTTTGATGATGATATAAAAATTTATTATTCTAAAGTTACTGTTGATGGTAGAAAATATGAAGTAGAACTTAACGGAGATGAGTATAAACAGTTGGAAAAGAAAAAAATAATTGGATGGACACACATCGAACCTCAAAGAGCAAGAAGTAATAATAGTGTTTTATTATTAAGAGATACTACTATAGAAGAATTTTTTAATATTGTGGAGAAAACTAAACAGTTTGGTGAACCGGGATTTGTTTGGTCTGATGATATAAAAACATTATATAATCCCTGTTTTGAAATATCTTTCATTCCTGTGACTGATGATGGTCAGTGTGGAGTACAGTTTTGTAATTTAACATCGGTTAATGGAGCAAAAGTAAAAACAAAAGATGATTTTTTAAATGCGATTAAAGCAGCAACAATAATAGGAACCCTTCAAGCATCTTATACTTCTGATATGAATTATTTATCACATATTTGTAAGAATTTAACAAATGATGAAGCATTGTTAGGAGTTTCTATAACAGGTATTATGGACTCACCGGATATTTTACTTAATAAAGAAATTTTAAGAGAGGGGGCTAAATATGCAGTGGAAGTTAATAAAATTTGGGCAAAAAAAATAAATATAAATCCAGCAGCAAGAGTTACATGTATAAAACCAGAAGGAACTTCGAGTATTGTTTTGGAAAGTGCTTCCGGTGCTCATCCACATCATGCCCACAGATATTTTCGACGAATACAATGTAATAAACTTGATAATGTTTATCAATATATGAAAAAATATAATCCACATTTATGTGAAGAAAGTGTTTGGAGTGCAAATAATAAAGATGATGTTATCACATTTCCAATTGAAGTGCCATCACAATCAATTATTAAAGATGATTTATCAGCTCTTAAACATCTGAGTTATATTAAACTTATACAAGAAAATTGGGTAAATGTTGGTTCTCATATTGATACGAACAAGAAAAAAATTACTCATAATGTATCATGTACCATTTTGGTAAAAGATGATGAATGGAAAGATGTTATAAAATATATTTATGATAACCGAACTCGTTTTTCTGCTGTTGCTTTATTACCGTATGTTGGAGATAAATTGTATAAACAATCTCCGATGGAGTCTATTACAACCAATGAAGATGAAATTAAATGGTTAGATATAGTTTCTAAATATAAACCGGTAGATTATAAAAAACTTGATGAATCCGGCGACAATACAGAATTGATACAAACATCTGCGTGTAGTGGTGGCTTGTGTGAGATAATTTAATTCTTAGTAGCTGAAGTGAATGTTCTTAATAATTCATTTTGTCTAAATAATTTTTATATTCACATAATTTACATTTTATACATCCTTATTGATTAAAAATAAATGAATATATAGAATAATTTTTATATTTATATAATATGAATAATGTATCAACATTACTTGGAAAATATGGTGAATGGACTTTTCGAATATTATTGATTACGGGTATCACCATTAATCTTTGGCTTACAAGTAAATTTATAACTCGTAATGAATATGAGATTAATAATACGCAAATTAAGTCGTCATTAGAAACAGGAACAAAGGATGTAAAATTGGATATTACTACTTTTGTAAGGGATAATATTGCGGCTCATTTGACGATTTCAACAGCAATTGCTGATATCAGTATAGCAGTTAAACTTTTAGCGGCCAATCAACTACGACTTGACGATCACGAAACCCGACTTAGAATCGTAGAACGGAATCAGATTAATGTAATGTCACGACTTGATGCGGTGGAACATAGTATAGACCGTGGTACCATTCCAAAAAATACTCCATGAAGTTTATATCTTGACGGTTTTCAAAAAATAAGTTATATTTGGTTATGTTTATAGAGGAGTATTTTGATAAATCTAAAGTTATAATTCGTAAAATAGACAAATCTACTGCAAAAGAAATGATAATAAAATATCATTATTCGCATACTTTCTCTCTTTGTACTGTAGCATATGGAGTTTTTTATATTACGGATAATATTGACTTATTTTTTGGAGGAAATGAAGAAAAATTGATCGGTGCCGTTATATATGGCGGCCCGGTAGGGCGAGGAACAGCATTATCAATATCACCATTGGTGAAAATAGATGAAGTTATAGAACTTGTTCGTTTATTTATTTTTGATGGTTTTGGTCGAAATATAGAAAGTTTTTGTATTTCAAAATCACTATACCTTCTTAGACGGGATTTTCCTAAAATAAAGGTGGTAATTAGTTACTCAGATACAGAACAAAATCATAATGGTGGTATTTATCAAGCATCAAATTTTTTATTTACAGGGTTGAATTCAGATATAAATCTTATGCCCAATTTTTCGATAAGTCTCATATGTTTTCCATATAAATGGATACATAGTAGAACTGTATTTTCTCGATATGGCTCCCATAATATCACCCATTTAAAGAAGAAAATTGGTCACACTTTTTGGAGGAAAAAAGAAGCTGGTAAATTAAGATATATTTATATTATTTCAGATAAAAAAACAAAAAAAGAAATAATGAAAACACTGAAAATGAAAATTTTACCATATCCAAAAAGTACTTTGTTTGTAGAAGATATCGAAGAAATCGAGGTCAATTCACCTATAGAAAATCGATTTTTTGGATAGATGATACATATTTATAAATGATACAGTATTTATAGAAATAAAGTGTTTAAATTAATTGATGCATCATATATGAAATATATTAAAGAGGCCGTTGGTGGACCGTGGGAAAAGTTTTATCATAATGATAGTGGTATTATCATAGATAGAGAAACTTTAAAAGGATTTAGAGTTGTATCGATATTATCAAGTGCTTTAACTTTTAGTGAAGCTATGAATATTTTAAAACAACAGCCTTGGTTCGATGTTGTAGTTCAAATAGTTGATCCAAAAACAGGAAAAACGGTAAAAGGTCCAAAATATGATACTACAGAACAAGAAGTTAAAGGTAATACAATAGAAAATGTTTTAAAAGGTATAAAACAACAGCCACCACATGAACCAATGCAGGTTGAACCCAGAGATAGATTTCAGGAGAATAAAAATATGAAAATTACAAGAGAAAAATTTCAATCACTTATAAAAGAATGTCTTTTAGAATTAAAAGAAAAAAGTCCAAGAGAACGGTTGAAAGAATCTCTTAGACCTATGGTAGATAAAATTTTAAAAGAAATTGCAAATGTTAAAACTCCTGAACCAGATAAAGAAGAAAAAGAAAAGGTTCGTAAAGGATATAATAAACAATTTATTCATCAAAAAGATGGAAGTAAAGAAAGATTAGACATTACTAATGATGAAAAGGCTGAAGAACTAGATAAAATTGTAAAAGATATTGATAAAAGTTGGAATGTATATTGGGATGATCGTGGAGATTTAGTTGTTGATGCTAAAAATCTTTTAAGAGTCAGAATCACTCCTAAATTTGAAAACAATTTTGATATTGATGCAATGGTTAAGTTGGTAGATAGAGTTCGTGCAATTGCTTTAACGTGGGAACAAGTAAAAGAGTTTGTAAAAGCAAACTTTAAGGATTTAAAAAATAAAACTAATACTGATCATTTAAAAGAAAAGTCTTTGGCAAATAAAGTTGATCAGGATAAAAATATTAAAGCAGCAGGTCCAAAAAATGATATTATAAAGAATCGTCTTGAAGATCCAGATAATACAAAATTGAAGACCACTCATAAAAAAGATATGGATTATAAGAAAGATGATGTGGAAAAAGAAGAAGATCAACCAGATCAACCAATGAAAGATGTTGGAGAGATTAAGAATAAAAATAAAAATATTGATAAAACGTCTAAGGTTAAGGCACCAAAACACGAAGATAATAAAACTCTTCGACTGTCTGATAAGAAAACCCCAAGATTAAGATCTAGAAAATAATATGGAAAAATCTGGATTGAAAAAAATTATTATTGAGGCAATTCTTGAAAAATTAAATGAAGATGATTCTCACGATTATAAATTGGGGGTAAATATGGCCGGTGTTCATAGAACAAAAGGAAGAAAATTTAGTAAAGAAGAGTTGAGTCAATTTTCTCCTGCTTTTATTAAGGGATATAAATATGTTATGGGAGATAGTTTATATAATAAAATAAATGATTTTGCCGCTGACTTTTTTTCAAAACTTGGTTCCAGTAGAGCGAAAGAACTTTGATTTATATTATTAACCAAAGTCACCCTTCGAAAAATATCGAGGGGTTTTTCATTTTTTGCTTGACTATTATAAAAGAAGATGTTATATTATCTCCATAATCAAAGTTGTGAACAAAGAAAGATTCGAGTAATATCAACTATGATTCTTCAAAAAAACAATTAGTTCTCAAAGGAGAGACATAAATTATGAATGACAAAAAAACTGAAAGAAAAAATAAAACCAATCAAGTAGTTTCGTGGCCTGCTCATGACGAGTATTTCACGATTGAAACTTTGAAACAGAAAAATGCACATATGTTGACTTCTTCTGGATCAGATATTACATTAAGAGTTCGTCTATCTGACGCTATTACCAATAAAAAGACTGTTGTTGCTATAGGTACTAAAAATCTTGGCAAAGGGCGTCCCAGATTGGTATTCGTTATGACTCCCGTAAATCAAATTGCTTTAAATAAAGCAAAGGCTGACGATATTATGTTAGTAGATGAAAGTAAAATTGTACAAATTGTGGAAGTTACTCCAATAGTTGAACCAGTTGGAGTTATTCCTATAAAAACTCATGATAATGTTAATAACGTTATGGTGTAAATAAGAAATTTGAGATTCCGTGTATATGGAAAATAAGTGAAATTCCATATATACGGATTCTTAAGTGGTTGTATTATTTACTCTTGTTTTCATAGGGTTTTTCTTAAATGATAATTTTGCTTTATCTGTGATATCTCTATCATAATAGAATATGAAAATTCCTGGTATATGTTTTTTTAATGATGTTATGGCGGCATCTATTTTATTTAAACTTCCATATTGTATAGGCATATCCATTTCATCGTCATATAATGCATATAAAACTGTTGATAGTTTAAATAAATGGTAATTTTTTTGATTTTTATCTATTGATTTTAGTGTCATATAACATAAATATGGATAACTTATCACAAACATTTTTTGATGTTTCTTCTGAATTTGATGAAGCCGCTGAAAAAAAGGTTTTAATTGAAAATATGAATTATTTAAAAAGTTTAGATGTACGTCTTTTAACTTTTAGAAAAAAATGGGATGAAATTCAAAGTTTGGAAGATGCTTTTATAAATAACTCTGGTACTATAAAGGCTAAAATTTGGTATCCGACTGACATAAATAATGAATTTTCTACAATAGAAGAAATACAAAATCTTAATCCCCATATAAAAATAGTATCTACTCCTCAAGATGAAGAGGATTGGTTACAACTTCGAACATTTTGTCATTCTGCTGAATACGAACAAACTCCTGGACGATATGTTAAAATTCTTGTTTTTCATGAAGATAGAATATTAGGATTTTGTGCTATTGCTAGTGATATTCCATCATTGAAGCGTCGGGATGAATGGATCGGTTGGAATAAAGATGTAAGAATGGCCAGAAATGGAGAAGGAACATTATTAAATTCTGCAGTAGGAACCACGATTGCTCCAACTCAACCACTAGGATATAATTTTATAGGTGGCAAATTAATTTCTGCAATGTTGACAACTAGTGTAGTCAGAGATTGTTGGTTTAATAGATACAATAATGTATTATCAGGCATAACCACAACTAGTCTTTATGAGAGCGAGAAGAAAAACCAAGGTTCTCAGTATGATGGTATGGAGTGGTGTTGGAAAAAATGTGGTGTATCGGCTGGAAAAGTTCCAATTAAACCAGATGAATATATTTATAAAAAGTGGCATGATTGGATTAAAGATAATAGATATGAAGAGTATATTAAAATGATGACTCAAAAAGAAGGAGTTTCGGGCCCTGTTACTAGTTCTAAAATGAGAGTTTTAAATATGATTTTTAATTCTGTAGGAATTAGAACTCAAGATTATAATCACGGATTTCAAAGAGGAATTTTTTATTCATCTTTCCATAAAAATACTAAAGAATTTTTATGTGGAAAAATAAAAGAATCAGATTTAATATTAAAAGATAGATTTAAAAAAGATATAGATGGAATATTAGAATGGTGGAAATCTCGTGCCATTAATAGATATAAAAAACTTAAATTGGAAGGAAGATTAAAACCTAATAAGTTATTCTATAATAAAATGTATGGTATGTCTTATGAAGATGCTAAAAAAGAGTATTTTCAGGATATAGGAAGATAAATATTTTATATATAAACGAAATAAACTAAAACATATAACACAATGGGTAAAACATATAAATATAATGAAAGATGGAAGAAAGATCAACGAGATAAAAATTTTCAAAAGAGTAAAAAATATAAAAACTCTCAATATGAAAAATATAAACCCACTGATGTCTCTCAAGTAGAACCTTTAATTGATGACGATGATGCTCATTGTTCATCTTTTGAAAAAAACGAAGATTATTGATAATGATTTTTATTATAAGTTTTAATATATTACTTTTTTCTATTTGGAATTGGTGGTTACATCTATCTCATAATATACTTAAAAAAGAGTGTGCAGATATAAGACAAAAAATAAATCTAAATAATCGTGATATAAATACTTTACATTTTAATCAAAAAGTATTACAATCTACTGTTAGAGAATTACATAAAGAATTAAAAATTTATGGCGAAATTAAAAGATCTAGAGTTAAAAGACTCGTCGGAGAAAAAGAAGAAGAGAAAAAAGAAATATAGTTCTCAAAATTTAGGTTTATTTGATCACGTAAATCAAATTACAAAATTTAGAGATCCAGATTATTTTGATAATTTAACTGATGGAGATAAAAAGTCATTTGATCATTTTATAATCCTAAAAGCATTAAGTATGAATCCAGCATTACTGGATCGAGTTAAAGTATTATATCAATATTTTGATATAATTTCTCCTAAAATCTTTTATAAATTATTGATTTCTTATATTCCCGCAGATTCAACATATTATCCGTGGATAAAATCTAAAAAACGATATAAAGAAGAGTTAATAAAAATGGTATCTAAAAGATTTGAAGTATCTAATAAAGATGCTAAAGAATATATTTTTCTTTTATCTTTAACAGAAGAAGGTATTAAATCTTTAGTTTATATTTGTCAAGAATTTGGCAAATCTGAAAAAGAAATAGAAGAATTACTATCTAATAACAATGATAACGAATAATAAAGGTTTGAAAAATATGAAAGAAAAACCAAAAAAGAAAAAAATTAAAGGATGGAAACAAGTTAAAGATTCCGGAGTAAGAGAAAATTTCGAGACAGGATCAAAACGTGATAGTAGAAATGGAAAGGGAAGATTTGATCTATTACCTTTTTATGCTATTCAACGATTGGCTAGAGTTTATGAAAATGGAGCAATAAAGTATGGTAATAATAATTGGAGATTGGGACAACCATGTAGTAGATATTTAGATTCAGCAATAAGACATTTATTTAAAGCTGGCGGCGGGTGGAAAGATGAAGATCATTTTGCTCAAGCAATATGGAACATAGCAGCAATCATTGAAACTCAAAAAATGATTGAATTAAATAAAGCACCAGAAAATTTGGATGATTTAACAGAATATACTCCTGTGTGGGAGGAAGGATAATATTATATATTTTAAATGTTAAACGATGGGGAACCAAAAAAATTCTTTGATTATTCTGGATCGATAGAAAATCGATATCCTGTATTTTTGGATTTGGTTAATTCTCCATCAAAAATGAAAATATTTGTAAAGAATATAAATGATTTTCATAGTTATAAAAAATTCGCGTCATCCCCGACTCGCAACCTGAGATTTAATATCTACGAAGAAAAAAGTGGTAATAATATAGGATCGATAGGATTGTCAAGTGCCACTATTGCTATTAAATGTAGAGATGATTATATTGGTTGGAATAAAGATCAAAGATTAAAAAATCTTGGTATGATAGCGAGCAATTCCAGATTTGTACTTGTTAAAGATAGAATTACTATTAAAAATGTTGGTAGTATGACATTGAAAAGATTAGAAATTGATGGTGGTAAATATTGGAAAGAAAGGTATGGCCAAATTCTGACGTTGATTGAAACTTTCATACAAATGGAAAGAGACAAAGAATATAATGGACAACAAAAAAGATCTGGTTCTGTTTACAGAGCAAGCAACTGGACCGAGGTTGGTATGACCAGTGGAGTATCTATAAAAAAGTCGCCTGATGCCCTCTGGCGCAAAGAAAAGGGTATAAGAGGTGAGTTGGCTAGGAAGGATCTAAAAGCAGCAAGAGAAAAATATGGTTATGCTGATGGACAAGAATATATTGTTTCTAAATCTTTACCTAAAATAATGTTTATTAAACCGTTGATAATTGATTGGAGAGAAAAATTAACGGTTTAAAGTAACGACGGATTGATTATCAACAGCAAGAATTAAGTAATTATCTGCTACTTTTGATAATAGAATATCTTTATATTTGCCTGATCCGTGTATGAAATTAACGTATATAGCCCTACATTGATTCATTTTTGTATTTCTTGCTGCCGGTGGATCACAATTACACATCCTACCAAATTCTTCTATACACCTTCCCAATGATCCAACTTCAGGACTAAGATTCATTAATCCGTGAGAACTCATGAAATGGTAAAATTCAATTTGGTTATTAATTTTCATCTAACAATTTGGATATAACACCAAACATAAATAATGAAATTATACATAAAATACATGTATAAGAAATAAAACTAAAAATTGAATATGAAATAAAGATAGAAAATATTCCTGATAACCAAATATTAAAACATAAACGACATCCAATTAATTTAAAAAAGAATTTATTATATTTCATTTTTAAAAAGAGAGGATAACTTATTAATGGATTAATAAGTCGTTCATCTTTAAATTCTTTTTCTTTTATAAATTTATTTAAACCAAATAAATTGGCATAATCTACAAAAGCATCTGATTTAAACCAGATTAACATTATAACTGATATAATAAATGGAAAAATGAATAACAACGGTGAAATCATTGGTTTTTAGATTTTATTTGTTCAAATACTCTAAATAATTCATCCGTGCAATAAGGATCTCCATCGATAACTTTCATTTGATTTTTATACCACTCAGAAGAAGAATTAATTAAATTGGAAGATAAATCTATTAATTTATTAATTTTGATATTAAAGATATCATATTCCATCTCTCCTTCTTCTCCACTATCTTCGATCATTGTGGGTAATAAAGTAAGAGTTTTAAGTCGTTCGTTATTTAATTGATTTCCATCTAATGTAATAATTATATCATTTATTGGAAAGTCAACGTTTATCTTTTTTATTCTTTGATGTATATTAAATGGTGTTCCCGGCTGAACCTGTTCAATATAATGTTCTGTAGGACAGTCTACATAAATTGTAGAGAACCACGGTTCAATGGTTGAAATTATTTGTTGAGGACAATTATTAATTACAACGCCTACATCAAATTTTTTGTGTATGATTGGATAACAGTTTTCATCATTTTGAATCCAATGTCCCCACTTACGAATAAAGTGGACCATATTTTTAGCACAACATAATTTATAAAATAAATCATTTTCTTTTTGTTTATTCCAATTCTCTCCTCTACATCCTCTGCATGTAAAATGATACACAAATGAATCTCTACTTTGTTTAATATTATAACCTGCTAATATAAATCTTTGAAATAAATCTGAATCTTCGTATTGCTGTGGTGACAGATATTTATCATGACCTCCTATAGATAAAAAATCGTCTTTATGAATTAACCAAGGAGCAAAAATTCCTTTTGTGATTTTATTAGTTTCTTCCTGTTGTTTTTTGTGACAAAAATCTAAAAATTCTTTTTCTTTAAATTCTGATATATCTTCTCCAAAATTTTGAATAATTTTTTCTTTTCCTATTGGATGTAAAGGAGGTTCAATTCTAGTTGCTGATATCACTGATTTTGGACTCCAGTATTTTAATAAATTTTCTACATAATTTGGACCGCACCTCATATCGGCATGAAATATTGAAACAATGCTGTTTTTTGACATTTTTATTCCTATATCATAAAGAACAACGTGTCCTACGTGGTTGTTATTTTTATGATAATATGTAGTTAAATTATTATCTTTTAATGTAGATAACCAAGTTTTTGTTCCATCTGTAGAATTATCATCTAATATAATTATTTCATGTTGAGAATAATATTTTCTAATACTATTATATGCAGATTTTATATATTTTTCGTTATTTCTGGTAGGTATAACAAATGTAATCATACAGATTTAGATTTTAATAAATAATAAAACAATATATTATCATAAAAATTATATTTTAATTTTATAGCGTAATTACTTTAGATTTTTTCCGAAGAATTGTCAAACCATTATTTACTGGAATGGTTGACCATTCCCATTTTTGAGGGTCAAGTTCATTGACAGCACGATATGGTCCACCGCCTTCCCAAACTTGATTATTGTAATGATTTGATATGGGTAGAAAATAATTAGGATGATTCCACTCTCCCATTAAATCATGAAGAAAAATAATACTATTAACGTTTGTTAGAGAATCAATCAATTCCAATTCTTTTTTAACATGTTCATATTTATGAAAATCATCAATAAAAATAACATCAAATTTTTTATTTTCTACAATACAATTATTTAAAAATTGTATAGCATCAATTTGAATAAATTGCCATGTTAGAGCAAAATCTTGTGGTGGTGTCCAATGGGTTGGTTCTATATCAATAGATGTAAGTTTTCCATTATTCATAAATGCACCTAAAAGTAATGGTTCAGTTGTATTACCATTACATACTCCTAATTCTAAAATATTTTTTGCTTTTATTTGCAAAACAATAGAAAAAAGTGTTAAAACATGTTGATCACTATCACATTGCCCAATCATTGTTTTTCTAATTAAATTATTTAAAGTTGTATCAATTATATTCATATTTTTAGAAGAAGGAAACCATCAATGACTTTAATTTAGATGTTGTTGACATATCATATTCCTCTTACGTTTGGATAGTGATTTAAGAACCATTCAACGGAATTTATTAAAGCAGTATTAAAAGGAGTAAATTTAAATTTTGGAAGAATCATTCTTAAAAGAGAATTATCAGTTGGTCGTCTGAGTTGTCCATTTGGTTTATCGGTCAACCATATTACATTATGATAATTGAATATTTCACATAGTTTTTCAACTACTATTTTGATGGGAATTTCCTCTTGACCCGAAGCAATCATTTTTTGAGGTATAGTATCTAAATTAAGTAAATCAAAGCAAATTTTTGATAAATCCTTAGAATAAATAAACTCTCTTTGGGCGGTTCCATTACCCCAAACTTCAAATGGTTTATTCAATTTCTTGGCTAGATAACATTTATGTATCAAACTAGGTAATACATGTCCACCTACTAAATCATAATTATCACATTCTCCAAAAATATTAACCGGAATAATAGAACAATAATTTACACCATATTGTTTTTTATATGCTTCAATTTGAACATCAATCATTCTTTTAGAATATGCATATGCACCATGTGCGAAGTATGCTTTTCCATCGTGAAGATATTCCTCCTTAACAATTTCTAAATCTTGAGGGAATGCACAAATGGAAGAAAATGCTATAAGCTTTTTAACACCGTGTTTGTATGATTCATCTATAACATTGGTATTCATCAACATATTATTGTAAAATAATTCTGCTGGATGAGCTAGATTTTTTCCAATTCCTCCAACCATAGCAGCTGTATGAATTACAAAATCAGGATGATATAATTCTATAATATCTTTTACATCTTGCTGCTTAGTTAAATCTCCATCTTTTCTATTTACACTAAAAACTTCAAATGAAGGATAATCTTTAGCAACTGATTTTATAGCATTACCAACCATTCCATCTCCTCCTGTAACTAATATTTTCATAAATTTTTAATAATCTCTTTCCATTCACGGAACGATTTAGAAGATTGTTCCGATAAATACTTATGTATGAATTCTGGATTAATCATTAAATCTTCCAATAATTTTTTATTATATTCCATTCCACAATATTCTTTTTTCATATCAGTGATTACTGAGTATCTTCCCATAGTTCCCAACGAGCGGTCGCTTAATACTCCTGGTTTTGTATAAATGATTTTATATCCTTTTGATTGAATATAAAAACTTGCCCATATATCTTGTTGTCTTTCAGTTTGAGGAAAAAGAAAATAATCAGAAATTATTTTTCGGGACAAAATAATATTTTGTCCATTACACGGACCAAATCTATCACTTGCTATTGGAAATTTAAGAGGGTCAAATATACATCGTGGTTTATAAATCATTCTACAAATAGCATCCACATCCGGATCACCATTCCATAAAATTGCCTGTAGATCAGGGACAATAATAACATCTTTAATGAATTTGTCGTATTTTCTATCAGGTAGAAGTTCTAGAGGAAATCCACGGTGCCACAAATGACTATATTCTTTAAATGATCCGATAGGATCAAAAGCTATATCATTTTCATTTTGTTTTAGATAAAGAGTAGTTTTAGTTTCTTTTCCCACACATAAATCCTCTCCCCAATTATCATATGGGATATTGTCGTCATCTATAAGTGCAATATAATCAGCTCCACGACTATAAGCTTCTAATATTGCCATATTTTTTCTTTCCATACAATTCCATCCAATTAAATCACTCAATTTTTTATATTTGGATTCTTGATAATTTGGATGAATATAAGTTACGTTTGGTATATTTTGAAATAAATTATGTTGAGTTTTTAAATCTCCAGCAACTATAACTTCCATACCAAAGGAAGCATATTTTAATAATGCTTCTGTTGGTGGATTAATTGTAGTAGTAGCTATTTTTAAATTCATAATCTTGGAGGAAGGAAACTCCTTCGGCTTTAGCCAAGGGGAGGAATTCCAACCACTACCAACATCTTATACTAATCATCATAATCTGTCAATGTGCCAATCGTATCTGACAACGTAAGTTTAATAACATTTGGTTTAATTTGTTCTATAATTGCATTAGAATATCCCCAAGTTGGTCGATTTATATATCCTCCACAATTTCTCTCCGATGCTGGTGTGTTTTTGTGATATGACTTATCGTGAGGATGTTGTAAATGTCTATAATATCCTTGTAAATAATAAACAGGCATTGAATTCAAATTGAATTGATATAATATTTCTACATCCATATGAATTTGATGTTCTTCGTGTTTGTGAACTAAACTAACCTCATTATAGGCTCCTATTTTTTGAAAATCATTCTTGGTAGCAATAATAAAATCTCCAGGAGTACAATCACCTAAATTATATTCATTTATTTTATCATAATGTGTATATTCATCACAATTAGGCCAACAAGCATTAATTCTAAGTGTTGGTCTTCCATATACTCCATTTATATTTTCTTTTACCATTTTAACTATAGAATCTGATAATTCTTCATCATTAAGAATATCTGAATTTTCTACTAATGTATATTTTCCTGTAGAATGACGAATACCTATATTTTTAGCAAAATATTCTAAAAAATAGTTCGGGTTGATACCATCTTTTTTTGGTATAGATTTATCTATAACCAAATGATTAACCAAAACATCTATTTTACAAATTTCATCATTTAGATAAAATGGATCATCTGAACACCAATCTACTAATAGAGTTTCTACATTTAATCCTCTATCAATCAATTGTTTAACATTTTCGTTAATAGTTAATGCTAATTTTTTTATGTTATCAGGATCATAATCATCATTCCTGCTTACTGTAATATATGATATATCACTCATAATTTCTTTTCTTGATGTGCTACACCATATTCCTTCAATGACATTTCATGTATCATATCCATTCTTTCTGCTAAACAAGTAGGACATACTTCTCGTTCCGGATCTTTGGGGTATCTTCCTCTTATTTTTATCAACTTTCCTCCACATATAGAACATCCA
>Ga0315284_10001862_pt1 | contig 30036 bp, 28 predicted proteins | sample YL17G09_16_MG_FD_203696 | JGI IMG/M metagenome (GOLD analysis project Ga0315284, IMG submission 203696) | Sediment microbial communities from Yellowstone Lake, YNP, Wyoming, USA - YL17G09_16 | ecosystem: Environmental > Aquatic > Freshwater > Lake > Sediment | place: USA: Wyoming | collected...
CGAAACCCTTGTAGCACCCTGTGGATAACTCTGATGATCAACCTCTTGCCCTTCTCCTTGGTCATCCATCGTGCCCCTGATTTCATATCTCATTCACTACTTTTTCATAAAACTTTTGACAATATCTTAAAATGGTTATGTTCTATTCGACTTTCTTACAGCCCCCTTCCCTATCAGCCTCTATGAGAACGAGAAATCTTTCCTGGAGGTCTGAGAAGCGAAGCTGAGATGATTGCAGCAATGCTTGCAATGAGGCACATGATCACCATATAGTTATAAGAACGGGTTGTATCGAAAATATATCCCCCTAGGTAAGGACCAATCGCTACACCCATTCCAGCGAAAATGACAGCAAATCCCAGGATTGAGCCTGTAGCTTTAAACCCAAAGTAGTCAGCAGGAAGAGCGGCGATTACACCTGTCCATCCTCCTGAACTGAGTCCAAATAAAATCGCAAAGAGGAAAAGCATCCAAACTTCCGTAGAAAAGAGAAGCCAGATGAAGGCGATTGATTGAAAGGTGAACTCAGTGATTAAGACCCTTTTTCTACCCACCTTATCCGAGAAAAAACCTGCGCTGATTCTTCCAATGATACTTGTCGCTCCGATGACACCACCCAGAATCCCAGCGGTCATCAGTGACATTCCTCGATCCGTAGCCAGTGGAACGATATGGATCATCACCGCCCACAGGGCAGTGGCAATGAAGAGCCAGGAAAAGCCTAGGGCCCAAAAAGCTATCGTCCGAAGGGCCTCGGAAGATGAAAGTCCCTCAAGTTTTCCCGATTCCGTGGATTCACGAGGAACCTGCTTCATAAACTTCACAATCGGTATAAAGATCACCCAGACAAGAATCCCTAAAACGGTGTAAGCTGTTCTCCATCCAAAGGATGAGATCAACCACGCGCACAAAGGAGAAAAAACCAACGATCCGGCGCCCAGCCCTGCAGCGGAGAGCCCGATGGCCAATCCTCTTTTAACCTTAAACCATCGTAAAACAGTGGACATGACTGGAATATATTCACCCGCAATCCCTATCGAAAAAAGGACTCCGAAAAAGAGGTAGAGTTCCCAGATGGTCGTGACATACCTCATCAGGATCATCGAGAGCCCAAGGCAAAAACCTCCTATGGCCAAGACTAGCTTCGGGCCAAACCGATCACAGAGCCTTCCGGCTAAAAGAGCCAAGAGATTATGGAAAATGGCATAAAATCCAAATGGGGCGGCTGTCACAGACCGGCTCCATCCAAATTCATTGCTCATCGGTTTAAAAAAAATACCATACGCATAGACCAGACCATAACCCGCGAAGTTAGCTAGGAAAGCCATTGCTACAACGATCCATCCATAGTAAGAAAGCTCTAATTCTGTAGAACGATATTGTGTCAAGAAGTCCCCTTCCCGTGCTTTGCCCTGTACAGGTCTTTCACCTGAGGGTTGACAAAATTTCGAGGCCACTCTCCATTAAAGACTCGGATGACTTCCTCAACGGGCCGTTTGCGCAATTCCAAATTCGCTTCTACTGAAGCGAAAGCCGAATGGCCGGTCAAAATTACATTGTTCAATTGGAGGATGGGATCATTGGGATCTGGCGGCTCCGGGTCTAAAACATCCAGAGCAGCTCCAGCTACTATCCCCTGCGATAGCGCTATATATAATGCATTTCGGTCAACCAGCGGCCCCCGTGATGTGTTGATCAGATAGGCTGTGGACTTCATCTTCTTGAATTGCGCCATCCCGATGAGACCTTTGCTCTCTAGTGTCAGATTCGCATGGACCGACACAAAATCAGATTGGGAGAGAAGGACATCCAGTTCAACAAGTTCCACATCCATCTGAGCAGGGATATCTGGAGAGACATAAGGGTCATAAGTCAAAATTCTGGATACAAGCCCCCTCACCTTTGGAACAATGGTTTGAGGAATTCGACCAAAACCGATCAGACCTAATGTTTGAGTATGTAACCTGTGAATCGTTGGGTATATCTGATATCGCATTTCTGGCCGTTCCACAGTCCATTTTCCTTCTCTGACTAACCGATCAAGAGGAAAGAGCTTTCTTGCACAGGCTAACATCAAAGCGATGGTATGTTCTGCAACCTCATCCAAGCAGTAATCAGTAACATTGGCCACACAAATACCTTGCTCCGTCGCTGCCTCCACATCGATGCCTTCGTAACCAATTCCTATGTTGGCGATGATCCTACAGCGATGGACCCTTTTGATGACTTGACGAGTTATCTTTTGGTAGAGGGAGATGGTAATGAGGGCATCTGCATCGCCGGCCAAAGCAATGATTTCTTCTTCGCTGTTGCATTGCCTTTTGATAAAATGGGCCTGGATATCCGCAAAGCTCTTCTCATTAATATCCGCATAGGCTGGAAGATCTAAGGTCATCACCACTTTCCAGGTCATGGCTTCTCTCTCTTCACTCACTCTTCAAATTTAATCTTGCTATGTCTACTCCCTTTTCTAAAGCCTGCTTATTGAAGGCCAGGGCTTTTGCCCTGCCCACAAACTTTTTTTCCAACTGGGCATGGATTTTTCCAATCGGCATTGCCTGGGTGATCTCGAGATAAGCCCCGAGGAGAATTAAATTGGCAGCCTGGATATTACCCATCCTATTTGCCGTCTCAATCGCAGGGACGGGGAATAATTGGATATCTGTTCGTTTTATCTCGTCCTGAAGTCCAGCTGTTTCAAAGATGAGAGAACCTCCGGGCTTGACTCGATCGAGGAAGGTTGGGAGTTGGGAAATGGCCATCACCACCACGACCTCTGCTTGAGAAAGAAGAAAGGAAGCAATTTCCTCTCTTGAGAAAATCACAGTACACTCAGAAGCTCCCCCTCTTACCGCTGCTCGATAGGAGGGCAACCAGGTGACATGACGATAATCAGCCATAGCCGCCTCTGCCAACAACTGACCAGCAGTGAGCACTCCTTGCCCTCCAATTCCTGCCATGATCACTTCAAACCGACTATCTGCCATCTCCATCGCTTTCCTGACTTAGATCGGATTCAGGTTTTGTCCACATCCTTGAATTCCCCAAGGGGAAACTCCTTAATTACTTCTTCCTGGATCCATTTCAGGGAATCAACCGGCTTTAATCTCCAATTAGCAGGGCACGCCACCAAAACTTCAACAAAGGTCATTCCAACATCATCCATCTGTTTCTTCAGAGCCTTTTTAGTAAATTTTCTGGTTTGCTGATACTGGGCAGCAGTCGTCAGGGCGCCTCGGGCAGCATAACAAACTCCTCGCATGGTGGCGACTAGTTCAGGAACATGAAGAGGATAGCCATGGCTTTCGGTTCGGCCCTCTGGAGTGGAAGTGGTCTTCTGTCCCATGAGGGTCGTGGGACCCATCTGCCCGCCTGTAGTTCCATAGTTTGTATTGTTAAGCATGAAGATAGAAATTCTTTCACAGCGGTGACAGGCACCTAAGAATCCTTCACTCCCGATGGAGGCGCAGTCTCCGTCTCCTTGGATTGTGAAAACAATCGGCTCCCCATTCAGAGCATGCTTAATGCCAGTGGCAGCGTCCGCAGCACGGCCGTGAATGACCTGAACGACATCGATATCGAGGGGCATGCACAATCGTGCGTGACAACCCACTCCAGTCACCCCAATGCCACGGTTCTCAATGCCTAACTCATCAATCACCTCGGCTAATAACCGCTCCATAAGAGGATGCTGGCATCCTGGACAGTAAGGGTACCTTCCCACGCTGCGATTCCATAATCTCGGATTTCCAGAAACCAATACCTTCTGCGTCATTCGTGTTCCCTCTACAGCAGTCGTTTGATTTCTTCAAAAACCCTGTGAGGCAGGATCATCCCTGCAGGAGTCGGTAGATGACGGGCAAACAATCCAAGATGATGAACTTCTGCCTTACCCTGAGAAGCATTCCTGACATCTTCTATCATTTGTCCCTCTATGTTATCTTCGACGATTAAGAACTTGTCAGCCCCTCTTGCAATGGCCTCAAAGATGGCTTTCTCCGGAAAAGGCCATAGAGTGATGGGGCAAATGAATCCTACTTTGGATCCCTGAGCGCGCGCCTCATTCACAGCCTCTTTGGATACCCTTGCCGTATATCCGTAAGCAACAACCCATAGCTTGCAGTCATCCATTCGAGTCATTTCAACCCTTACTTCAGATTTCATCTTTTCCACCTTATCATACCAATGTTTTGCAAAACTCATCATGGTGGGATAAGGTTCCCTCCCCTGGACAACAGCGGCAAAAGTGACATAACGACGTTTCTTGTCATTCTGTTGCCCCTTCCCTCGGACGGCCCATTCCTTCTCCGGCAGGGAATCGAACTTCAACTCTCTCAACTCCAAGGGTTCCATGAGATGACCAATGAGGGCATCGGAGAGGATGACGACTGGATTTCGGTATTTATCAGCCAAATAGAAGGCCAGTTGGACTAGATCATAGGTCTCCTGGACCGAGGCTGGAGCCAAGACGATATTTCGATAACCACTTCCACCCCCTCCTCTTGTCGCTGAAAGATAATCGGCCTGAGCGTGCTGTACACTCGGTGCACCTGGTGTCCCTCCCCTTTGTACCAAGACAATCACACAAGGCAGTTCCGCAGCACAGAGATTTGCAATGCCTTCCTGCATCAATCCCCAGCCAGGTCCTGAGGTAGAAGTAATAACCCTCTTCCCAGTGGCTGCAGCTCCGTAGACCATGTTGATCGCACCGACTTCAGATTGGGCCTGAACAAAAGCCCTTCCCATTTTTGGAAATTTTTGAGCAAACCATTCAAACGTCTCGTTCTGAGGAGTGATGGGATAACCGAAGAAGGCATGGCAGCCCGCAGTTAATGCTGCCTCTCCCACTGCCTCATTTCCTTGAATAAATACTCTCTCCATGGATGAGTTATCCTTGTTTGGACTTTCTGGTCTTCTTTTCTTTTTCCTTCTCTGCCTTTATTTGATAAACTTCAATTGCAAATTCTGGGCACATCTGACTGCAAATCCCACACCCTTTGCATTTCTCTCGATGGTTAAAGGTCGGTAGCAAAAATCCTTCTGGACTCACTTTCTCTCCGGTAATGACAATGCAACCTTGAGGACAAAAGACCTCACAGTAGCCACATCCCTTGCAATATTTCTCATGAATAACGATTTGACCCGTTGGCATGCCTCGTCACCTAAAATCCTTTAGATAACCCCCTCATCCCTCAGTTGAATGATCTCTTCCCAATCATAACCCTTCTCTAAGAGGATCTCCTCCGTGTGCTGGCCAAATTCAGGTGCTGGCAAACGGAGTCTTGCCGGACTCTTATGAAACTTGATGGGCATGCCCACCGCTTTGATCTTCCCCAAGGCCGGATGGTCAAACTCCGTAATATATTCATTCTCCAAGACCTGTGAATCCGTGATTAAATCCTCCAAGGTGTTCACCGGTGAACAAATGATATCCCCGGCATTCTTAAGAATTTTTAACCATTCTGAAGAACTCTTCGTAAGAAAAACGGAATCTATAATGGTGATGAGCTCTTCACAATTTTTTCTTCTCGTTTCCATGTCCCTGAAACGGGGATCTTCAACGAGATGGTTTAGATGGAGAGCCTGGCAAAATATGGACCAATACCGATCGGGTTGAAGCATCGCTAACGCGATCCATTTTTGATCGCCGCACTGATAGATATTCCATAAAGGGTTGTACGCTTTTTTACGACTCACCCTTGGCGGAGCATGACCAGAAACAATCGTTCCAAACACATCCAGACCTAAAAGATGGATGCCACTTCCCAAATGAGAAACTTCGATCTCCTGCCCAAACCCAACCCTCTCCCGAGTGACTAGGGCAGCGAGGATTCCAAAGGCCAACATGATCGCCCCAATTTGGTCAGCAATGCCAGCTCCATAGACCACAGGAGGGGAATCCGGCTCTCCAGCAATCATCATCATTCCGGATCTCGCCTGGCCTAAATAGTCGAAAGCTGGATCCTTGGCATCAGGGCCTTTTGAACCAAAGCCCGTCGCCGAGGCATAGATCAATTTCGGATTGTGCTTCGACAGGACGCTATAGTCTATTCCCAGTTCCGTAGCTACACCCAACCGAAAATTCTGTATAAAGACATCTGTCCCTTCGATTAACTTAAATAGGATCTCTTTCCCTTTCGGCTTTTTGAGATCAAGGGTCAGGCTTCTTTTATTACGATTATTGTATTCAAAGTACCAACTCTTTCCTTGTGGTAACTCGACAGGGATTCCACGGATCCACTTGATCCCTCTTCCGGGATCTCCCTGGGTCCGTTCCTCGACCTTGATCACCTCTGCGCCTAAATCTCCTAAAAAGGCCCCTGCTGAAGGTCCCATTTGCCAGATTCCACATTCAACAATCTTGATCCCCTCGAGCGGTCCGTCCATCTTAAATCTCCCTCATCTTCGGAAATGGGGTTCCCTTTTTTCAAAAAAGGCTTTTACTCCCTCTCGGTGGTCATCCGTCGTAAAACATATATTCTGCATCAGCCCTTCCAGTTCAGTTTGTTCCTGAAGGGATGAAATCAATTCCCTATAGACAGCTCTCTTGATCAGTCGAAGAGCGACTCTTGGACCTTTGGCGATCCGCGATGCCATAGCAAATGCTTCTTCCATAAGCTTTTCATGGGGAACGATCTTATTCACTAGCCCGATGCGATGAGCCTCCTGGACATCCACCCCCCCTGCTGTATAGAAAAGTTCAAGGGCTTTTCCCATTCCAATGGTTCTGGGTAAAAGATACGTTAACCCTACATCTGGAATGAGACCCATTCTGGCAAAAGCAAGAATGAACTTAGCCCGTTCTGAAGCAATCCTTAAATCACATAAAAGAGCTATGGAAATACCCGCTCCTGCAGCAACTCCATTGATCGCAGCAACAATGGGCTTGTCCACTTTTGCGATCTCAACTGCCCAAGCACCAAAGCGATCAATGGAAGTTCTCCTCTTTTTAGGCTGATCTTCTTCTTTGATTCGCTTTACAAATTTCTCGATATCACCCCCTGCACAAAAGGCTTTTCCTGCACCGGTCAAAATGATCACATCGATCTGTTCATCCCGCTCCGCCTCTTTGAGGGCTTCAATCAATTCCTCCCTCAACTTCGGAGTGAGAGGGTTGCGTTTTTCCGGCCGATTCAATGTGATGAGAACAATACGGTCATCTTTTTTCTCGTATAGAATGTAGCTATAGGCCATTTATTTCTTTTCTTCTCCTTCAAGGTATTTGCCCAGAAGGGTTCTGGCAATGATGATCTTTTCTATCTCTTTAGTCCCCTCGTAAATCTCTAGAATTTTTGAATCCCTGAAGATGCGCTGCACCTTATATTCATCGATATAACCATATCCCCCGTGCATTTGGAGCGCTTCATCGGCACATTTGACCGCCATCTGCCCAGAGAACCATTTGCTCATAGCAATGAGGCCGTGATCCACATGACCGTTATCAATGGACCAGGCTGCTTCATAGTAAAGATTTCTTGCCGCTCGAATCAGTGTCGCCATTTCAGCAATTTTGAATTGAGTTGCTTGAAAAGATGCGAGAGGTTGGCCGAAGACAACCCTCTTTTTGGCATAAGCAAGGCTCTCCTCTAAAGCCGCTCGGGCAATTCCAACACCCGCAGCAGAAACATTGACCCGAGACATATTGAATTGATACATGACTTGTTTAAACCCTTCTCCCTCATCTTCTCCAATTAAATTGGCAGCCGGAACTCTGACCTCATTGAGGCTTATTTCTGCTGTGTCACAGGCACGGACCCCAAGCTTTCCATACAACTTGTTTGCTTCAAATCCTGGCCGATCCGTTTCCACGATAAAAAGACTGAACTGATCCTGTTTTTTAGGACATTCAGGGTTTGTCTTGCACAGGACCATGAGATAATCGGCAATATCCCCATTCGTAATAAACATCTTAGAACCATTGATAATATATTCCTTCCCATCACGAACAGCTGTGGTCCTGACATTGGTGACATCTGAACCCGCATCGGGTTCCGTGATCGCAGACCCCATAATGGATTCACCTTTTGGAAGGGGAGGCAGATACTTCTTTTTCTGTTCCTCTGTCCCAAATTTCATGAGCAGGTCAGAACCAAAGGCTGTGGAGGTAATCGACAATCCAATGCCTGCATCCACCGCCCAAAACTCCTCGATGATCAAACAGGTTTCCAGTCTTCCCAACTCGGGCCCTCCGTAATTCTCACTTACGGTCACGGCAACGAAACCCAGCTTTGCCGCTTTCTTCCATATCTCCAGATCGAACGTTTCATTCCGATCAAATTCCTGGGCTCGATCAGGAAATTCCCCTAAAGCGAACTCCTTCGCCGCATTTTTGATATCGATCTGTTCTGCAGATAGTTTAAAATCCATATTTGAGATTCCTTTCCAATCTTCTAAAATCTCCCCTATTGAAGGCCTACAATGGTCACACTCGCGACCGCTCGGGATGGAAATCCCCCTACGTTGTGTGTCAGTCCTATCTTTGGATCCTTTATTTGACGGGCTTCTGCTTTCCCCTGCAGTTGTTTATACATCTCGTATAACATTCGAAGTCCGGTGGCGCCGATGGGGTGGCCGAAACATTTCAAACCCCCACTGGGTTGGCACGGAATCTTTCCACCCAGCTCAAAAAAACCGGATTCCACGTCCTCCCTCGCCTTTCCTCTTGATGAGATGAGCAGATCTTCATAAGTGATAAGCTCTGTAATGGAAAAACAGTCATGAACCTCCATCATGCTGATCTCTTCCCGAGGGTCCTTGATTCCCGCTTCTTCGTATGCTTTCATAGCAGCACGGGTTGTTGGTTCCACGTGCGTGTAATCATATTGGTTGTACATTAAGCTCTCTCCAGAATCGACAGCGATCTGGAGGGCTTTCACATAGATGGGATCAGGGCTGAAGTTTTTAGCCATATCGGCTCGAACGACGATGGCGGCAGCTGCTCCATCGCTCACACCACAGCTGTCCAAAAGGCCTAAGGGCCAGGCCACAATAGGAGCTTTGAGGACATCTTCAACCGTTATCTCACGTCGGAGGTGAGCTTTTGGGTTCAAGGCACCATTGTGGTGGCTCTTCACAGAGATCTGAGCCAAAATTCTTTTCCCCTCCTTCGAATCAAGCCGATACCGATCAAAATATCTTGTCGCCATCATGGCGAAAGCACCCGGACCTGTCTGATTGGGCCAGATGATTCGATAAAGAGTTCCTAAGGTCATAACGTGTCGAGCATCTGGAAGACCTGCATAACCGAGATCCTTGAGCTTCTCCACACCGATGGCCAGAGCAATATCGCAAGCCCCTGATGCCACGGCATAGCAAGCCCCTCTGAAGGCTTCAGAGCCACTCGCACAAAAATTTTCCACATGGGTGACAGGGATGAAGGGAAGTTTCAAGGTTGTGGAGGAAGGCAGGGCACTATGTCCTACATTGACCTCCGTATAGTGATTCCCCTGCCAAGCAGCCTGGATTTCCCTTGTTTCAATTCCAGCATCTTTAATGGCTTCCTTAAAGGCTTCGACCATTAAATCCTCTGCACTCTTATCCCAGAGTTCGCCAAATTTGGTGCACCCCATCCCAATGATGGCAACCTTATCTTTTATTCCAGACATCTCTTCCTCTATTTCATTCCTTTATAGGCATGGCTTTCCAAAAGTATCCATAGACTCCTCGTGCCTCATCCACATACTTTCTTCGGAAGGTCATCTTCATTGGCATCCCAACCTTTAAGGAACCTGGCTCGCAGTCTGTGATATCAAAATTGAATCTCCCGCCCTCTTCAAAATCAATCAAGCCATACATTTGGGGAGCGGAGAGGCTAAAGGCCAGGTGATCCTCTGTAAAGCTGAAGAGCTTCCCTTTTTTATCAGAGAAGCGGTAGGGATCCATCTCATCGATCGCTCCACAGTTCGGGTTGACACAAATCCTCTGGGGGGGATATTGAGGGGTGTCACATCGGTTACATTTCGAACCATACAGAGCTAAGATCGCCTTTCGTTCCCTCCAAGCCTGAACCAGTTGAGTCGGCCCCACTTCTCCGCGAAGTCCAGTTTCCACTGGAAGGATCCCGCGGAAGGCTAAGTATTTTTCGTAACTGGTGAGTTCCCTTCCTGAATTGAAATATTTTTTTATTCCGGTTTCAATTCCCTTAGTTTTGATCTCCTCGGTCATTTTAAACCACAGGGCCTCACTCCCATTCCCATAGCTGACGGCGAGAAGATGGTCTCCTGGTTTTGCCTCTTCAAGGGCTGCAACCAACATCATCAAAGATGTCGCTGTGCCACACTCACCAATTTTTGGATACAATGGTTCCTGAATTTGCTCAGGCTTGAATCCTAACCGTTTTCCCAATTGGGAATGTTCTTTGGGATGGATACAAGGATAAATTAATTTGCTAACGGCCTTACTTTCGAGCCCATATTTTTTGAATAATCCAAGGATGGCTTCTGGGATAAACTGATTATATCCTTCGTCTCGGATCCATCTCTCTTCCGAAGTTCGATCAAATTTATCAAACTCTGATCTCCAATGGTCCGGAAAGTCATAGGAAACAGAAAAAAAACCTTCCAGACTAGCGACCACTTCTTCACTCCCAATGAGGAAGGCTGCTGCCCCATCTCCGAAAGAGTACTCTTGAGCACTTCCTGGTTTTCCCAAGCGACAATCCGAAGCACAGATTAAGGTATTTCTTGCTCCTTTTGACTGAACCGACTCACAGGAAGAGAGAAGAGCTCCAGTTCCTGCTTTAAGAGAATTGGTAAAATCACTTGTCCTGATAGAAGACCGAAGATCAAGGGCTGCAGCAATGATTGATGCACTCTCCCTTTCTTTATAAGGCGCAGTGGTGGTGGCAAAGTAAAGACTATCAACCTTATTTTGATCGATTTGTCCAAGGCATTTCATCCCTGCTGCAACGGCCATGGTGAGGCTATCCTCATCATAATTGGCGACGGCTTTCTCACCTGGGATTCCAACTGGATTCAGCCAACCCATCGCTGTGAAAATAGTCTTCCGATTCATCCGATATCGAGGGACATAGATGCCAAAAGAAATAATTCCAACCACTTCTCTTTCTCCTTACCTCTCTATCGAGTCATCATCGTCCTAGGAAGCCAAAGGGCAAGCTCCGGAAAAACCATGACCAAAGCAAGACAGAGAGCTTGGCAAAAAACATAGGGAACGATCGAACGGTAAATATCTCCCATAGATATCTCCGGAGGAACCACTCCTTTCATATAGAAAAGGTTAAATCCGAAAGGAGGTGTGATGTAGGCCATCTCCATATTGATGGTAAACAGAACCCCAAACCAGAGTTTGTCAAAACCGAGTGATAGAATGATCGGTACAAATACAGGGGCACAGATTAAAAGGATGCCCATGGGATCAAGAAAACAACCCATGATAAACCATATCAATTGCATGATGATTATGATGATCCAGCGATTTAAACCAATTGATACAATGATGTCAGTCAGCCATTTTGTGACCCCTGTGATGCCATAAATATGAGAAAACGAAACAGCACCAATGATAATCCAGAAGATCATCCCGGAAATTTTGAGGGTGTCGAGGAGAGCTTTGTTGATAGTTCTCCAGCTTAATCTTCTCTGTATCAGACCGCATAGGATCGCTCCGAAAGCGCCTACCCCTGCTGCTTCGGTGGGAGTACAGACACCCATATAAATCACTCCCAAAACCAAAAGAATTAAGAGAAGCGGCATTGTTACAGCCTTCAGGCTACGGAGACCTTCTTTAAAAGAGAAGGTCCTCTTATCGGGAGGGCCAAGTTGAGGATTGATGAGACACCTGATAGCGATATATCCGATAAATATAAGCGCCAGGATAATACCTGGAATCATCCCTCCCATAAACAGCTGTCCTACTGACTCATCGCAGAGAGAGCCATAAATGATCATGATTACGCTAGGGGGAATAAGAATACCTAATGCCCCTCCAGCAGCAATACACCCTACAGCCATGTTTTTGTTGTATCCACGCTTTAGCATGGAAGGTAAAGCGATCAGGCCCATACTCACCGTTGCCACCCCGCTCAATCCGGTCATGGCTGCAAAGATGGCACAGATGGCAACCGTTCCGATAGCAAGACCACCGGGCAACCGTCCCAGCCATTTATAGGCAACGTCATACAGATCATCGGCAATACGGGTGAGGAAGAGCAGGTTTCCCATAAAGACAAAAAGAGGGACAGCAAGGAGAATGAAACTGGAAGTTTCAGAAATGGCTGTATTCACAATCATATTCAGTGCTTGAGGGCCCATTAATAATAATGTCAAGAAAACTGCGATCCCCCCTAAGGTAAAACCAATGGGCTGGCCCAAGGCTAAAAACACCAAAAGAGGAATAAACAGGAGAAGCAGTAACTGCCATATTTCAAGATTGACCATGAAACCTCCGGAACTAATGAATATTCTTTCCTATCACTTGGGGACCCAGAATTGCCATTCTTAAATTATTAAAAAACTTGATTAACCCCTGAAGGCAAAGAAGACCAGCCCCTATTGGAATAGCAAAACGGATGGGGAAGATAGGCCAGTAGGGCTCGATGACCATACGATCTCCGTAAATCAAATCTCTCCAAGCAATTTTCCACCCATATTTAATCAGAACAAAACAGAGGGAGAAAAACAAGAAGGAGGTGAGCACATCCACCCATGCTCTTGCCCGGGGTCGAAAGCGGTTATATAGAATATCCACAGTGACATGACCTCCTCCTTTTAAAACATAACCCCCGCTTAAAAGGGCCATGATTGGGAGAAGGTAGATTTGGTTTACCTCCAGAGCCCAAGCGGCAGAAGCTTTAAAAAAATATCGGACAATCACATCGTAGAGAACCAGACACATCATCAAAAATATAGTCCAGGATACAATCCTTCCCAGCCATTCATTGCAAAAAGAGATCGTTTCTCCAATCTTTTTAAACACGAATGCAATATTCGACATGTCTCTCTCCCGTAGCAACTTTTGTTCCAAGCAGACGACCTCTTGGTATAGCTTCCTCAGCTACTTTTTCTCCCCTTTTACCTTTAAAATAACGTCCATCAACTTTCGACAGTTTGGACTCTTTGAAGCTGCCTGTTCCCAGAATCGTTTGGCACCATCAGTAAATATTCTCTCCATTCCCTTGGTAGGATAAATAATATTTACTCCTTTCGGCTTAGCTTCTTCGACGATCCCATTATTCATCTCCTCTGCAATTTTGGCTGCTCTTCCGACAAGTTCTTTGCCCACCTCCCTCATGATCTTCTGGACATCCTTGGGCAAGCTATTAAAGGATCCCAGATTGAAGTATAAATCGACCTCCACATTATCATGGATATTCACCATCGCGACATATTTGCAAACTTCCCAGAACTTATAATCCTTCAAAGTATAGACTGGCCAAAAAATTCCATCCATGGTGCCTCTTTGTAGAGCTGTATAGATTTCTGCTGGGATGATATTCACAGGCGCCGCTCCAAAAGTTTTGATAAAATCGGCCTCTACGCCGAGGGCCCGGATCCGCTTCCCCTTGAAATCATCCAGTTTGTTTAAAGGGAAGTTTGAAATGAGAGGAAATGCCCCCGAACCGATGACCGAGATTTGATGGAGATTGAACTTTGCCATGGCTTCATTCAAAATATTTAGATATTCCGTCTCCGTCCAAATCTTTATATATTCCTTGGCTGTCCAAATGCATGGAGCCCATCCCACATCGCCTTCAGGGAGTTTTCCTGCGTCGTAATGTAAAGAACACAGAGTTCCTTCAGCCACTCCGTCAGCTACGGACTCAAAGGCTTCAGCTGATTTAAACAGCATGTTCATAGGGAGAATTTCGAAAGTGATTTTCCCTCCCGTTCGTTTATTTACCTCATCGACCCACCATGTCAGCTGTCGTGTCACATGGCTGGTCGGACTATAAGTGGATTGGATACGCCATTTGATCGCCTTGGCGGTCTGAGAGAGTGCCTCATTCGGTGTATAGATGACTAAGATGGTTGCCAATAAAAATAAGATTGCTAAATAGATTGCTGTCTTTTTCATATTCAATCCTCCTCCTCTAATTGATTTATTTTCTTAAAGCATAAACTCTTGTAGACTCTTGCTGACAATGAGCTTAGGTTCTGTGACAGCCTGAACTTCTTCCAGGCGCAGACCAGGTGCAATTTCTTTTAGAAGTAGACCTTCTTGAGTAACATCGATATAAGCCAAATCCGTAATGATGGTGTTTACCACTCTCTTTGCAGTGATCGGGAGGCTACATTGATTGACAATCTTGATCTTACCTTCACGGGTTACATGTTCCATCAAGACAATGACCCGCTTCACGCCACTACAAATATCCATAATTCCACCCGGAGTGCTCAAGACGTCTTCCCTTTCTTTATAATTGGCTAAGTCTCCCCTCTCTGAGACCTGAAAGGCACCCACAATAGCCACATCCATATGGCCTCCTCTGAGCATGACAAAGGAAGTGGAAACATCGAAAAAGGAAACCCCTGGTTTCATCCCCACAGGAACAGCAGAGGCATCGATCAACTCATAATCCATGAGTTCCTCATCCCAAATCGTTGGGGCATATCCCAAAACTCCGTTCTCCGATTGGAATATGACCTCTTCTCCTACAAAATCTTTCACCTGACTTGGCAAGCCGGTACCTAAATTAACATACATCCCCTCTTTCAATTCATTCGCTGCCCTTAGACACATTAGTTCTCTAGTCAGCCCCTTCATCCACTCTTCTCCCTTTCGTCTTCACCACCTGCTTCAACCACCATTCGACTTTTGGCTTTTCCAAGGTTAACACCACACGGTTGACAAAAATACCGGGAATGTGAACCGCCTCGGGGTCAATATCTCCAGGCTCTACGAGCTCGTCCACTTCAACGATGGTGATTTTAGCTGCCATGGCCATCACAGGATTATAATTTTTTGTCGTAAGGCGACAACAAACATTACCAAACCGATCTCCTTTATGTCCTTTCACAAAGGCATAGTCGAGAGGCATTGGAAATTCTAAGAGGTATTCTATATTATTGAAAACCCTTTTCTCCTTCCCTCTTTCCATTTCAGTCCCTATGCCCACTGGGCAATAAAAAGGTCCTAAACCAGCTCCTGCAGCCCTCAATCTCTCAGCCAGAGTTCCCATTGGAATGATTTCTACTTCAATGTCTCCACGCCTCCATAACTCCTCAAGGGGATTCAAATGTCGTGCCTTAAGTCCCCAAGAGGGATAAGGACTGATCAACTTTCGGATAGAGCCGCTTTCGATGAGGGCTCCATAGGAAGTTGGCGTCATACCCACGATGGTAAGATTTTTTACTTTTCTCAATGCCAAAGCTTTGACCAAGGTAAGTGGTGACCCCGCATAAGAAAAACCACCCACCCCAATAATCGAACCATCGGAGATGTCTGCTACCGCTTCTTCGGGCAAATTTTTAAATTTATTAATCACCGCAACAACTCACCCATATTCTATTTTCCCTTATAATTAGGCTTTCGCTTTTCAGCAAAAGCCTTGGGTCCTTCCCAGGCATCTTCAGATTCTCTCACTTTGCTCAACAGAAGGGTTTCAAAACGTAGGGCTTCGTTTAAGGGCATTTGAATTCCTTTATAAGCTGCTTCTTTCGCCGCCCTGACCGCAAGAGGACCGTTTTCGTTGATTCGATTGGCAAAGGCAAGGGCGGTGGGCATCAATTCAGCTAAGGGGACTACTCGGTTAACCAAACCAACCCGAAAGGCTTCTTGCGCACTGATGAGATCACCAGTCATGAGGATCTCCAATGCGATGCCAATAGGAATAAAGCGTGGGAGCCTCTGTGTTCCACCCGCACCAGGAATAATTGCTTGGGTAACCTCTCGAAGACCTAAACGAGCATGCTCTGCAGCAATCCGGATATCGCAGGCTAAGGCCAATTCCAGCCCTGCACCGATGGCAAAGCCATTGATTGCTGCAATCACAGGCTTGGGCATCTCCAGATACTTTGTGGGTGTCGCCTCCGGCAAAGATGAGGTGAAAGGACGTCCTTCTTTCTCTGCCTCTGCTTTGAGGCGGGCCATCTCTTTAAGGTCCTGTCCCGCACAAAAGGCCTTGTCCCCTGAGGCCGTCAAGATGATCGTCCATATCTCTGGATCATTCTTGAGATCGATCCATGCATTCGTTATTTCTCTCCAGGCTTGGTAATTCATGGCATTAAAAGATTCAGGCCGATTTAATGTTACTATCGCATTTTTTTCTCTCTTCTCAACAAGTACAACGGCCATCCCTCTTTCCTCCTCTCCTGTTAAATAATCTTCAGAGAATGCTGAGTCTTGGATTTCTTTATATATTTTACAAGATAGACCAAACCCACTAAAGCAGCACCGAAGATACTGATGAGATAGTTCGGATGCAATAGCCCAAGTCCTCCAATGCCGATCGGGATTCTTTCCGGAATTCCTATCTTTCCAAAACCATAAAGGTACCCCTCAACCATCATGCCGAAGCATGCAACGCCCAGTGCTGCAGTGAAAGCAACAATGACAATATCTGTTGGAGAGCCAATCATGAGAAGAGCTGGATGGTAGACAAAAAAGTAGGGCACGATGTAGGAGAGCAATGTAATCCGCATGGCTGTGAAGCCTGTTTTTATTGGATCTGTCCCTGCAATCCCTGCAGCGGCAAAGACACCTACCCCTACAAAAGGGGTGATCAATGAGAGGCAGGCGTAGTAAAAAATGAAAAGGTGGGCCCCAATAGGCGACAAACCTAACTTGACCATCACAGGAGCAACGAGCAAGGCCAAAACGAGATAGGCGGCAAGGGTGGTCATGCCCATGGCCAAGATCGTGCAGATGATCATGCAAGAGATTAATAAAAGAATGAGATGTTCTCCAGCTAACGTTTCAAGTACAGTTGCTATGCCGACACCTAAGCTTGTTAGCCCCACCATTCCAATAATAATCCCGGCCGTGGCACAGGCGATCGTCACCAAAACCATCTCTTGCGAAATTTTTACTAATGCTTCAAATATTTTTCGAGGCCCCATCCGATAATTTTTTTTGAAAAGGGTGATGATGAAGAGGAGGCCGATGGCATAAAGACAGGCCTTCATCGGTGACCACTTCTCTGCCAACAAATAGATTAAAAGGACGAGAGAGGCCACCAAGTACCATCCAGATTTAAGAGTTTCTTTGATGCTAGGAAGCTGAGCTCTTGGAAGCCCCACGATGCCTGTTTTAGCTGCGGTCAAATCAACCGCGACAAACAGGCTGACATAGTAGAGGAAGGCCGGTATAAATGCTGCCAGACATACATCCCAATACCGAATATCGAGGATTTCTGCCATGACAAAAGCTGCCGTGCCCATGACCGGAGGCATGATTTGACCTCCACAAGACGATACGGCCTCAATGGCTGCAGCCATCTGGGCCTTGTAACCAGCTCTTCGCATCAAAGGTATGGTAAAAGGACCATCCACGGTGACATTCGCCACTACGCTTCCGCTTATCATTCCGAAAAGACCGCTGCTCACCACTGCTATCTTAGCAGGACCCCCTCTTACTGTTCCGAAAAGGGCAAAGGGGAAATCAGAGAAGAATTGGACTGCTCCGGAAACGCTTAGAAAACCTGCAAAGGCTATAAATAAGACGATCGTAGTGGAACAAACGTACAATGCTGTCCCGAAAATGCCTCGTGGGGTTAAGGTGACCCAGGTGAGGATATAATCCAATTTGAAGCCCCCATGACGAATTACTTCTGGCAGATGGGGCCCGAGAACTCCATAGGATAAAAAGAGAACGGCTAATATGACAAGAGGCCAACCAAGAGTTCGGCGAGTGGCTTCAAGGACAAGGATGAGAACAATTGTCCCCACCACAAGATCGAAAGGAGTGCCCACAACGGTGCTAAGCAATGCTATCTCTCTCCACATCAGACAGAATATGGTAATTGCTGAAAGCAGAGCGAGAACAATATCGATGAAAAACGTCCATCCCCTCGGCCGTTTCTTAAACATCGGTGTGTTAATATAGCAAAATACGAGGCAGGTCATGAGAATGACCCCCCGCTGCACCATTGGAGTGAATTGGCCAAAATAGGCAGTGAAGAGGTAAAAAGCCGTTGTCCCAGCACATAGTGCTGACAAAACAGCACTTAGAAATGGACCCTTATTTCTCCTTTTATCTTCCTCCATCCTCTCTCTCCGAATTTCGATCAGGGGGTTTGTGGAACCTATGTTCCAGTCCGATTAAATCCAATCCTCTTTTATATCTGGACATTCGCTCTATGGAGAGTGGAGGCGAACTGTTGCCTCCACTTCCATTTAAATAAGTGCCCCTTTTCTACTTAAGCATTCCTGTTTCTTTAAAGTATTTTAAGGCTCCAGGATGCCGAGGAACAGGTCCGGTCAAAGGAACAAATGCCTTGTTGGAGGCGTCTCCACGGGCTCGTTTATGGATAGCAATAGCCTCATCCGTATGCTCCCACCATATCTTACATAGTTCATAGACTGCATAATCAGGAACGCTTTTATCTGCTAAGAAGAAGCCTGCTACAGCAAAAGTGGGTACTTCCCTGTCCACTCCAGGATAAACACCTGGAGTGAAGGTGCTGCGAACAAAATAACCCGGGTAATTCTTTTCAAACTTCTGCATGATATTTTCCGGGACAGGAATGATTCGGCATTTCTCACTTGTTAAGAGATCAACAAACGAGGGGTTTCCAAAACCTATTCCAACCGTAATGGCATCATAGGTGCCATCTTTAAGGCCGGTACACATATCCCCTGTACTTGCTGAATAACGATATTTCCGTTTTATTCCGGTTACCTCATCTAAGATTTGGCTCATGTTATGGGCTAAAGAACCCGGGGAATACATAACCGTTGTTTTACCCTCCAAATCCTCCATCTTTTTAATCGGAGATTTGTCAAGAACGACAATATGATAAGGAACCATAATGGTCGCCCATAAGAGTCTTAAATCTTTATAGGGTTTCCCTTCAAACTCTTTTACACCCTCTACCTGCCAGGCCATCTGGAATCCCGAAGCCCACCCTATTTGGCATACATGGTCTGCCATGAGTTTCTGGTTATCTAGCCAGCTTTTTGTGATCATCAGGTCGAATTTTAGAAAATCACTATACTTCTCAAACTTTTTTAATGCCAGAGAGATCATGTGCCCAGCAATCTGTTCTGGACCCACTGCAATTCTCAGGGTCACAGGGGCTCGCTTTTGTGTCTGAGCTGAGGCTTGTTCAGGAATACTTAGAAGAAAGGGCACTGCGATTAATCCTAAAATGAGGCCAATACTTCCCACCAACACTAAAATATTTTTCTTTTTCATTTTATCCCTCCCACCTCTAATGAATTAGACTTTAACTTACTTTCTCTCTACCTTATTCCAATACTATTTTGTTGTCTTCTCACCTCCTTTCTGAGACGGTATAGACATAAATTTATCTCGCTCTTTACCGGCTCTTCCTCGCATTTTATAGCGCAATTTTTTCCCTGTGGGCGTGTATGGAAGTTCATCCACAAATCGATAGTACCGGGGTCTTTTGTAATTGGCTAAACCAGGGTCTGCTAAGCAATGTTTATCCAGTTCTTCAACAGTTGGGATGTCATCATTTGGAATTATGCAAGCTGCAGTAACCTGGCCCCATTTCTCATCGGGCATTCCAATCACCATGCTTTCTCTCACTTTGGGATGTCTTTCTAAAACCTCTTCAATCGGTTGGGGAAAGACATTCTCCCCACCAGAGACAAACATATCGTCCGTTCTCCCCCGAACGGTAATAAAACCATCCTTATCCCAAGTGGCGGTATCTCCCGTATAAAACCAACCTTTATGGAGTTTTTTTGCTTCCTCCTCAGGACGATTATGATATCCATCAAACATACCTGGTGTCTTCGTGATGATCTGCCCGATTTCCATCCCATCTCTTTCCACGAATTCTGTGGGTTCGGCCTTCCTATTCTTCTCATCCAATTTGATCACTCTCACCTGAACGAAAATAAAAGGTCTTCCAGCAGAACCTGCCTTTTCTTCGATTGGATGAATATCACTCCTCAAGCAGAGCGTGCTTGCTGTCTCTGTGGTGCCGTAACTGTTGACAACATGCTTGGTAAAAATCTCTTGCCATAACAAAAATTCACGACTGCTTGCAGGTGACCCCATTGAATGAATCAACCGAAGAGAACTCAGGTCACGTTTTCTCTCCTTTTGGGCAATGACCATGGCATTAAACGTTGCAGGCGCACCCGCCAAGAAGGTAATTCGATGTCTCTCAACATGGTTCAATGCTTCCCCTGCATCAAATTTTTTTAAACCGAAGATATGGGACCCTACTAAAAGGCCCGGTTGTACTACTGTGCAGACTCCTCCCTGGTGAAACCAAGGTGTTAGGTTCATCAGTTTATCTTGACTCGAGTAGTGGTTATTGTGCGCGGTTTTAAAGGCAATGTTTAGTAAAGCGTGGCTGGAAAACTTCACTCCCTTGGGTAGCCCTGTCGTCCCTGAGGTATAAAGCCTTTCGATTTCGTCATGAAAAGGGTGGATCTTTTTGATGCGGTCCATGACATCCGGGTCTTCGGTCAATCCATTCTTGACATACTCATCAAATTCAATGGCGTCCCTGATGGATGATCTTTGTGTCGAGAGAATGACCTTCGGTCTATGCTTGGAAAGTTGAAGGGCCTTCTCAATGGTCTCATCCAAGTCAGAATCGTAAATAAAGATTTTGGGTGCACTGTCTTCGAGGTGAATCCTGATCTCGCCCGGTGAAAGTCTGAAGTTGATCGGAGAAAAAATCTGTAAATTTTTCCAGGCCCCAAGCATGGCAACAGGTAAGTGGAAAGTATTGTAAAGGCATACCATCACCACATCACCCTTTTTAAACCCATCTTTTCTAAATTGATGGCTCAACTGGTTCGTGATGCAGTCCAACTCTCCATAGGTGAAGGTTTTACCTGTTGCCAGACAGGTTAGGGCATTCTTCTCAGCAAAATTTTCGAAAGCACCAAGGTATTGATCAAGATACATATGTTTAGTTTTCTTTGAATCCCCGATAGGAAACTTATTTACCCGTGCCTCTCAATTCAGGAGCAGGGAGCCTCCTCCGCACTGGCCAGTTCCCTTTTTCTCTACTTGGTAAAATAACCGTGGAAAAACCGGGGATGACATCCTCTCCTCTCTGGTTAATTCCATGAGAAAGAACATCGACACAACACTCTTCTTTTTCATCTACATATTTCTTAATTACCTTTCCTGTAAACCGGACGACATCCGAAAAATAGACAAATTTCCGATATTCTGCATAATTCCGCTTCAACCAACCTTCATCCCCCATCCAGTTCGTAATGAGGTTGATCAGCCAGGATTGATTTTGAACTCCTGCAGAATAGGGAAAAGGAAGCCCTGCCCCTTGAGCTGCATGCTTATTATAGTGGACGGCATAGATCGGTTCTAAAGCAAAAGTTTCAGGATCACGGAAAGCCCAAGCAGGATGGAGGCGATAGTTGCGGAGTTGAGCGCCATGCGCGGCCAATTGCACAGGAGTTGCTCCGACGCAGTAGGCAATCATATCCGTTAAACCAAAAGGCCCTTTAATCACAGGAGTTAATTCCTCCCCCACGTTGGTATCTTCCCAGTATCGGACTTCACTACCTCTTACCTTTTCTGCTAAGGTCTCATCCTCAATCTTTCTTAACTCTTCCTCCGTCCAAGGATGAGGAAGTTTAAGTTGGGAATATTTGCCAGTCTTCCGGGTTGTTTTTCTTTCCCCTCGCAGAGACCAACTATAAGACCGAGCCACGAGTTCACCTCGTTGGTTATAGAACTCTCCTCTCTGGTATCTCCAGAGGGACTTTCCCGCAAACTTAGTTCGAACCACGTCGAAACCGGCAAGGGTGCTTTTAGGCTTTATATAATCATTCACATAGGCGGGCTTAAAAAATTCCCATTCATTCCCTGAATGCCAGCCGTGGAGACCAGGTAATCCTTCAACTACGTAAGTGGGGTAAACGCTATAAAACCAGTTTGGAGGCGCCACCAACTCCCCATAACAAGTCTTCTGGGCATATTCCCTGTCCCGGTTAAGTGGGTTAGAATCTCCTATTCCGTTTACATAATTTCTGATCGCTTCATAGCTCACTGTCTGATTAAAGACATTGCTGACTCTCAACTCTAACCCGACCCGATCTTTGTATTCCTCCAACAACTCATTCGTTAACTCAGCTTCTGGCAGGACACTTTTCTCACCGCTCACAGTGAACCTCCTTCTATCAACTCTTTTTTGATAATCCTGTCAGGTTCCCCTTCCAGTCTTGCTGAAATGAGTTTGTGGCATTTCCCACATCTTATTATCTTCATTTTGCCTTGGGGGCCTTGGTAATAACTTTCTTCTAAAATCAATAATTCCTGGCACCAAGGACATTCCTTTTCCTCTTCCATCTTCTTTCTCCCTTAAATGATCCCATTTTGCTTAAATTGGGCAAGTTCTAACTCCGTGTAGCCAAGCTCTCTGTATATCTGCTCATCGTCTTGTCCGACAAGAGGTGCACCTTTTCTGACATGGCCTGGCGTTTCGGAAAGTTTTAATATGACTCCAAGGGTAGACAGAGACCCGATCACAGGATGTTCCACATCGATGAGGATCTCCCTTTCTCGATATTGAGGCTCGGAGAAAGCTTCGGGAATCGTATTAATTCGAGCGCAGGGTACCCCTGCCTTTTGCAAAAGCGAGATGATCTCTTGAACGGTTTTTGACCTGACCCATGGAGTGATGATTCCGTCGAGAGCTTCTCGGTTTTTTGATCTTTCCCAGTCAGAAGTGAATCTGGGATCTTGAGCGATATCTTCCATCCCCGCCGCCTTCAAAAATCTTCTCCACACTCCGTCACGAGTCAAAGAAATAAAAATCCAGCCGTCCTTTGCCTGAAAAGAATTTGCATAGGCGTAGGGGCTCACGTTACCCATTTGGGGACGTTCCACCCCCAATTTCTCATATTCCGTATAGATACCATGTAAAGCGACAAGCCCAGCAGCAACATCAGCTAAAGCGACTTCAACAGCTTGTCCTTTTCCTGTATTGTCCCGGTGCTTCAGGGCCAAAAGGATCCCAAAGGCGGTATGAATGGCGGCAGCATAGTCTACCCATGCCGCCGCTGTCCTTGTGGGCGGGTTCCCAGGGAAACCATTAAAGCTCATTGCCCCTGAGATGGCTTGGGCAATAGGGTCAAAGCCAATCCTCTGAGTGTTAGGACCACTGGATCCGAATGCCGAGATGGAGGCCAATATAATGGAAAGTTTGATTTTCCTTAGAGACTCAAAATTCAGCCCTAATTTTTCTTTATCCCTCATGGCAAAGTTTTCGAGGATGATGTCAGAGCTTTTCACCAATTTTTCAAAAATCTCTTTTCCTTCAAGGTGATCCAAGTTGAGTGTAATCGCTTTCTTATTTCGCATTCGGTTCACGAAGGCATAACTATCCCCCGTAGGAGATAAATAACCAAAACGTCGATCCTCATCTCCTCCAGGTCTTTCGACCCGGATGACTTCGGCACCCATATCTGCCAAGAGGGAGCTGCAATAGGGGCCGGAGATATGGCGACTCAAATCGATAACTCGAATGCCTTTTAAAACTCCACTCATCTATAACCCACCAATGACCTTTATGGATGAGCTGATTTCGTCCATCAGTTTCTCCATCGTTATTTGACTCACCCCTTCAGGAAGCTTAGCATTCAACTTAAGGAGGTTAGACCAGATTGGACAAGCAAAAAGTAAAACGCCTGAATCCTTGGCCTGCGTCAATAGTGGCCTGATATCGATTCCCTTCGGATCCCGAGCCGAATGGAGAGACAAACCTAAATGGTCGGCTCCGCTGGCTATCGCCTTTTTCACTTCCACCCCTGCGAGAGAATCTGGATAGTTGATCATCCCGTTACACAAACCCTGAAGGGCATCTCCTGTAAAAAGGATTCCCACGGTCTTTCCACCCTTGCAAAGGGAAATGGACCAAGCAAGGTGGTTGATCAGAGAATCGTATAATCCATCACGGCAAATAAAAAGAATATCCATTTTAAATCTCCTCGCACTCTCAAATTGAGTGGCTAAACTCGAAATTTGCCCCAATTCGGTTTACGTTTCTCTTTGAAGGCATTGGGGCCTTCCATATATTCTTCGCTCCCAAGATAATCAGGATACATGTTGTGAAGCAAATAGTGGCTCGAATAGACCATATAATCGATATCCGCATTGAAGCTTGCCTTGACGATCGCCAGACAGGTGGAGCTCACATCTAATAACTCTAGACACCATTTTTCAACCTCTTCGTCAAGCTTTTCGAGTGCCACTACCTTGTTGACTAATCCCATTTTAAGTGCCTCTTGGGCAGAATATTGCCGGCATAACATCCACATTTCTTTAGCTCTTTTTGTCCCGATTACTCTTGCCAGATAAGCCACGATATAACCATCCGCAGGACTTCCAACTCTCGGACCTACTTGGCCGAAGATAGCATTTTCTGCGGCAATGGTAAAATCGCAAAAATAGGCCCAATGACTTCCACCCCCAATTGCATACCCTTTCACTGCAGCGAGGACAGGTTTACGACAAAGCCTGATGGCCCGATTGATGGAAATGGGATGTTCCCATTGGCGTCGAAGTCCTCCCAAACTTTCCCACTTCACATCCCCACCAGTGCAGAAGGCTTTATCTCCTACAGAGGTTAAGATGACTACCCCCACGGTTCGATCATGACTTGCTTCACTGAGGGCATCACAAATTTCTCCAAAGCCTGTTCCGGTTAGAGCGTTCAACTTTTCAGGACGATTGATACTAATTCGAGCCATACCTCCTGTATCAAAATACTTCTTTTCATAAATAATCTCTGTGGCATTAAAATCAGGAACTTTGGTCCACTCGCGAGGTCTCTCTTTTCCTAAATCCATGTTTCATTCCTCCATATCGAGTCCTTCACCCGTGCAAAAATGTTTCTTCCTATTGAAAAGGGACCGCTCCTTCTTCGCTCCTAAACTTTAATAATTTTCGCCATAGGATCGTAAGTACAAAACCGACCGTGCAAATGATGTTTACAAATAGACTGGTGGGAGCGATCAGGATCAAGCCAAATACCCCTGCCAGAATCCTCTCTAATACCCCAATCCTTTTCAAACCATAGCCCTCAAGGGCTGCTGAAAGAGCGATCACTCCGATGACGGCAAAAAAGATGCTGCTGACAATGCTCATTGGAGAACCCTGTAAGAGAAGATTACTCTTGAAGATAAAGAAGAATGGGACAATAAAGCCGATAATCGCGATACGACAGGAAAGGAACATCGCGCTAAATACATTTGCTCCCGCTATTCCAGCGGCAGTATATCCGGCCAGTCCTTCCGGCGGGCTGAGTTGAGATAGACAACCATAATATAATATAAAAAGGTGGGCATTCATCGGTGGAACACCCATCTTGATCAAAGCAGGGGCACAGACGAATGCTAAAAGTAGATAACAAGGAGTGGTCGAAAGCCCTGTCCCTAAGATGATCGAAGAGGCAGCCACCAAGATGGTCAGTAATATCAAGCTTCCTCCGGCGAGATCGATCAGCGTTGAGGAGATAGAGACTCCGACCCCAGTCAGATCAATCGATGCCAAAATGATTCCTGCAGCAGCGCAAGCAATCGCGATCTGGATCATCGTCTGCATCCCATCTACGAGGCCTAAATAGAATCTTTTAAATGTCAGCCTACTCTCCTTATAAAACCAAGATGCGATGCCCAATCCTATAATGGCCATCAAACCAGCTTTTTGAGGGGTAACTCTTGCAACGCCGAGGAAGAAGATAAGTGTTCCGATGGGAATCGTCATGGGTAGAGCCCGAACGATCGTCGTTTTCATGGGAGGAAGTTGAGAGCGAGGTACTCCATGCAATCCTATCTTTGCTGCATGGAAATCTACTTGTAGAAATAAACATAAGTAATAAAGGCAGGCAGGCACAAAAGCAGCGATAGCGACTTGCCAATAACTTATCTGCAAAATATCCGCCATAATAAAGGCCACGGCACCCATAATGGGTGGCATGATCTGTCCACCCACAGAAGCCGCTGTCTCAATGGCTGCCGCATATTTTGGTGAATAGCCTGCATTCTTCATCATGGGGATGGTAAATACTCCAACGGTTGCCACATTTGCTGCCGGACTTCCTGTAATCATACCCATAATGCTACTGCCAACTACAGCCGCCTTTGCGGGTCCTCCCCTTGAAGTGCCAAATAAAGATTGGGGAAGTTCATTAAATAATGTGTAACCTCCCGCATGCTTGAGGAGACCACCGAATATGACCAGGACAACAACGATTGTTGCAGCCACATAAAGGGGACTCCCGTAGACCCCATAGCCGCTGTAGTTAATATAATCGATGATCGAGGCCCACCCCCCGCTTTGGGAAGGAATGACGTTGAGGATCAAATTTCCCCATTTGCAAAATGCAAGTCCCCCAATGCAGAGGAAAATAAATGGCAGTCCAATCGATCGCCTCGACGCTTCAATCAGAAGCAAGATTAATACTCCTCCACCGATAATTTCATAATGGGAAGGGCCGAGGATAGCCCGACTTTCGCCTGCTAGGTCATATAACAGAGCAGGCACATAAGCAGCCACGGTCAATAGCGAGAGGAAAAGATCCCATAGGAATGAAAGACGAGGGGAAAGCTTATTGGTCGGATTAGTCACCATGAATACCGCAACCATGGAGAGTGTAAGTAAAATGCCTCGTTGCCTGGTCATCCCCCACTGGCCCATAGCTGCCGTGTAAAGGTAAAAAAATCCACTGAGGATCAGCAGGAGGGTAACAATCCTTTTTGTCCAGCTCCGCATTGGATGCTCACCTTTTCCTATTTGATCCAACCAACCTCCCTCCAATACTTCTCTGCCCCTGGATGATAAGGGATCCCAAAATCTTTAAAAAGTTCTGAAAATTGACCGAAGGGCTTAAACATCTCAACCCCTTCTTTATAATGTTGGTGAACAATCTTACAAATTTCATAAGCCACTTCATTGGGTAACCGGGTGGTGGTTCCCCAAAAAAGGACCAATCCTACGGTAGAGACAGGATAATCCTGCTTCGGATAGGTGTTGGCAGGCATTGTGGATGGATACCAAGACACATCTTCCTCTGATGCCTTTTTAGCTATTTCAATGGGTACAGAAATAACCCGACAATGTTTCACTGTAAAAAGCTCCATCGGCCCTGTGGAAGGGTATCCTTGGGTTTGAATAATCACATCAGCATGCCCATCCCTCAAAGCATCCAACTGCGCTTCCAGAGTGGAGTAATAAGTTGTTTTCATATCTTTATCGGCGTCTAAGCCTGCTGCCTTCCAAATTGCTGCATTGACCTTTTGCATACTCATCGCTTTGGACATCTCCCCTAATCTCTTCCCCTTAATGTCCCCAAAAGTTTTCACCGGCCCATCCCATAAAGAATAGATTTGTGCAGCCATGATCGTGGTAGGTAATAAAACTCTTAGTTCTTTTACCTTCGCTCCAAATTTTGCCCATTCGTCTTTCCCTGCGTAGGCATCTCTCGCAATATTCGGGCTGCTCAACCCAATATCTATTTCACCTCGAACCAACTGGGAGGTGTGGGCTGTGCTGCCTTTCCCTGGGATAACCGAGATTTGTAGCTTTGGGAAACCCGGAATGGGAGAGTATTTATTAATGAGCGTGGCTGCAGCAACAGCCACCCCATAAGTGGTTCCACTCGTCCCTGTTGGTACCCATGTTAAATTATATTGGGCTGATTTCGTCTGTTGGGCCTGGACATTTTGGATTGATATCATTCCTCCCAACAAAAAGGAAATCACTAAAAAGTACACCATTCCATATTTCTTCATCGCCATCCTCCTTTCTTCCATGGAATACTCCACCTGATTAAACCATACAATACCCACCATTTACGCTGATGGTCTGGCCAGTGATATGTCCAGACCTCAGATCAGAGGCCAAAAATATGATCATATTTGCCACATCCTCAGGTCTGCCAAATTTCCTAAGGGGATAAAGACGGAGAGCCTTTTTCATCTGATCTTCATATTCAGAATATTTTTCGAGACTCTCTTGCTTCATCTTTTCAACCATCTCTGTTCGCCGCTCTCCGATTGTCATGGAAGGACATACCACATTAACCCGAATCCCATGGGGCCCAACTTCTTTGGCCAGAGCTTTGGAAAAGGCTACCACAGCCGCCTTCGCTCCAGAATAGACGGGTTGGTTGGGCTCCCCAATGCGTGCGGCATCGGAGGCAACATTAATAATGCTACCTGTTTTCCGTGAGATCATATGGTCAATAACCGCTTTGGCAAAGTTAAGGGTCCCGTAGAAACAAACATCAATCTGAAAAGTCCAGTCTTCCCTTTTCTGTCTAACAAAAAATTCCGTTTGCCACGCTCCGGCATTGTTCACAAGAATATCAATTTGACCAAACTTATCTAACGTCGTGGCCACGGCCTGTTTTACCATTATTTCAGCGGCAGTATATCCGGCCAGTCCTTCCGGCGGTCTGACTCGTTTAAGATGATTTTTGAAATGATTTCTTTCATGATTTCGCTGGTTCCGCCACCGATGGACATGATCCGGTTGTCCCGGTAAAGCCTTTCCACCACATATCCGCGCATGAACCCGTATCCGCCGAAAATCTGGGTGGCGTCAAACGTGACCTGGTTGCTCACCTTGCAGGTAAAGTTTTTGGCCATGGATACTTCCTTGACCTGATTTTCGCCGGCATTGATTTTTGCCGCCACCCGGTAGGTGAATTCCCGGCTGGCCTCTATAAGCATGGCCATGTCGGCCAGTTTATGTCGGGTGACCTGGAACCCGGACAAGGGTTTCCCGAAAGCCTCTCTTTCCCTGACATATTTCAGGCATTCTTCCAGGCATATCGTCGATATCATGTTCGTTTGCACGGCCATGCCCAGTCGTTCGTGTTGGAAGTTTTCCATCTGGTAATAAAACCCTTTGTTTTCTTCTCCGATGAGGTTTTCCACCGGAACAATGCAGTCGTCAAAAAAGAGTTCAGCGGTGTCTGAAGCCCACCAACCCATTTTCTTGAGCTTTTCGGAAACCGAAAAGCCCGGTGAATCCGTTTCAATGATCAGCAGGCTGATCCCATGAGCCCCTTCTTTTCCCGTACGAACGGCACAGGTAATCTGGCTTGCATGAATGCCGGTGGTGATAAACGCCTTGCTTCCATTAACCACATAGTGGTCCCCTTTTCTTACCGCCGTTGTTTTGAGACTGGCGACATCGGACCCCCCGCTGGGTTCGGTGACCGCGAGCGCAGCCTTTCTTTTTCCTTCAATAACCGGTCTTACAAATTTTTCTTTTTGCTCGTGGGTCCCATGGGCCACAATAGGGGGCAAAGCAATGCGGTGGGTGCCAAGGCTAGCGGGTATGCCGATGGAGCCGCATCTGCAAAGCTCCTCGTTAACCACGATGCCGTCAAAGACATCCCCTTCCACTCCGCCGCATTCCACAGGATAATTGATGCCCAAATATCCGAGTTCCCCTGCTTTACGATAAAGTTCCATGGGAGTCTCGCCCGCCTCTTCCCATTCATCCACATAGGGCACGATCTCCTTTTTTACAAACTCCCTTACCGCTTTTCGCACCATGTCATGTTGTTTGGTGAAATATTTCTGGTACGATGCATTGTTTCCGGCCATGGTCAGTGTCTCTCCTTTTTAAAAATTACGTGTGATTCATATGATTTTTATAAAATTTTAGGCTAAATTGACAAATGACGGGCTTTTGATATACCAATTTAACTAGAGTGGAGTAATAAGTTGTTTTCATATCTTTATCGGCGTCTAAGCCTGCTGCCTTCCAAATTGCTGCATTGACCTTTTGCATACTCATCGCTTTGGACATCTCCCCTAATTTCTTCCCCTTAATGTCCCCAAAAGTTTTCACCGGCCCATCCCATAAAGAATAGATTTGTGCAGCCATGATCGTGGTAGGTAATAAAACTCTTAGTTCTTTTACCTTCGCTCCAAATTTTGCCCATTC